>JAEEGL010980154.1_pt1 | contig 34224 bp, 29 predicted proteins | sample 9134231 | NCBI WGS metagenome assembly JAEEGL01 (sample SAMN16246548, study PRJNA631951) | gut metagenome | biome: gut microbiome; feature: rumen; material: fiber-attached | host: Bos | place: Iran: Karaj | collected 2018-10 | reverse complement strand
GTGAAATATGGCAATATTCGGAAAAAAGGATAAATCTGAGCTTACGCTGCCCGAGAAGCATCCCGAGCACGTAGGCTTTATAATGGACGGAAACGGCAGATGGGCAAAGAAACGCGGTCTGCCCCGTTCATTCGGACATCGTGAGGGTGCGAAGCAGTTCAAGAAGATAGTCCGCTACTGCAAGGATATCGGTCTGAAGAATATAAGCTTCTATGCCTTTTCCACTGAGAACTGGCAGCGCCCATCCGATGAAGTAAATACTATCATGGAGCTTTTCCGTGACTACATTGTTGACGTAAGGAACTTCCTCAGCGAGAACACACGTATGATATTCCTCGGCGACAAGAGCGCCTTTGACACGGATCTTCAGGAGAAAATGATAAAGCTTGAGGAGGATACTGCTCATTATACCGAGATGAACCTCATGATGGCCGTAAACTACGGCGGACGCGATGAGATAGCTCACGCTGCAAGAGCTCTTGCGCAGAAAGCCGTAAATGGTGAGATACGTCTCGAGGATATAAACGAACAGTCCGTTGCGGATAACCTGTATACCGCAGGACTTCCCGACGTTGATTTGCTTATACGTCCCAGCGGAGAGCTTAGACTTTCAAACTATCTTATATGGCAGTGCGCCTATGCAGAGTACTACTTCACAGATGTGCTGTGGCCTGACTTTACTCCCGCAGAGCTTGACAAGGCCCTTATCGAGTACGCAAGAAGAAACCGCCGCTTCGGAGGTGTCTGATGCTTACACGAATTATTTCGGGAGCTGTGGGCGTTGTACTGCTGAGTACCGTACTGTTTTTCCACGACACCATTGTTCTGCCCATAGCAGTCGCAGCGATAATTGCAGTAATGCTCTTTGAGCTTCTCCGCGCGGTGAAGCTCCATAAGTGCCTGCCCATACTCATAGCGGCAGAGGCTTACGGAATAGCTGTGCCCCTGCTTTACGGCATAATGACAAAGCTTTACCTTATGGGAGGCTATGAGGGAGCAGGTTACGAATTCCGTAACCTTCGATTTGCCCATGAATACAATACGTATGTATTTGCGGCTGTACTTCTTTGTGCGTTCATTGTTTTCGTCACATGGCTCAGAATGCACAAGGAAATACGTTATGAGCAGGTGTTTTTCGTACTTGCAGTGATGATACTTGTACCGCAGGCAATGACTACAATGATACGTATTGAGCGTTTTGACCCGGAGAGCGGACTTTTTCTGCTTATTATTGGACTTTGCGGCGCGTGGATAGCAGATACGGGAGCATATTTTACAGGCGTTGCTATCGGAAAACATAAGCTTTGTCCCGAGATAAGTCCTAAGAAGACTGTCGAGGGCCTTGCCGGCGGTATCATAACAACGGCTGTTTCCTATACTGTTGCTTTTTCTGTGTATTACGGATTTTCAGGCAAGAGAGCTGTAATAGCATTTATTACCGGAGCAGTATGTGCAGTAATCGGTACGGTAGGGGACCTTTCAGCTTCTATGGTGAAGCGTCAGATAGGATTCAAGGACTATGGAAAGATAATGCCCGGACACGGCGGACTCATGGATCGCTTTGACAGCGTTCTTTTTGTGCTGCCCACATTTTATGTATTCATCAAGTTATTCGGTGTACAGTGATATTGCTGAAAGGACTATTCACGGATAGTCCCTTTCGCATTTTATAAAGGTCTTTTTTACAAAAGTAATTTCCATGAAAAGGGGAAAATATAATGAATAAAACGGTATCGATACTTGGATCAACAGGTTCGATAGGAACGCAGTCGTTGGAGGTCTGCGAGAAGCACGGACTGAAAGTCGCTGCTCTTGCAGCTCACAGCAGTATTGAGGCTCTTGAGCAGCAGATAAGGAAATTCCGTCCGAAATATGCCTGCATTTACAATGAGGAAAAGTACGGAGAACTGAAAAGGCGTATTTCCGACGTAGATGTAAAACTTTTATGCGGCATGGAGGGCCTTTGCAGACTTGCTTCACTTGAAGAGGCTGATATTATCCTTAACTCTGTAGTAGGCATGGTGGGACTTCTTCCAACCCTTACGGCTATTGAAGCAGGGAAGGACATTGCTCTTGCGAACAAGGAGACCCTTGTTGCGGGTGGTGAGCTTGTAATGAGCGCTGCTGCCAGAAAGGGAGTGAAGATATATCCCGTAGACAGTGAACATTCGGCTATATTCCAGTGCCTGCAGGGCAACAAGCGTGAGCAGCTCAGCAAGATAATCCTCACGGCTTCGGGCGGTCCATTCTTCGGCAGAAGCTATGAGGAGCTGAAAAATGTAACAAAGGAACAGGCTCTGCATCACCCCAACTGGGATATGGGCAACAAGATAACAATAGATTCCGCAACTCTTATGAACAAGGGACTGGAATTTATCGAGGCCAAATGGCTGTTTGACCTTGCTCCCGACCAGATTGAGATTGTTGTCCACAGGCAGAGCGTGGTTCATTCGGCTGTGGAGTATAACGATTATTCTGTTATCGCACAGCTTGGAGTTCCTGATATGAAGATACCGATACAGTATGCACTTATTTTCCCTGACAGAATGAGCTGTCCAACAGGCAGGCTGTCCCTTACGGATTACGGAAAACTCACCTTTGAGAAGCCCGACTTTGACACGTTCAAATGCCTTTCGGCAGCTATTGAAGCTATCAGGCGCGGCGGCTCATATCCCTGTCTCGTCAACTCGGCAAACGAAGAAGCAGTGCGCGCTTTCCTGCACGACGAGATCAGGTTCATAGACATTGGCGAAACTGTGGCCTCCGTCCTTGATAAGTTCGGTCCTTCGGAGATAAACAGCTATGAAGATGTAATGAATGCCGACAAAGCTGCAAGAGCTTATGTCAGAGAGCGTATATCGGTATTATAAGCCGAAGTTTCAGAAAGGATATAATCTAAATGGGTGTAATTATTGCAATAATCATATTTGGTCTTATAGTTACCGTGCATGAATTCGGACATTTTATCTTTGCAAAGCTGAGCGGAATAAAGGTTCTCGAATTCTCTGTCGGAATGGGGCCTAAGCTTTTACAGAAGCAGAAGGGTGAGACCAAGTACTCGCTGAGAGCTCTTCCCGTAGGAGGCTACTGCGCAATGGAGGGTGAAGACGCTACCAACAACGACCCCCGAAGCTTCCGAAACGCAAAGCTATGGAAGAGAATGCTCGTGCTTGTAGCGGGAGCTCTTATGAATTTTGTACTTGGTTTTATAATGCTTGTTTGTCTGTTCAGCTTTCTGCTGGATACAGTCCCCACAACAACTGTAAACGGCTTTTGCGGCAAGCGCGGTGAGGACGATACTGTGACATACTGTGCAAGAAGCGTTGAAACAGGCCTTCAGATTGACGATAAGTTCCTTTACATCGATGATACAAGGATATACAGCTCCTGGGACATTATAAATGTATTCGAGACACTTGAGACAAACGAAGGACACAAGGTAGTTGTAAAGCGTGACGGCAAAAAAGTGACTCTTGAAAATGTATTTTTCGGCGAGACTGTTGAAAATGGCAAAAAAATAGACTTCGGCGTGTATCATAAAAACAAGAACCCGCTTACTGTTATCAAGGGTTCGGGCGAACTGTATATGACAATGTCACATATAGTTGCTCTTTCACTTAAGCAGCTCCTTACCGGTAAAGCAAAAAAGGAAGACGTATCTGGTCCTGTTGGAGTTGTAAGTGCCATCAGCGAGACAGCCGAGCAGAGCAAGACGGTTGGCGACGCTGCCTACAGTCTTATTTTCCTGACTGCTCTGATAACCATAAATGTTGGTATCTTCAATCTTCTTCCAATCCCCGGACTTGACGGCGGAAGGCTCTTGTTCTGCTTTATCGAGCTTGTACGCCGAAAGCCCGTAAAGCCCGAGCATGAAGGCTATGTACATCTTGCGGGAATGATACTTCTCTTCGGCATAATGATTTTCGCCACATATAACGATATAGTAAAGCTTGTAACAGGAGGATAAAATGACGGAAATATGTCTTCTTGGCACAGGCGGTATGCTGCCTATGCCCGAAAGGTTCCTGACGAGTCTATATGCCGAGTATAACGGCAGGGCAGTTCTTATAGACTGCGGCGAGGGCACTCAGGTAGCAGTTGCAAAGCATGGATTAAAAATGAGCAGGATAGACCTTATCCTCATAACGCACTGTCACGCCGACCATGTTACCGGACTTCCCGGACTGCTTCTTTCAATTGGCAACAGTGCCAGAACAGAGCCGCTTGATATAGCTGCTCCCGAAAGCTGTCTGCCTGTTATTGAGAGTCTTATGAGCGTCTGCGGAGCTCTGCCATACAAGGTTGAGCTTCACGGACTTCCCGAGGACAGAATTTATGAGTTTACAGCGTATATGATAGACCCTATGCTTACGGTCAAGACCATGCCGCTTTCGCACAGGGTGAGCTGCCTCGGATACAGCCTTATCCTTAAGCGAAAGCCTGTATTTCTGCCACAGAACGCAAAGGCGCTGAATATACCTGTTGAGTACTGGAAGCGGCTTCACAACGGCGAGACCATAACTCTTGCAGACGGTCTACGCGTACCTCCCGAGGCGGTAACAGGGGAGAAGAAAAGACCGCTAAAGATAACATACACTACCGATACCCTCCCCATACCAGAGCTTGAGCTCTTTGCTCTTGACTCAGATCTTTTCATATGCGAGGGAATGTACGGTACTGCCGACAAGAAGGAATCCATGAATGAAAAGCATCATATGCTCATGCAGGACGCCTGTAATACGGCGCTGAACTCTAATGTTAAAAAGCTGTGGCTCACACATTACAGTCCCGCGGAAAAAGAGCCATCTGTATATGCGGGGGAGCTGAAGAAGATATTCCCTGAAACTGTCATAACCGTGGACGGCGAGAGAATGTCACTGTGACGGAATATAATACAAATGCATGATAGGAGAAAAGATATGAGAAATGTTAGACCTGTAAAGGTCGGGGACTGCGTTCTCGACGGCGAACATATATATATACAGTCAATGCTGAATGCACGCTCTGACGATATCGCGGGCAGCGTAAAACAGGCTGTGGAGCTTGAAAAGTCGGGGTGTGAGATAGTACGTGCGGCTATACCGAATATGGAAGCGGTAAAGCTCATTCCGGCCATAAAGGAAGCCGTAAATATCCCACTTGTTGCGGATATACATTTCGATTACAGGCTCGCTATCGAGGCGGCTGCTGCGGGAGTTGACAAGATTCGTATAAATCCCGGAAATATAGGCGGTATGGACAGGGTAAAGGCAGTCGTAGACTCCTGCCGTGCAAAGAATATACCTATCCGTATAGGGGTGAACTCCGGCTCGCTTGAAAAGGAGATACTTGCAAAATATGGCTCTCCTACACCTGAGGCTCTTGTTGAGAGCGCAATGACACATGCAGCAATGCTCGAGCATTTTGATTTTAATGATATCGTTATTTCCATAAAGTCATCGGATGTAAAGAAGATGATAGCTGCATACAGACTTGCAGCTGAGAAATGCAATTATCCGCTCCATCTCGGAGTTACCGAGGCAGGCACCGAGAGAATGGGGCTTATCAAGTCCTCTATAGGTATCGGTTCTCTGCTCTGTGACGGGATAGGCGAGACCATAAGGGTATCCCTTACCGATGATCCCATACGCGAGATAGCAGCCGCGAAGGATATACTCAAGAGTATCGGTAAACGCGGCGGAGTAAGACTTGTATCATGTCCAACCTGCGGCAGAACGAGGATAGACCTTGTCAAGGCGGCGAAAAAGGTTGAAGAAGCTGTAAAGGATATGGACAAGGATATAACCGTGGCAGTTATGGGCTGTATCGTCAACGGACCCGGAGAAGCACGTGAAGCCGATATCGGCATCGCAGGCGGAGATGGCTGCGCTGTCATCTTTAAAAAGGACGGTACTCAGAGAAAGGTCAGTGAAGCCGATATAGTATCCGAGCTTCTTGCCGAGATAGACAAGCTTTGATAAACGTTTTATAACAGGGCTTAAATAAGTACTTTTTCTATGGAAAACATTGAATGTCAGATAAATTTTTGATTTTACAAGATAAGTAAATTATTTTGTGAACAGGGAGTCGTAAAATGCAGGTAAAAATTTCCGAATTCTTGAAGGATTATTCCTTGGAGCTGCCCGAAAGCTTGCTTGACGGCGAGATATTCAAGCTTACGTACACTGAAGACCTTGAAAATATCCGCTTTCATGTGCACTTTGAGAGAATTGTTCCAAGCGATGATATCTTTTCTTTTGAAAAAGCAGTAGAGACTGCCATAAAGGTGGAGCAGGTAAGGATAGCTTGCCGCTATCCCTCCGACAAATTCGGAATGGATTGCTATCCCGAACTTTTAAAGCTTCTGAAGCGAGATATCCCTGTAGTAAACGGTTTTCTTGACGATGCTGACGTCAGTCTGACTGACGGCGAGCTTAGAATAAGAATAGTTCACGGTGGCAGGGATATACTTGACAGGTATAATTTCTGCCGCTGTTTTTCTCAGATGATATATAATCAGTTCGGGGTGCGGGTAAAGGTTCTTCTTGACGGCGATAATTCCGTAAGCAGGGAGCAGTTTGACGAGATGATAGAGCGTATAGAGGCGGATATGCCTGATTACAGTGATCAGCTCATTCCCGAAAAGACTGCTGATGAGGTAAGAGCCGAAGAGGTGAAGTCTGTAATTCCTACAGTCACTATCGATATCGGTGCTCTCAACAAGGACTTTGACGCGGAATCAGCCGAAATAATCAAGGGCAGAGCTATCCGTGAGAAGCCTGTCCCGATATGTGAAGCAGTACAGAAGCTTGGTGAAAAGGTAGTTGTTGTAGGCGACGTATTTGCCTCTGAAATGAAGGAGGTCCGCAACGAAAAGACGGTAGTCACCTTTGACGTTACCGACTACAGCGGTTCGCTCAAGCTGAAAATATTTGCTAAAAATGAGGAGGTCGAGGAATGGAAGCTCGGCTCAATAAAAAACGGAGCAACCTTGCTTGTATCGGGCAAGCTGGACTACGATTCTTTTGCAAGGGATATCGTTATTTCTGTAAACTCCCTCATTAAGGTAAAGCGTATTCCCAAAATGGATAATTATCCGGAAAAGCGTGTGGAGCTCCACTGCCATACGAATATGTCCGCCATGGATGCCGTTACCGACCCCGTTACTCTTATAAACAGGGCAGCGGAGTGGGGCCATCAGGCAATGGCCATAACCGATCACGGCAACGTACAGGCTTTTCCAGACTGCATGTATAATATGCCCAAGAACTTCAAGGCTATATATGGCATGGAAGCTTATGTCGTTAATGATATCGAGCGTGATATGGTGGTATACGGCGATGATGACCGCTCCTTTGATGACGAGATAATCATTTTTGATGTTGAGACAACAGGTCTGAGTTTCCGCAACGATCGTCTGACAGAGATCGGAGCTGTAAAGCTGAAAAATATGCAGGTGGTGGATGATTTCAACACCAAGGTCAATCCAGGTTTCCATATCCCCGAGCATATAACCGAGCTTACGGGCATCAGCGATGCAGATGTCGCAAACGCTCCTGACGAGGAGGAAGCTCTGAAAATGTTCATGGAGTTCTGCGGCGACAAGCCTGTTATCGTAGCTCATAATGCAAGATACGATACCACCATGATCAATCAGGCTCTTAAGCGCAGGAACATGACTTTCGGGTATACATGGGTGGATACTCTTGTAATGTGTCAGTCCATGCTTCCGGAAATGGGACGTCATAAGCTCAATCTTGTGGCAAAGCAGCTCAAGCTTGGCAAGTTTGACCATCACAGAGCATCAGATGATGCGCTCATGCTTGCTAAGATATATATTGCTCTTGTCGGCAGGCTCAGGACCGACAGAGGCTTCAAGAAGATACAGCAGCTTAATAAACTTGTTGACGAGATAGAGACAAAGAAGCTGAAAAGCTATCACCATATAATACTTGTCCGTAATCAGGCGGGATTAAAGAACCTTTACAAGCTGGTTTCGCTCAGCAACCTTGAATTCTTTTACAAAAAGCCGCTGATACCAAAGTCCAGACTTATCGAGCACCGCGAAGGCCTTATCTTCGGAAGCGCCTGCGAGTCAGGCGAACTGTTTCAGGCTATCATTGATATGCGCGATCAGGATTATATCAACAACCTCGCAAAGTTTTACGACTACCTTGAAATACAGCCGATATGCAATAACAGATTCATGGTGAGAAAGGGCATAGCCCGCGATGACGAGGAGCTCCGCGACTTCAACCGAGAGGTCGTTTCCCTCGGCGACAGACTGGGCATACCTACCTGCGCTACCTGTGATGTTCACTTCATAGATCAGAAAGACGCTATTTATCGTAAGATAATACTTGCCAGCATGGGATTCAGTGACGCTGAGGAGCAGGCTCCACTCTATCTGCGGACTACCGACGAAATGATGGCAGAGTTCGAGTATCTCGGCGAGGACAAGGCGAAAGAGGTCGTTATAACAAATACCAACAATATTGCAGATCAGATAGAGATGATACGTCCAATACCAAAGGGAACATTTACCCCGACTATCGATGGTGCCGAGGAGGAGCTTGTTAAGATAACTCACGACAAGGCGCATGAAATATATGGCGATCCTCTGCCCGAGCTGGTTGACAAGCGGCTTGACCGCGAGCTTTCATCTATCATCAAGCACGGCTTCTCAGTGCTCTACATTATCGCTCAGAAGCTTGTATGGAATTCCGTTGAGAACGGCTACCTTGTAGGTTCACGAGGTTCGGTAGGTTCATCATTTGTTGCCTCAATGGCGGGAATATCAGAGGTAAATCCGCTCCCGCCACATTATGTATGTCCTAACTGCAAGCACAGCGAGTTCCTGCTTGACGGTGTTTACGGATCGGGCTTTGATCTTCCGCCGAAAAAGTGTCCCGACTGCGGAAAGGACATGAACCGTGACGGTCACGATATCCCGTTTGAGACCTTCCTTGGCTTTGACGGAGACAAGGCGCCTGATATAGACCTTAATTTCTCAGATGAATATCAGTTCTGGGCTCACAGATATACGGAAAAGCTTTTCGGCAAGTCCAATGTTTTCAAAGCTGGAACTATTTCAGTTGTTGCAGAAAAGACGGCATACGGCTATGTTAAGAAGTACTGCGAGGAGAACGGTATAACACTCAACAATGCGGAGCTCAGCCGACTTGCTATAGGCTGTACCGGTATCAAAAGGACCACAGGTCAGCATCCCGGAGGAATGGTCGTTGTTCCTTCGGACTATGACGTTTACGACTTTACACCTGTTCAGCACCCGGCTGATACAGCTGATTCAGAGATAATAACAACTCATTTTACATTCAACTCACTCCATGATACAATACTTAAGCTTGATGAGCTCGGACACGTAGTTCCCACCCTCTACAAGCACCTTGAGGATCTGACCGGTATCAAGATAAAGGACGTTCCGACTTCAGACCCCGATGTCATCCGTATGTGCACCAACTGTGACGTACTGGGGGTTACTCCTGAGGACATCTACTGTAAAACGGGAAGTCTCGGAATCCCTGAAATGGGTACAGGCTTTACGATACAGATGCTTCTTGACGCAAAGCCGACCAAGTTCAGCGACTTTTTGCAGATATCTGGACTTTCCCACGGTACCGACGTATGGCTCGGCAACGCAAAGGATCTTATCGACAACGGCGTATGTACTATTTCCGACGTTATCGGAACCCGTGACTCTATCATGACCTACCTTTTATACAAGGGCGTCGAGCCGAAAATGGCTTTCCAGATAATGGAGTGGACCCGTAAAGGAAAGGCTCCAAAACAGTTCACACCGGAGATAATACAGATGCTCCGCGACCACAATGTACCTGAGTGGTATATAGAGAGCTGTCTTAAGATAAAGTATATGTTCCCGAAAGCTCATGCGGCAGCATATGTTATCGCAGCCATAAAGCTGGGCTGGTTCAAGCTTCATATGCCGCTGGAGTATTACGCAACCTACTTTTCCGTAAGAGGTGAGGACTTCGATGCGGAGCTTGCCGTAAAGGGCATTGGGGCAGTACGCGCAAAGATCGAAGAGATAAAGTCGCTCGGAAACGACAAGACCAATAAGGACAGCGCACTCTATGATATCCTGCTGATAACCAATGAGATGATGTCGAGAGGCTATGAGTTCCTGCCTATTGATCTTTTCAAGTCTCATGCAACTGATTATCTTGTTGAGGACGGCAAGCTGAGGATACCGTTCTCGGCAATGAGCGGTGTCGGTGACAACGCAGCAAAAGGCATATACGAGGCTGTTCAGAAGGGCGGCTTCATGTCCATAGAGGAATTCCAGTCCGAAAGCGGAGCGTCAAAAACAACAATAGATATGTTGAAAAGTATAGGAGCATTTGGTGATTTGCCCGAATCCACACAGATGTCCTTCTTTTGACTTGACTTTCTTTTAGTAATATGCTATCATAGTATCATGTTAACAGGCTAAAGTGATATGACGAGGAGGTAAAAAATGAAAAACTATGATCTTATAACTCCGGAAGGCACAAAAGACCTGCTTTTCGGTGAGTGTATCGTAAGAAGAAATATAGAGAATACGCTTATGAACCTTTTCAAGAGCCGCGGTTACAGCGAGACCATAACTCCCGGACTTGAATTCTACGATGTATTCAACCTTAATTCAAGATATTTTCCACAGGAGAATCTGTACAAGCTTACCGACAGCAAGGGCCGACTTCTTGTAATGCGTCCCGATACAACTATGCCTATCGCAAGAATAGTTGCAACACGTCTGAGAGACGCCGATCTTCCTCTTAAGCTTTGCTATGCGCAGGCTGTATACACAACCGAGCCTTCGTTAAAAGGCAGAAGCGATGAGGTAATACAGGCTGGCATTGAGCTTATTGGATCACAGCTGAAAATGGCTGACCTTGAAGTTATATCTACAGCTGTGGATTCATTGAATTCATTCGGAATGGAGTTCTCTCTCGAACTTGGACATATTGGTATCTTCAAGGAACTTGTGGGTAAGCTTGATGCCTCTGATCATGACAAGGAGAGTATAAGAAAGCTTATCGAGAACAAGAATTTCCCCGCTCTGAACGATATGCTCGACAGCTTCGGCAATTCATCAGTTGTAAATGCACTTAAGAAGCTTCCTGCACTTTTCGGCGGCGAGGAGGTATTTGAGAAAGCCGAGGAACTTATGCCTGACGAGAACATTAAGCGCATACTTGACGAGCTGAGAGAGATCTATGCTGACGCCTCCGAGCTATGCGGCAGCGAGGGCAATATCACAGTTGATCTCGGACTTGTAAACAAGACAGACTATTATACAGGTCTTATTATAAAGGGCTATTTGCAGGGACATGGTGAGGAAGTTCTCTCGGGAGGACGCTACGATAAGCTTATATCCGAGTTCGGATACGATGTTCCCGCAGTAGGCTTTGCAGTTAATATCAACGCAGTTTCAAAGCTCATGGAAAAGAGCGATATACTTCCTGCCGAGCCTAAGGCAGACGTTATAGTATTTGCCGAGGAGGGCTGTGAGGTAGCCGCAATAAAGGCAGCACGTGAGCTCCGCGAGCAGGGACTTATCGTTGAGAATGCTCTTTTCAGTGATATAGAGAGCGTCCGTGAGTATGCCATTGACAAGAAGATTGCCAAAGTAGTTGTAATAGACGGAGAAAGCAAGGAGGTCACGGTATGAACAAGCCGATAAGAATGGCTCTTACAAAGGGAAGACTTGAAAAGGACACGGTTGGGCTCCTTGAAAAGCTGGGCTTTGACTGTACGGCGGTCCGCGACAAGGGCAGGAAGCTCATACTTCCTGTACCTGACGCAAATCTTGAAGTCGTACTTGCAAAAGCTAACGATGTTATCACCTATGTTGAGCACGGCGTGTGCGACATGGGCGTAGTAGGCAAGGACACTATCATGGAGATGAAGGGAAAGTTCTATGAACTTGTGGATCTTGGCTTCGGAAAGTGCAAATTTGCCCTTGCAGCAAAAAAGGGCTACGATTTCTACAGCGGCTACGGTATAAAGACCATAGCTACAAAGTATCCAAACGTAGCAAGGAGCTTCTTTGAGAAAAAGGGCATGGATACAGAGATAATCAAGATTGAGGGCTCTGTTGAGCTTGCTCCTCTCCTTGAGCTCGCCGACGGTATAGTTGATATCGTTGAAACAGGCACAACTCTCAAAGAGAACGGACTTGAAGTCATCGAGGACGTTGCTCCTATCTCAGCAAGACTTATCGCTAATACAGTTAGTCTTAAAATGAGACACGCAGAAATAGACAGACTTATCACACTGATAGAGGAGAATCTTTGATGAAGAAAATATATGCGAATGGTACCGATGAGGTCGCTTTTCTCAATGATCTGAAAAAGAGGAGCGGCGAGACCAATAAAAAGGTAACAGAGGTCGTATCGGAGATAATAGAAAATGTAAAGAACAACGGTGATGAAGCCGTTAAAAACTACACACTCAAGTTTGACGGAAATCTTCCGAAGTATTACGAAGTTCCCCGCGAAGTCATCAACGACGCTCTTACTGAGGCAGATAAGGAGTTTGTTGACGCACTTCTCAATGCACAGGAGAATATTGCAGACTTCCACAACAGACAGGTGGAGCAGAGCTTCATTTCACCCAAGAAGAACGGCGTTATAATGGGACAGCGAATTCGTGGGCTTCACAGAGTTGGACTGTATGTACCCGGAGGTACGGCAGCATATCCCTCAAGCGTACTTATGAACGCTATTCCCGCAAAAATCGCAGGAGTTGAGGAGATTATCATGGTAACTCCTCCGCTCAAGGACGGTACCCCCAACAAGGATATCCTTGTAGCAGCTGCTATCTGCGGAGTTGACAGGGTATTCCTCTCGGGCGGAGCACAGGCTATAGCAGCACTTGCATACGGCACTGAGGAGATACCGAAGTGTGACAAGATAGTAGGTCCCGGAAACATCTATGTTGCTACAGCCAAGAAGCTGCTTTACGGCGTAGTCGATATTGACATGATAGCAGGCCCCAGCGAGATACTCATTATTGCAGACGATACTGCTGATCCGAAGTTCACAGCTGCCGATCTCATGTCGCAGGCAGAGCACGATGTGCTTGCATCCGCAATTATGGTAACTACCAGTGAAAACCTTGCAGACGGTACTATAAAGGAAATAGAGCGTCAGAAAGAGTATCTTTCAAGAAAAAGCATCATAGAGAAGTCACTTGAGGACTATGGCGCAATAATCATTGCTGACAGCCGTGAGAAGTGTGTGGAGCTTGCAAATGAGATAGCTCCCGAGCACCTTGAAGTCCTTTTGGAAAATCCCTTTGAGCTTCTCGGAAGCCTTGACAATGCAGGTTCGATATTCCTCGGTAACTACGCTTCCGAGCCTCTCGGCGACTACTATGCAGGACCAAATCACGTCCTGCCTACAAGCGGCACCGCCCGTTTCTTCTCACCTCTCGGAGTTGCAAGTTTCACGAAGCGTACAGCCTATACCTACTACACAGAGGACGCGCTCAGACAGGCTAAGGACGATATAGTTCTTATTGCAGAGCGTGAGGGACTTACTGCTCATGCTAATGCTATCAAGGTGAGATTTGAAGACTGAATCACGCAATGGGGCGGCTTGAAAAACAGCTGCCCTAAAGGTGTTTAATCGGAAAGGATAAAATATGAGTTACAAGCTTAATAAAAAACTGGTGAATTTAGTGCCTTATGACCCTATAACAGGACACTATGATATCCGACTTGACGCAAACGAGAGCTGCTTCAATCTCTCTGACAGTTTAAAGGAAAAGATAGCAAAGAGTATCTCTCAGATTGACTTTAACCGCTATCCAGACTGCCTTGCAAAGGCTCCCACAAAGGCTTTTTCGGAGCTTTACAATGTACCCGAGGAGCTTATCAGTGCAGGAAACGGTTCCGATGAGCTGATAAGCATTATTGAGGGCTGCTTTTTTGAAGCTGGAGATACTGTAGTCAATGTATCTCACGATTTCTCAATGTATGAGTTCTATGCACAGCTCTATGAGGTAAATGTGGAGACCTATCAGAAAGAAGCAGACCTTACTATAAACGTTGACAAGCTCATAGCCTTCTGCATGGAGAAAAAGGCAAAGGGACTTATTTTTTCAAATCCCTGCAATCCTACATCTCTCGGACTTGACAGAGCTTCTGTAAAGAAGATAATCGAAGCTCTTGACGGCTGTCTCGTTATCCTCGATGAAGCTTATATGGACTTCTGGGATCAGTCAGTTCTTGCAGATGTGGATAAGTATGACAATCTCATCATACTAAAGACCTGTTCAAAGGCAATAGGTCTTGCAGCAGTAAGATTCGGCTTTGCAGTTGCAAACAGGACGATAACCAATGCCATACATGCGGCTAAGTCGCCTTATAACAACGATACAGTGGCACAGACGATAGTTGCGGATATACTCAGCGAAAAGGACTATCTTGCGGAGTGCCGTGATATTATAGTTGCAAATACAGGGAAGCTCTATAGTGATATTCTTGAAATTGACAAGAAGTACGGTCGTTTTGAGAAGGTATATGAGCCATGCACCAATTTCGTATTCATTAGAACAGACGAATTTGAGAAGATATACAGCTTTATGCTGGAAAACTCTATCGCAATAAGAAAGTTCAGGGGCTATATCCGTGTAACATCAGGAACAGAAGCTGAAAATGCACGTTTGATAAACGTCCTTGAAAGCTATTTAAAAAAGTAATGGAGGTAAGTATGCGTACAGGAACTATCGAGCGGGAAACAAAAGAGACTCAGATAAAGATCAACGTAGCTCTTGACGGAAAGGGCAGAGCTGATATAGATACAGGCATCGGTTTCTTCAATCATATGCTTACAGCTCTTTCGGTACACAGCGGTATCAGCATGAGTGTTAAGGTCAAGGGAGACCTACATGTTGACTGCCACCACACCATAGAGGATACGGGAATAGCCCTCGGGCAGGCTCTCGGACAGGCTCTTGGCGCAAAGTCGGGCATAGTCCGTTATGGTACGGCGTATATCCCCATGGACGAGTCTCTTGCAATGGCAAGCCTTGACTTAAGCAACCGTCCGTTCCTTGTATTCAACTGTGATTTTACCAATCAGAGCTGCGGCGGTTATGACCTATGCATGACCGAGGAGTTCTTCCGTGCTTTCGCCTTTAATTCGGGCATGACGCTTCATATAAATCTTCTTTACGGCAGCAACGATCACCACAAGGCAGAGGCTGTATACAAGGCAGTTGCACACGCACTGAAAACAGCTGTAACTGAGAACGCCGACGGTTCTACATTGTCCACGAAAGGAGTTCTCTGATGATAGCTATAATCGACTACGGCGCCGGAAATATTTTCAGCGTAAAAAACGCTCTTGACTATCTCGGGCTTGAAAGCAGACTGGTCGGCGACAAGGAGTCGGTAAAGTCTGCCGATGCTGTTATTCTTCCGGGGGTTGGCGCTTTCCCTGCGGCAATGAAAAAGCTTGAAGCAACGGGACTTGTGGATACTATTAAGGAAGAAGCTGCAAAAAAGCCTTTCCTCGGAATTTGCCTCGGTATGCAGCTCATATTTGACAAGGGCTATGAGTTTGAGGAATGCGACGGCCTCGGGCTCATCGGCGGAAGCGTCCGAAAAATGGAGGAGCCGGAGCTTATAATACCTCACATGGGCTGGAATAAGCTTGAAAAGCTGAACGAATGTCCGCTCCTTGAAAACGTGGGGGATAACGAGTACGTTTATTTCGTACATTCCTACAAGGCTCATTGTGAGGATAAAGACATCGCAGCATATGTTGAGTACGGCGGCAGAGTGCCTGCGCTCGTATACAACGGGAAATACGTTTACGGAGCTCAGTTCCATCCTGAAAAGAGCGGAGAGACCGGACTTAAGATTCTTCGCAGCTTCGGAGAATTGCTATGATATATAAGAGTCTGCTTTCATGTTCTTACAATACCCGCGAGCTTGGCGGAATAAAAACTGCTGACGGAAATATAACCCAAAATAACGTATACTGGCGCAGCGATGTTCCGTTACAGCCCGCTGCCGAGGATATTGAAAAACTTCTGACTGCACGGATCACGACTATAATAGATATGCGAACAGATGAGGAAGTAAAGAAATCTCCCGATATGCTTTCTGAAACAGCAGGATTTATATATTACAATTTTCCCATTTCCGAGGGCAGCGGCGTACCTGAAAGTCTTGAAGCTGTTCCGTACTCCTATATGGATATAGCCACAGCAAAGAACATGTCAGAGGTGCTGAAAGTGCTTGCAGAAGCAGAAAGCGGCGTGCTTTTCCACTGCACCGCAGGCAAGGACAGAACAGGCGTTATTTCTGCAATAATCCTCATGCTGTGTGGAGTTGAACGTGAAACTATAGTAAGAGACTATGTTGTCAGCCGTGAATACAACCACAAAAGGCTTGCTGCCTTTCTGGAAGCTCATCCCTGGGTGGACAGGAATATCGTTCTTGCCAATGAAAAGAGCATGAATGGCTTCATAGACATGTTTAACGCACAATTCGGAAATGTTGAATGCTATTTTGAAGCAATAGGTCTTAACGCGCAGTATACTGACATTATAAGGAAAAAGCTTATGAAAGGCATATGATATGGAGCTGTTTTCAGAGAAACTACAGTCATTCCTTGATGATTTCGGAAAGGGAAGAAAAATGGTGCTTTCCACATCCGAAAACGACAGAGTTTCATCACGTATGATGAGCGTTGTTATGATAAACGGATTTTTTTGCTTTCAGACTGACAGAGAGCTTAGAAAGTACGGGCAGCTCATGGCAAACAGCAATGCTGCATTGTGCATAGACAATATACAGATAGAAGGCATATGCGAGGATCTTGGCCCCCCGCTTGAAAACGGGGATTTCTGCAAAGCGTTCCGCGAATGCTTCAGAGGCTCCTATGATGCATACACATTTCTTGAAAACGAACGTCTTTTTGCTTTAAGACCGATATACATAGAGCGCTGGCTATATATTGAAAACACACCTTGTATCGAAACCTTTGACATACAAGCACAGCGCTATAGATGTGAGAGATACAAAAGCATATAAACAAACCCAAAAGGAGATTTTTTATGATAATATTCCCCGCAATAGATATAAAAGACGGCAACTGTGTACGTCTGTTCAAAGGCGATTTTTCCACAGTTGAAAAGGTGGCCTCGGATTATCTTGAAACTGCAAGGAGCTTCGAGAAAGCAGGTGCAGAGTGGATACACATGGTAGACCTTGACGGAGCCAAGGAGGGCAGACCCGTAAATACCAAAATATACACCGACGTAGCTGAAAAGACTAACCTCAATGTGGAACTCGGCGGTGGTATCCGCAGTCTTGACACCATAAAGGCATACCTTGATATGGGTATCACAAGAGTTATACTTGGTTCGGTCGCCCTTAAGAACCCCAGGCTTGTCTGTGAAGCTGTTGAGAAGTTCGGCAGTGAGAAGATAGTTGTAGGGATAGATGCCATGAACGAAATGGTAGCCACAGAGGGCTGGCTTGAAAGTTCGGATGTACATTACATTGATCTTGCGGAAAAGATGATAGAAGCAGGAGTAAAGTATTATATATTTACGGATATATCAAAGGACGGTACACTCTCGGGAGTTAACCGCATTCAGCTGAAAAAACTTGCAGACGCCACTGAGGGCAGAGCGAATATTGTGGCAAGCGGCGGTGTACATACTATGGATGATATAATTGCCTGCAAGGAAATGGGACTCTACGGAACTATCTGCGGAAAGTCAATATATAAGGGTACACTGAACCTGAAAGAAGCAATAGAGTATTCAAATGAATAAGGATACTTTCAGAAAGCTTCAAATCGTTGTAAATGTCCTGTCTTTCGGAATGCTGGGCGTGTATCTTGTATATATGCTTATAGTGTACAATAATTTTCCCGAGCAGATAGGAATGCATTACGGCGATGATAACGAGTTTGATGTGTACGCTTCAAGAGCTTATGCGTTTTTTCCGTTTATTGCAGGTTTTGGACTTGCCTTAGTATTTACGGTCGGAAGTATTGCAGTTAATAAGGCAAAGCGTGTAAGCAGAAAGCTCAGTGAAGAGGACGATATATTTGTCAGAAAAGCTGTGCTTATCGTTTTTGATACAATGAAGCTGTTCTGGGCTGTATTCTATACTATTTGGGCTCATTGCGTCATACATCAGACGAGAATGTTCACATTTGGTATACCGATCAGGATATTTCAGGTTTTACCTGTAGTTCTTATCGGCGGAGCAGTATTGGCAGCTGACAGCAGAATAAGGCTGAAAAAGTCAGAACGTTATATTATCATAGCAGAACTTGTGTATATTTCAGTTATGGTGATAATATTCATTATAGGAAACAATTTAAGGAAGTGATATAATGCTTGCAAAGAGAATAATCCCATGTCTTGACGTAAGAAACGGCAAGGTAGTAAAGGGTGTGAATTTTGAAGGAGTCCGCGATGTGGGCGATCCTGTTGAATGTGCTGAGGAGTACAACAAGCAGGGCGCAGACGAGATAGTATTCTATGACATCACGGCTTCATTTGAGGGGCGCGGAGTTTTCCTCGATGTTGTAAGAGATACAGCAAAAAAGGTTTTTGTACCTCTCACGGTAGGCGGTGGTATCAAGACAGTAGACGATATCCGCGAGGCCCTTCGTGCGGGAGCTGACAAGGTCTCCGTAAATTCACAGGCTGTACAGAATCCTCAGCTTATCAAGGACGGAGCAGATATTTTCGGAAGTCAGTGTATATGTGTCGGTATCGACGCAAAGAAGATAGCCGACAACAAGTGGACGGTATATATAAACGGCGGAAGAAAGGACATGGGTATAGACCTTATAGACTGGGTACACACCATCGAGAAGCTGGGAGCAGGTGAGATATGTCTCAACTCCATAGACGCCGACGGTACCAAGGAAGGATTTGATATACCGATGCTCAGGGCAGTATGCGACAACTGCTCCATTCCTGTCATCGCCAGCGGAGGAGCAGGAAAGATAAACGACTTCTATGAGGTTTTCGAGAAAACAGGAGCTACAGCTGCACTTGCGGCTTCACTTTTCCATTTCAAGGAGCTTACTGTAGGTGAGGTAAAGGATTACTGCCGCAATAATGGCGTAATAGTACGCTGATGAACTTCATACGCAGCGTAAAGCTGGATACGTTTACGGCTGAGCTTGGATATACTGCGGAACTTCCTGTTGTTAAAAGTCTTGCGGAAACGGAAGAACTTATATTCGCAGGATCTGTAACATATTTCGTAGGTGAGAACGGAACGGGAAAGTCCACGCTTCTTGAAGCCATAGCTGTTAAATACGGCTTCAACGCCGAGGGCGGTTCACTTAATTTCTCATTTTCCACAAAGGAGACCCATTCTCCGCTGCACAAAGCGATAAAGCTGATACGCGGCATAGAACGTCCGAAAACGGGCTTTTTCCTGCGGGCAGAGAGCTTTTATAATGCCGCGACCTATGTTGACAGTCTCGGATATGAAATACTCCAAGCTTACGGAGGGAAGTCTCTCCATGAGCAGTCTCACGGCGAGAGCTTCTTTTCACTTGCAATGAACCGTTTTGCGGCAAATGGAGTCTATATTCTTGACGAGCCAGAAGCTGCCCTTTCACCGTCACGGCAGATGTCGCTGCTTGTAAGGATAAACGAGCTTGTCAGGCAGGGGAGCCAGTTCATAATAGCCACCCATTCCCCGATAATACTTGCATATCCTGATTCTGTGATATATGAGCTTACTGAAAAGGGCATAACAGAGACTGAATATGAGGAAACTGAGACATATGGCGTAATGAAAGCCTTCATGGACAGTCCAAAACGTATGATAAACCATTTGTTTGATGAAGACGAAAAGGAGCAGATATGATAAAGATTGATTTGAACGATCTCGATAAATTCTTTGTGAAAGGCGAGCTTATTCCCGCCATATGCTACGAGGTAAATACCAAAACAGTTCTTATGCTTGCGTATATGAACAAGGAGAGCCTGAAAAAGACCCTTGAAACAGGCTATACATGGTTCTGGAGCCGTTCACGTCAGGAGTACTGGAACAAGGGTGCAACATCAGGGCACTTGCAGAAGGTAGTATCCATATACGGCGACTGTGACAACGATACACTGCTTGTAAATGTAGAGCAGACGGGAGTTGCCTGTCATACCGGCAGCTACAGCTGCTTTTTCAATGAAATATACAATACGGAGGAGAATTAATAATGACAGTATATCAGGAGATTTTTGAAGTTATCAAGGAGAGGAAGAAGCAGTTCGAGAGCGGTACTGCTGCTGAGAATTCCTATACCTGCTACCTGTTTGAAAAGGGCGTTGACAAGATCTGCAAGAAAGTAGGCGAGGAAGCAACCGAAACAGTTATTGCTGCAAAGAATGGAGATAACGATGAGCTCATGAACGAGATAAACGATCTTCTTTACCATGTAATGGTACTTTGTGCGAATCAGGGACTGGACTGGTCAGATGTTGAAAGAGTTCTTGACGAAAGAAACGAGAAGATAGGCAACCTTAAAAAGTTCCATGAAGTTGATAAGAACACTTGATGCAGGAATACATGAAAAAAGCTGCCTTAAGGCAGCTTTTTATTTTGCTTGAATTTTTGTATTTATATTAGCTGTATCAAGGAAATCAAACAAAGCGGAAAGAATTTCGGTATAGCATGGTATATAGAGGTGCATGCCGTCTCCTGAGCTGTAACCGCTTGTCAGACAGAGGTCTTCGTCGCAGATGACGGAATAATCATCAAAAAACAGCACATCAGGTGAATCTGTGCGCTTCACCATTTCCATAAGTGCCGCATTGTAATCACGTATAATTGAATTCTTGACTACCTTGCAGCCAGAGCTGACGGGAGTTATGGCGGCAACGACGATGATTATACCGGGAACACATTCTCTTATATCATCAATGACCTCACGGTACTTTTTTACGAATTTCCGCGGCAGATTTAGATTGACATCGTTCATTCCCAGCCACATATAAAGTATTTTAGGCTGCTTTTTTTCAATAGCCTCAACGAGCCCAAGCTCCTCGTTATCAACAGTGAAGCTGAAATGTCCAAGATTCCACATTGAGACAGAATCTCCGGCAATACTGTGCTCGCGCGGGATAAACCCGTAGTATTTAAGCCCGAGCGTTATGGAATCGCCTGCTATAAAAAGATTCTCCTGATAAAGAGCGCTGTTAGGTGATTCGCCAACATACCTGTCGGGCCTTATAACAGGTTCATCGGCAGAGGTCGTGACTGTTGCAGCGGTTGAAGTCTCTGTTGTTGAAGTTGAGGTTGTTGAAATAACAGTCGAAGTTATAACTGTAGTTGTCGTAGTTTCAGAGAATTCAGATGCAGTTAATGATTCTGTGGTCAGGTCAGCTGCTTTTACGGCAGCAGTATAGCTTTTTGCAGTTCCTTCCGATTTACGGTTGCTTTTAAAGTAAGAATAACACAGCAGGCTTCCTGCTATGATCATAAGTACCGACAGAATGATCAGAGGTATCATGATTTTATAAAATATATTTTTCAACATTTCTATTAACACTTCCCGCGCTGAATGCGCTTTCAGTTTTTAACACATATACTATTTTACCATAATGTTCCGGAAATGTAAAGTACAGATGCTGAGAAAAGAAAAAGCCTCTAAATCCTTGACAACACCCGTTATGGGGAGTATAATTATATTTGCAGAATTTAGAATTATCAGGAGTGAAATGTATATGAATAATATCACTATTGCCGAGCTTTATGACCTTTCTCATACAGCAGCAAAGGACTATCTCAGTAAATACACATATCCCTGGGAGGCGCTCAAGGGTATCAGCAGCTTTATAATCGAGCTTGGTAAAACACTCAGCCCCGATGAGTATGACAACCCATCGGAAAACGTATGGGTTCACAAGACAGCAAAGGTATTCCCAACGGCATACCTCGGAGCACCGTGCATCATCGGTGCAGGTACCGAAGTGCGTCACGGAGCTTTCATCAGAGGAAGCGCTCTCGTAGGCGAGAACTGTGTGGTAGGAAACTCTGTTGAACTGAAAAATGTTATCCTTTTCGACAACGTACAGACTCCTCATTACAATTATGTAGGCGACAGTATACTGGGCTACAAGTCTCATATGGGCGCTGGTTCAATAACGTCGAATGTAAAGTCCGACAAGACAAATGTAGTTATCAAGTCGGATGACGGGAAGATAGAGACAGGTATCAAGAAGATAGGTGCAATGCTCGGCGACCACGTTGAGGTAGGCTGCAACAGCGTACTTAATCCGGGTACAGTTATTGGTCCGAATTCCAATATTTATCCTACAAGTTGTGTAAGAGGAGTTATTCCTTCCGACAGTATATACAAGACTGGCGGAGTTATCGTACATAAAAGCTGAATATAGTATACGCAGGAAAAGCCATGGTGAAGCAGCTGCTTCTCTGTGGCTCTTTTTGTTTACTTTTTTTGCGGTAAATATTGTAAAATCAATCAAAATGTGGTATTATAGAAATAGTATTATGTATCGCCGATGGCAGAATGGAGGACTGTATGGAAAATAAAATAACTTTTGGCGGAAATATGACCGCACAGATCAATTTTGCGATGCAGCAGAACTATGTTCCTGTCTTCAGAAATGTTATAATGACAAATAATACTGACGAGGAACTGAAAAATGTTAGGCTCAGGATAAGTTTTGAACCCGGATTTGCAAAAGTGTTTGAATCTGCCCCTGTTGATATAAAGCCGTCTCAGCCGGTGGAGATATCGCCGGTTGCTATTATCATACTTTCGGACTATCTATTCAGTCTTACGGAAAAGCTTGTGGGCAGCGTGACCATGCAGGCTCTTGTCGGCGAAGATGTTATAGCTGAGGAAAGCAGGAGCATAGAGCTCCTTGCCTATGATCAATGGTCGGGAATTAACTTCATGCCTGAAACTGCTACAGCTTTCGTGTCGCCCAATCATCCGAAGGTGCAGGAGATAATAGCATCTGCCGGAGCATACCTCAATAAGTGGTGCGGTGATCCTTCCTTCACAGGCTATCAGACTAAGAACCCTAATATTGTAAAGCAGCAGATAGGAGCTGTTTATGCTGCATTGCAGGAAAAGAACATTGCTTATACCATGCCTCCGGCAAGCTTTGAGGAAGCGCAGCGCATACGCATGCCTGATGCGGTTCTTGAATCCGGACAGGGCACCTGCCTTGACCTTGCCGTGCTTTACTGCTCATGCCTTGAAGCTGTCGGACTCAATCCGCTTATAGTGCTTGTACAGGGGCATGCTTTTGCAGGCTGCTGGCTTGAAAACGAAACTTTTTCCGGCTGTATACAGTATGATATGTCAGCTCTTACAAAGCGCATAGCACACGGTATCGACGCGATTAGCCTTGTTGAGTGCACAGATTTTGTAACCGGAAAGAATATTGACTTTGACAGTTCCGAAAAACATGCCGCCTCTCATCTTGATGACGAGTCGAAGTTCTGTTTTGCAATAGATATAAGCCGCACCCGCTCAAGCGGTATACGTCCCGTACCGTCCAGAGTGTCAGAGAACGGCAGCTTCAAGGCTGTGGACTACGGCGCCAGAAAGAAGTCGGAGATCACATCGGCCCCGAATGAGATAGATCTGTCTGTTCAGGCTGTGGCAGGTGAAGCAAGAGAGGTCACTAAACAGGTGATGTGGGAAAGAAAACTGCTTGACCTCAGTCTCAGAAACAGCCTGCTTAATTTCCGCGCAACAGCTATGAGCGTTCAGCTCATGGTAAGCGACCTCGGTATACTTGAGGACGAGATATCAAAGGGTGAGGACTTCAAGGTAATGCCAATGCCAAACGATATGACATTGCAGATGTCCGACAGCAAGATATTCGAGATAGAGAACGAAAAGGATATCATTACTACAATATCAGAGTCTGAATTCAAGAGCCATCGTCTTCGTACATTTATGAAAGAAACTGACCTTGAAAAGATTATGAAAAAGCTTCACAGGCAGGCTAAGGTTAGCATGGAGGAAAACGGTGTGAACACCATATACCTCGCACTTGGTTTCCTGCGCTGGTATGAGACCGAAAAAAGTGATAAGCCGCGCTATGCGCCGCTTGTGCTTGTTCCGATTGATATAATCCGCAAGGTACAGGAGAAAGCCTATATTATCCGTATGCGTGATGAGGATACTCAGTTCAACATAACTATGCTTGAATATATCCGTCAGACATTCGGCATAGATATTAAGGGACTTGATCCGGTTCCCGAGGACGAGAACGGAGTTGACCTACAGCTTATACTCAATACGGTAAGACAGAATATCATGTCTCAGCCCCGCTGGGATATAGTTGACTATGCCTTTATCGGACAGTTCTCGTTCAACCGCTTCATTATGTGGAACGATATCAGAAATCGTGCGGACGAGCTTGCTAAAAACAAGGTAGTAGCAAGCCTTATTTCGGGAAAGACCGAGTGGGCAGGAGACGATCTGTATATTTCGCCTCTCGATCTTGATAACAAGGTGGCTCCAACTGATCTTGTTGTTCCGCTTAGTGCCGATTCCTCACAGCTTGCAGCTGTTTATGCTGCTTCTCAGGGCAAGAGCTTTGTGCTTCACGGACCTCCCGGCAGCGGTAAGTCCCAGACCATTACCAATATGATAGCAAGTGCGCTGTATCAGGGCAAATCAGTTTTATTTGTCGCAGAAAAAATGGCTGCCCTTTCTGTAGTCGAAAAGCGACTGAATAAGGTCGGCCTCGGTCCTTTCTGCATAGAGCTGCACTCCAATAAAGCCCAGAAAAGGGCGGTCCTCAAGCAGCTTGAGGAGACTCTCAATGTAGGACGTATCAAGAAACCTGCCGAATATAAGGCGCAGGCTGATAAGATTGCCGAAATGCGTAAAGAGCTCAACGGCACAATGGAGGAGATTCATAAGAAGCGGAATTTCGGCTGCTCAATGTATGATGCTGCCGTAAGATATGAGAAAAACGGAAATTTCGGCGGCAAGTTCACCTTTACCAACGAACAGCTTGACGCTATGAGCGAGACATCTTATTCTGCATGGAGAGATACTCTTGAAAGTCTTGCTGCGGCAGGCAGAGAGTTCGGCGACGTTACAACTACAGCTCTCGGTGTTTGTGAGCTTTCCGAGTGTACTCCCGAGACGCGCGGAGCTATGGAGGCAAAGCTTAAGGAGCTTAAGGCTGCACTTTCTGCAGCACAGAGCGATACCGCACAACTTGCTTCATTTACGGGAAGCAGTGAGATGACGTTTGAAGAATGCAAGCTTGCGGCTGAGATAATCACTGCTTCTGCAAGGGGAGAGCAGCTTTTCCCTGGTATTATCGCAGACAGCCGATGGAACGGCTTCAAGGAGGCTGCACAGGGGCTTATAGGCACAGGAAGGGAACTTTCAGAGGTGAAAAATGACCTTCTTTCTCAGTTCGAGCCTTCAATCCTCACATATAACGCTTCTGACGCACTTGTAAGGTGGAAAACCGCACAGGACAAGTGGTTCCTTGCAAAGAGCATGGGCAGCAAAAAGCTTGTAAAGGAGCTTGCAGCTCACGCAAAATCGGCTTCGACCGTGACAAAAGAGAATATCACGCAGTACTATGACAAGATAAATCATTTCAATGCTTTAAAGGAAAAGGTATCCTCTGCACAGCCTGAGCTTCTGAAGTATTTCGGCAGCATGAAGCTTGACGAAAATACAGACTGGAACGCAGTTGAGAGTTGTGTTGCGCGTTCATCCGAGCTTGGCGAGAGGGTAGCGGCTTCATTGTTCAGTCCCGAGATAAAGCAGAAGCTCTGCGATAGTCTTGCCACAGGAGTAAACGGCGATACCTCAAAGATAGTTTCAGACTATGCAAATCTTGAAAATGTTGCTTCACAGCTTAGAAGCGGTTTCGGAATCAATACCGGCAAGCTCATAACAGGCGAAAACTGGGGCAGCGACGCACAGATGAAAGCCGACGCGGTTATAGACGAACTCCCGCAGCTCAAGGAATGGACGGGTATCGTTACTATCTGTAATAAGCTCAGGGAATTCGGTATCGGAAATGTAGCCGATGCATACATCAACGGCGAGGTACCCACAGAGCAGCTTGTTTCCACATTTGACTGCGATATAAGCAAAGCGATGGTCACAAGCACTATTTCCCGCAGCAGCGTACTTTCAAAGTTCCAGGGAACACTTTTTGAGGACACTATCAGGAAGTTCGGCGAGGTACTTGACAGCTTCTCGACTCTTTCCATAAAGGAGCTTGCTGCTGAGCTTTCAGCAAAGATACCGACTCCCGGCAGCTCTGCAAACAGCTCCGAGATAGGTATACTGCAAAAGGCTATCAAGTCAAACGGCAGAATGATGTCCATAAGAAAGCTTTTCGACAGCATACCCAATCTGCTCCGCAGGATGTGTCCTGTAATGCTAATGAGCCCTATTTCTGTGGCTCAGTATATAGATCCGTCTTATCCGAAGTTTGACCTTGTAATATTCGACGAGGCTTCGCAGCTCCCTACCTGTGAAGCTGTCGGAGCTATCGCAAGGGGTGACAATGTTATAGTTGTCGGCGACCCGAAACAGCTGCCTCCTACAAGCTTCTTTGCTTCAAATCAGGTTGACGAGGAGAATTACGAAAAGGAGGATCTTGAAAGCGTACTTGATGACTGTCTTGCGCTTTCAATGCCTCAGAAGCATCTGTTATGGCACTACCGTTCACGCCATGAAAGTCTTATTGCCTACAGTAATTCAAAATATTATGAGAACAAGCTGTACACCTTCCCATCTCCCGATGATCAGGTATCGGAGGTAAGCTGGGTACACGTTGAGGGCTATTATGACAAGAGTTCCACACGTACTAACAAAGCCGAAGCACAGGCAGTTGTTAATGAGATATGCCGCAGACTGAGAGATCCCGAGCTGAGGAAAATGAGTATAGGTGTAGTTACATTCAGTCTGCCTCAGCAGAACCTTATCGATGATCTTCTTGTGGACGCTTACCGTGACGATCCTAAGCTTGAGGAATACGCAAACGAAATGTATGAACCGATTCTCATAAAGAACCTTGAAAACGTACAGGGCGATGAACGCGACGTTATCATGTTCTCTATCGGATATGGTCCTGACAAGGACGGTAAGGTATCAATGAACTTCGGTCCCCTCAACCGAGACGGAGGCTGGAGACGTCTTAATGTTGCTATTTCGCGTTCAAAGTGCAAGATGATAGTATTCTCTGTCATTACTCCTGATATGATTGACCTTTCACGCACCCGTTCAGACGGTGTAGAAGGACTTAAGGGCTTCCTTGAATTTGCTGCAAAGGGCAGGAGCGCTCTCCCTGTCAGAGCAGGTTCTAAGTCCGGAAATGAAGGTTTTGAGACCGTTGTGGCAGAGGAACTTAAAAAGCTTGGCTACGATTGCAGATGCAGTGTAGGATGCTCGGACTACAAGGTAGATGTTGCGGTTATTAATCCCGATAAGCCCGATGCTTACATAATGGGAATAAACTGCGGAAACGACAGCTATTTCCACAATGGCACCGCAAGTGACAGAAGTCTGTCGCAGCCGTCAGTACTCAGAGGACTTGGCTGGAATGTAATGAACGTGTATATCATTGACTGGCTCGACAATAAGGAAAAAGTTCTTGGTAAGATAAAGAATGAGATAGATTCGGCGATTGAGCGTTACAGAAACCCCTCAGCTGCTACTAAACAGGAGGAAAAGAAGAAGCAGGAGCTTGTATTCGAGACCGAGGAGGTAGGCAGTTTTGCGGATAGCTTTGATGAGTTCAGATCATTCAGGATAAAGGCTCTCGGAACTTCCGAGACATTTAACGAGGCAGCTTCCGCAAAGATAACAAAGTGTATCAACGATATACTTTCAGCTGAGGCACCCATGAATAAGAAGAGCCTTGCGAAAAAGACTTTCTCATGCTGGGGAATATTACGTGCAGGAGCTAATATGAAGGCACTTTTTGAATCAGCTTTTGAAAAGGCAGACGCAAAGGTTACAACGGCAGGCGAGAACGAGTACGTATGGCTCGGTTCACAGATACCCGAGGAGTACGACAAGTGCAGAACTGTTTATAAAAACGATGAAAAGCGTGATATCGATGATGTTGCTCCCGAGGAAATCGCAGTAGGAATCAGGGAGATAATGTCACGTCAGGTTGCTATGGCACGTGAGGATCTGCTTCGTGAGGTGGCTCATCTTTTTGGCTTTACACGAATGACCGGAGCTCTCGAGATCTCTGTGGCTTTGGGAATAAAGGCGGCTAAGAACCGCGGTTGGGTAGGCTTTTCCGAGGACGGCAGAGTGTCATACACAGGAAATTGAATTAACGGAGTAAATCAAATTGAAACGACTTCTGATCTTAATAGGAAAAATAATTGTTAAGCTGCTTAATCTCATGCACAGGAATGCGGGAAATCTTCCCGGTATCATTCTGTGGCATCTGTCGCGGCATAAGGCAGTTTCCATGTTCAAGGTTGACTGCCCTATAATAGCGGTAACGGGTACAAACGGAAAGACCTCTGTTACCAACTGCATTGCACAGCTTTTTGAAAGAAGCGGCAAAAAAATAATCATAAACCGTGAGGGTAACAATCTCGATACAGGCATATGCTCAATGCTGCTGAAGCACTGCGATATGTCGGGAAAGGTCGAGGCTGACTACCTTATACTCGAAACCGATGAATCCCATGTCCCCGTTGTTTATTCACAGTTAAAGCTGGATACGCTTGTTGTGCTGAACTTTTTCCGTGATCAGCTTGACAGAAACGGAGAAATGGAGACCCTTATACAGAAGATCAACGTTTTCTGCAAGACTTTTGAAGGAAATCTTATTCTCAACGGTGACGATCCGAATACCGCTCGTCTCGGCAGAGCAAATCCAAATAACAAAAATGTTAAGTACTTCCATGCGGAGCCCTATGCCTTTGCAACAGAAAAGATATTTGAAGCCTCTGAAGGACGTTTCTGTCCTTTCTGCGGCGAAACTCTTGAGTATGAATATTATCAGTACTCACATATCGGAAAGTTCCTCTGTAAAAAATGCGGTTTCGGCAGCTATGATCCGTATATCACTGCAAAAGACATCGACCTGGAAAAGCCTGTTTTCACAGCAGACGGTCATACCTATTCGCCGAAGCTCAAAAGTATCTACAATGTCTATAATATGACAGCTGTTGCAGCTGCGGCAAAGCTTTACCGTATCGAACAGAACATTACTGATGAGGTGATCAACAAGTATACGGTCAGGAACGGACGTATGGAGAACTTCATGCTCGGCAAAAGCAAGGCTACGTTAAATCTTGCTAAAAATCCTGTGGGCGCTAATATGACTCTGCGTGTTATGAATGAAATGCAAGGTGAAAAGGAACTGCTTTTCGTGCTTAACGACAATATTGCTGACGGACTTGATGTTTCATGGATCTATGATATAAATTTCAGTATCTTCGAGCGGGTTACGAGAGTTGTTACGTCGGGTACAAGAGCTTATGACATTGCTGTTCGCATAAAGACAGCGGGGTACGATGCTGCGAGGATAGTAGTCCGCCCCGATCTTGACAAGGCTGTTGAGGAGCTTGCAAGTACTGACGGACGAAAGTTCGTCATTGCCAACTACACTGCCGTTCAGCCGACAAGAGCTGCTCTTAAGCGCTATATCACAAAGCATGGAGGTAACAAATGAAAACTATAAAAATTCTTCATATGTATGCCGATATGCTTGACCTTTACGGCGACAGCGGCAACATGGAAGTGATATCGTTCCGCTGCAAAAAGAGGGGGATCGGCTGTCAGATAGACAAGTATTCCATTAACTCGGAAATACCTGATTTCGCTTCTTATGATCTTATATATATCGGCGGAGGTGCTGATCTTGAACAGCAGCATATCTCAGCGGATCTTCTGAAATGCAGGGAGGGTATCGTTGACGCATATAAAAACGGAACATTTCTGTTCCTTATCTGCGGCGGTTATCAGCTCATGGGAAAATACTATCGTGACGCTGACGGGAACGATATAAAAGGACTCGGACTTTTCGACTATTTCACCGTTGCACCAGGCAGCCGCAGAAAGCGCTGTATCGGCAATATCGTTATCGAGACAAGCATAACGGGAAAGAAAGTCAAGGTCGTGGGCTTTGAAAACCACGGCGGTCAGACTCAGGGAGTGAAGTCACCTTTCGGCAGAGTGCTTTACGGAAACGGAAACTGCTCAAAAAGTGAAACCGAGGGCTACTGCGAGAAGAATGTTATCGCTACATACCTACATGGCCCTTGTCTGTCAAAAAATCCGGAGATATCTGACTACATGATAGAATACTGTATAAACAGGGGAGAAACTGAGCATATTGCTCTTGAAGCTCTCGATGATGCCCTTGAAAAGGAATGCAGACAGGTAATGCTGGACAGGTTGCTTAAAAAGTGATTAGTACGGGCGTACAGTTGTGTGCCCAAGTAATTGGCAGTTTGCATATTCCGGAATCAGTACAGCAACAGACAGTTGCTTGCTTTTTTTGCGGACTGTGTTATAATTACATCAGAGGTGATAATTATGGAAACCAAAAATATAATACATGAACTAAGAAACAGTCACGGCTTGTCGCAGGAGGAGCTTGCCGAAAAGGTATTCGTTACCCGTCAGGCAGTTTCACGCTGGGAAACTGGCGAAACAGTTCCTAACACGGAAACGCTAAAGCTTCTTTCAGGAATTTTCGGAGTGTCAATTAACACTATATTAGGCTCTCCGAGAAAGCTTATATGTCAGTGCTGTGGAATGCCGCTTGAAGATTCACTTATCAGCAAGGAGCCTGACGGTTCTTTCAATGAATCCTACTGCAAATGGTGTTATGCTGACGGAAATTATACCTATCATAATATGGATGACCTCATAAATGTCTGCGTAAAGCATATGGCAGATAATGGCTTTTCTGAAGAACAGGCGCGTATCCATATGAAGGATATGCTGCCGAAGCTTGATTACTGGAAAAATCACAAAGAGCTGGAAGACGGCGGAAAATTTGAGGAGTTCAGAAAGAAGCTCATAGAAGAGCTGAATGCCTTGGATATCAATGGTATGCCTGAGGTTGAAAGTCTCAACGCTCTTGTCGGAAGCTATGTTAACCTTGCATATAAGCTGCCCAACGGAAATACTGTAAAATTCCTCGATGACGATGCAACTTACCTCGGTAATCAGCTTGAGAGCAGAATGGAAGACGGTAAATGCTTCGGTGTTCTTGCAAATGCAGAATTTCTTCTTGTTTGTTCTTATGAAAAGGGCGGAGATGATCCTGAGCTTCTTGTTTACAGGAAAAGATGTTCAAAATAAAAAGACCATCTGTAACAGGGCTGAAATGACATAAAAAACGAAAACTATTGAATATCATAAAAATAATTTTTAACATGTATGAAAGCACAAAAGGCGCTTGCGCTTTTTGTGCTTTCTTTATATAGAATAAATGATTCGTTTAGTTATACTATTATATAAAAGTGGTTTGAATCAGCTTATCCGCTGACGATGAGGAATATATCCAGCTGTCCATATGCTTTGCATTAATGAAGTACTCGTATCCGGCAGGAGCGTATTTTTCACAGTATACATCAACTATTATGAGTTTTATTTTCATTTTCTCCGGAACAATGGCTTTTATGTATACGCTTACGTTCTGTCCAGCTCTTATACCGCTGTATGGCTCGGTTAGGCCGGCAAGGTTCGGGGTAAGTTCTACAAATATACCGTAGTCTTCAACAGAGCGTACTATCCCGGGTACTGTCTCACCTGTATGGAATCTTGAAGCATTTTCCTCCCATGTGCCGAGCAGCTCCTTGTGGGTGAGGTATATTCTTTCGTTATTATTGTCTGTAACCACTGTTTTTATCCTTTGACCTACGCTGAATCTGTCGGAGGGGTGGGATATACGTGATACAGACATGGCGTCGATAGGAATGAGGGAGGGGATACCGCAGCCTATATCAACAAAGCTTCCGAACTGTTCAAGATGAGTGACCTTGGCGTCAATTATGTCTCCTTTGGCAAGGCGGGAAACATATTGTTGTCGGCATTCCTCCTGTGCAGCTTTTCTGGACAGCTCCGCTATCAGTTCGCCGCCGTCGTCAAGTCTGAGACTTGTAACTTTAAAGCATACTATCTTGTTTACCCGTGATATCAGTGCAATATCACGGGTTTTCCCTTCTTTTACTCCTATTGCGCCTTCCTCGCGGGGGATTATTCCTCTTGCGCAGGGCAGATCAATGATAAGGTCGTGAGAGCTTGTACAGAGTATTGCCTTGCTTTCGAGAATGATGCCTTTCTTCATTGCCTCGGAAAGCCCTTCGGCAGTAGAAATATATTTCTGATTTGAAGACGTTTCGTATAAAAATCCCTCTGGTCTGTATTCCATGTTTGTACCTCCGTTATTGTTGCTTTGATACTTAATTCTATGCGGAGGTAAGCAGGATTATTCTACTGCGCAAATCGAATGTTTGAACCGCCCATGGCGCTTAGGACTGATATGACATTATCTACGGCAGCGCTCCCGCATACTATACAGGCTGTTGTTACATGTCGCTTACGGTGGACGGGGATCGCTTCATCGGATGCGGGTGAACCTGAAACATCGGTGAGCTCGTTGTTGTGGCTGCTGTAATAGGTTGGTATCAGCGAGAAAGCCGAGTTGTAGTTTTTACGCGCTGTATTTACGGTTAAACGGTCATACATAAACTTGGCGGAATAGACATATTCTACGCTTTCTTTAACCCTTTTCATTGCTATATCGGCAAGTTCCGGGGAATCAAATTCAGCTGTAACTCTTGATAGCATAATTATATATCCTTTCTAATTTTTGTAAGTGTTCAATATGAATGATTGGCATTTTTTATTATTTTTCACAAAAATGAAAAAAATATACCTCAGACATATTGATTTAAGGCAGCGTTTGAGGTATAATAAAAATGTTCGGTTTTTATTTTCCTATGAAAGGAGGATACTTCTTTGGATATCAGAGTGGGGGATATTCTGACGATGAAAAAAAATCATCCCTGCGGCGGCAATGAAATGTTCGTTATCCGTGCAGGTATGGACTTCAGGCTCAGATGTGTGAAATGTTCAAGAGAATTTATGGTTCCACGCAATAAGATAGAAAAGAGTATCCGAAACGTCAGGCACGCTGATGAGGGTTAGCCGTCTGCAACATTATCATTAATAATTTTAGCTTTAAGGAGAATACTCAATGTTTGAAAAGCTTGCAGTAATGGAGCAGAAGTATGAGGAGATAAGCGAAAAGCTCTCCGACCCCGATATCGTCAACGATAATAAACTGTATACTCAGCTTATGAGGGAGTTCAAGACAATGACTCCCATAATTGAAAAGTATAGGGAGTACAAAAAGGCTCAGGCGTCCTTTGAAGAAGCAAAGGAGCTTCTTGACGGCGGTGGTCTTGATAAGGATTTCAAGGAAATGGCTCAGGCGGAGTTTGATGAGTCAAGGGAGGCTATGGAGAATATCACTCAGGAGCTTAAGGTGCTTCTCCTGCCTAAAGACCCAAATGATGATAAGAGTGTTATTATAGAAATCAGAGGAGGCGCAGGCGGCGAGGAGGCTTCGCTGTTTGCCAATTCCCTTTACCGTATGTATACGATGTATGCCGAGACGATGGGGTGGAGGCAGGAGGTGCTAAGTGCAAATCCTACCGAGCTCGGCGGCTTCAAGGAGATAAGCTTCTCCATAGAGGGAGAGGGCGCTTATTCCCGCCTTAAATACGAAAGCGGTGTTCACCGTGTACAGAGAGTTCCGGAGACTGAGTCCCAGGGACGTATACACACCTCAACTGTAACTGTGGCTGTCCTTGTCGAGGCGGACGAGGTCGAGCTTGAAATTAATCCCACAGATCTGAAAATAGACTATTTCCGCGCAAGCGGTGCGGGCGGACAGCATATAAATAAAACGGAGTCCGCTGTAAGAATAACTTATCTGCCGACAAATACGGTAGTTGAGTGTCAGGACGAAAGAAGTCAGCATAAGAACAAAGATAAAGCAATGAAGATTCTGCGCTCGAGGATTTACGAGGCTATGCAGGAGGAGCAAGACGCAAAGATCGCATCGGAGAGAAAAATGCAGGTCGGTACAGGCGACCGTTCCGAGAGGATCAGAACATACAATTATCCGCAGGGACGTCTTACGGATCACCGTATAGGTCTGACTATCTACAGACTTGAGGACATCCTTAACGGAAATCTTGATGAAGTG
>JAEEGL013435671.1_pt1 | contig 34226 bp, 26 predicted proteins | sample 9134231 | NCBI WGS metagenome assembly JAEEGL01 (sample SAMN16246548, study PRJNA631951) | gut metagenome | biome: gut microbiome; feature: rumen; material: fiber-attached | host: Bos | place: Iran: Karaj | collected 2018-10 | reverse complement strand
ATCCGGATATGAGCGTCACGGTAATCGCCGAGGAAAGCGGCTTCTCCTCCCGCAGCGCATTTTATCGTAACTTCAAAGAAATGACCGGCTTGAGTCCAGTCGAATGGAAAAAGTCGGCATTATCTACAGAGAATGGAAAATAATCCATAGAGGGGCGGTCAAATCGACTGCCCCTCTACTGTTTAAATATTTGTATTGAATAAACTGCGTATTATTTCATCAAAAACTGAATGGTAACCATTCTTGAAGACTTATTTTAATAGACCTTAATGAATTATAACCCATAACAAATTATATTTCTATTACTTTAATTCTTCAAAGTGTAAATTTTAGAAAAAAACTGTAATGGTTGCTAATAATGGATTAAAGTTTATCTTTGTGAGGTATGAAGAAGATGGTGATACTACTGGTGATTCTGATGCTTTGTCCTGCGGGCATGCGCGGGCAGAATCCGGTGCTGCTGCATTCGCATAACGACTACGAGCGCATGGCGCCGTTCTGGATGGCCTACAGCGAGCGCTTTGACTCCATGGAGGCAGATGTCTATTGCATTGACGGCACACTATTCGTCAGTCACGACCGCAAGGACGTCAAGCAAGAGCGCACTTTCGAGGCTCTATATCTCCAGCCGCTGCTGCAGGTTTTCGGGCGGAATGGCGGCAGGGCCTGGGCAGGCAGCGAACAGACGATTCAACTACTGGTAGACATCAAGGATACGACAGATCCTACCCTCAGCGTGCTGGTGAAACTGCTCTCGGCACACCGTGAAGTCTTCGACCCGGCGGTGAATCCCTATGCCGTCAGGGTGGTGATGACTGGACACGTGCCTGTTCCCGCCGATTTCGGCAAATATCCGGATTTCATCTTCTTCGACGGCGACCTCAATCTGGAGTACACCGAATCTCAGTTGAAGCGCATTGCAATGTTCAGCGCTCCTTTCTTTAATTATTCACAATGGCGAGGCCGTGGCCGGGGTAGCAAAACAGGCTGGGAGATGGTCATGGATGCAGTAGAACGAGCTCATTCACAAGGGAAACCGATCCGCTTCTGGGGCGCCCCGGAGAACGAAACGGTTTACCATGTGTTCTATTCGCTGGGCATCGACTATATGAATTCCGACCACCCTGACGAGTGCGCGCTGTTCTATCGCTCCAACAGCGGGCTTTTTGAAGAATAATCAGCGGATCAATTCGATAATATCACCATATTTATGAAAACACTGAGATTAATAACTGCAGTCGCCCTGCTGTGCCTTACTTCGATTGTATTCGCCCAGCAGCCGAGACATCTTCTCCAAAATGCCTGGGCGAACATAGACCCTTCCACGGTACATCCTGAAAAGGCATGTAATTATCCCGCTTACAGTGACAGGGCAAGTTGGAACGCCCTTATGTCCGACGGCGTAGGAGAGACCTACATCCAGAACGCCGAACGGTACCTGGACTACGTCTGGGCCAACATCAATGCTACCGATTACCTGGAGTTCGAACGCAGCGGCTCGCGCAGCGTCATGGAAAGGCCGTTTTCGAGCAACCGGTCAGCCCTGAACACACTGATTTTCGGTGAACTCGCCGAGGGCAAGGGACGTTTCCTTCCCCAGATCATCAACGGGGTCTGGCATTTCTCCCACATGCCGTCCTGGGTTTATTCCGCCCACGGTTACCGCAAGGATTCCGGGCGTGCTCTTCCCGACCCACGCGACGTAATCATGGATCTCGGGAGCCAGTCGACTGGACGCATCATCGCATTGGCCCTTCATTTCTTCCGCGAAGAGATGGACAAGGTGGATCCGGCGATTGCGGTTTATGCCGACCTTGCAATGGAAGAAAAACTGTTCAAGCCATATATGGATCCGACTAAGTGGAAGGCTCAGAGCTGGCTCGGCTTTACCAAGCCCGGGGAGGAAAAACCCTATTTCTGGGAAAACTGGGATCCGCGCAATAACTGGAACATATGGTGCAATATCGCAGTGGTCCAGTGTTACTGTCTGGCTTGCAAGGACCGTGATGCTATTCTCAAGGGACTGAACCAGGCTGTCGTTTCAGCCGACAATTTCCTGGATTTCGTAAAGATGGACGGTGCCTGTGATGAAGGCCCTGCCTACTGGCGGCATGCATCGGGCTGCCTTTTCGAGTTCATCCGTCTTATGAACAACATCACCGACGGCCGTTTTGGCTGCTGGGATGATCCTCAGTTCATCGCCCGCTGCACTTATCTGTCGCGCTGTAACCTGGGCGACGGCTGGACTGTCAATTTTGGCGATGGCGCTGCCCGCTCTGCAGGTTCCCCGTTCTTCATCTACGCCATGGGCCGCACCGCCGGTATCGAGGAGATGACCCGCTATGCATATTATCTCAAGGCCTGCCAGCAGGATCCCATGAACTTCTATCCGGGATCGGACCTTGAAGCCCTGCTTGACAAGAAAGATTTCGAACGCGATTTCAAGAACGCTCTGGCCGAGTCCGGAGGGGATATCGAGACGTTTAAGAGCGACATGCGCAAGGACATTCCCGCCGTCAGCTGGTATCCCCAGACAGAGCACCTGATTGTCAAGGGCAAGGAAGGGATTTCCTTCGCGGCGAAAGGCGGACACAACGAAGAGAGCCACAACCATAACGACGTCGGCAGCGTCATAGTATTCATGGATGAGATGCCGGTTCTCGTGGATGTTGGTCCTACCACCTATATGCGCCAGACCTTCAACAAGAAAGAGCGCTACACCATATGGAGCATGCGCAGCGAATGGCACAATCTCCCCATGATGAACGGACGTCCCCAGCACGAGGGCGGTGAATTCAAATCCTCCTGGGCCAAGGCCGATGAGAAGACGGGGGCTTTCTCTGCAGAAATCGCAGGGGCATATGAAGCTGATGCTGCCCTGAAATCCCTGGTACGCAGCTGCCGCCTGGACGGAAAGACATTCACTGTCTCCGACCGTTTCGAACTCGCCCGGAGGTTTGCTGCTGACGAGGAGCACTTCATGGTACGCGGAGACGTGAAACAGGTCAGGGACGGGGAAATCCTAATCACCTACAGGTCCTTCGACGGCAACCGCAGCGGGCAGGCCCGCATGACCTATTCCCGCAACCTGAAGGCCACGATCGAGACACGTACTCTCGATGATACAAGGCATATCAGCATGTGGGGTCCCGACCTGAAGCGGATCGTGCTCCGGAGCGCTGACAATGCGCCTGCCAAGGGAACTTACACCATAAAAATCACTAAATTATAGACAGCGTTTTTAAATGTCTGAAGAACTGAATCTCGTTAAAGACCTTGCCGTCATCCTCATTGCGGCAGGAATATTCACACTGCTTTCGAAGGCGCTAAAGCAGCCCCTCATCCTGGGATATATAATCGCAGGTTTCGTGGTCGGGCCCCATCTGGGGCTTTTCCACCTGACCAGTCAGGAAACGGTGGAGCAGTGGTCCGAAATAGGTATCATCTTCCTGTTGTTTGCGCTCGGGCTCGAGTTCAGTTTCAAGAAACTCCTGAAGGTCGGATCGGGTGCGATGATCATGGCCGGCATCAAGTGTATCGGGATGTTCATGGTCGGAATGATCCTGGCCCAGATTATGGACTGGTCCCTTATGGAAGGGATTTTCCTGGGTGGCCTGCTTTCAATGTCCTCTACAACCATAATAATTAAAGCATATGGGGACATGGGGCTCAAGAACAAGCCATATGCCCCGCTTATATTCGGCAGCCTGGTCGTGGAGGACCTCATCGCGGTCCTCCTGATGGTGCTGCTGTCCACTCTTGCATCGACGGGACGCTTCGAGGGGATGAAGATGGCCATGGCCCTGGGCAAGTTGGTGTTCTTCCTTGTACTGTGGTTCCTGGTCGGCATTTTCCTCATCCCTACAATCCTCGATAAAGTCAGGAAAATCCTGAATGACGAGACCCTTCTTATTGTGGCCATAGGCCTGTGTTTCGGAATGGTCATCATTGCCGAGTCCGTCGGATTCTCCTCCGCCCTCGGCGCCTTCGTCATGGGTTCTATCCTCGCGGAAACTCTTGAGGGAGAGAGAATTGAGCATCTTCTGGGTAACATCAAGGACCTTTTCGGAGCAATATTCTTCGTCTCTGTCGGAATGATGGTCGACCCCGGCGTCATCGGAGCACAGTGGTTCCCAATCCTGCTGATCACTGTGGTAGCCATGGCCGGTATCCTGTTCTTCTCCTCTACAGGAGCCCTTCTTGCCGGAGCTGGATTCGACACCGCCGTACATGCCGGTTTCACCCTCGCCCAGCTTGGGGAATTCGCATTCATCATCGCCGCCCTCGGCTGCTCGATGGGAGTGATGAGGGACTTCATATACCCTGTGATCATTGCCGTGTCGGTCATCACTACATTCACTACGCCATATATGATAAAGGCTGCGGAACCTGTCATAAAATGGCTTCACAAGGTCCTTCCGAAGTCCTTCTTCGAGAAGGTCAATTCGACCTCGAATGACGATTTCAAGTCTCAGACGAGTGCGGAAAAGAGCGAATGGAAGTCCTATCTGAGCCTCGTTTTCTCAAGGATCGGTATCTATACCATCCTCTTGCTGGCTGTCTCCCTTGGAAGGAAGTACCTTCTCGGCGGCCTTCTGGAAAGCTGGTTCGGGAATTGGAGCGAAGACACCCGTAATCTCCTGTCCGTAATTGTCACCATAGTGATAATGATTCCGTTCATATATGCCCTCACGATGCGGAGCGCCTCTCTCAAGAAGGGCCAGTCCGCATTGATCCAGATGAGGCATTCGAACATGTGGCCTATCCTGTCGATAGACATCCTGAGGATGCTGATCGCTGCGGCATTCATCCTCGCCGTGATTACTTCGCAGTACTCCCTGTCATGGATAGTCATAATCCTGATTGCGGCAGCTTTGGTGCTGTTCACCCTTTTGATCCAACGCGCTCTAAGCGACCATTTCAAGATGGAGGACCTGTTCTTCGAGAACCTGAGTGCCAATGAAGAGAGGGAGAAGAAGCGGGCCCCGATTACCGCATCTGTCAGGGAGAATCTGGACAAATACAATGTGCATATCGAGGCTGTAACCCTTTCTCCGGACTCTCAGTTCGTCGGGAAAGAGCTCAGGAGCCTGCCCTTCAGGAAAAAGGTGCAGGTCAATATCATTAATATTGCAAGAGGCTCTCAGTCAATTGTAATACCCTCCGGAGACACCCCGGTTTACCCATATGACGTCCTTCTGGCCGTAGGAACGGAGCAGCAGCTTGACGAGTTTAGGGAAATAATGAAGGGAGAGGTAACGGACATCACACCGGGATACAAGGGCGAGGCCGGTTCAAAAGAGGAGAAGTTCGTTATCCGTCCCATCGTGATCGACGACGCCTCGTTCATGAGCGGGAAGACCCTCAGGGAACTGAGCCTCAGGAGTCAGGGATGCATGGTCATATGCTTCCTCAGGAATGGTGAGATGATTACCAATCCATCGCCGGATGAGCCGTTGTTGAAAGATGATCTTGTCTGGGTTGCGGGTCTGGAGAGTTCTGTAGGGAAACTCGGTTAGCAATCCGGACCCGTCGTGCCTTTATTCAGCCTCTTCGACGGGGGCGTCTTCTTCCATCCCATCTTCAGGGATTTCGCCATCGGTGGGCAGGCCGTTCAATGTGGCCTGTCCCTTGGTGTCCTTGATGGGTGGGGTAACTATGACTACTTTGGATGAGGATTTGGGAGTCTGCTTTTTCATATGCTCAGGTTTATTATCTTTCAAGATAAAGGCCGATGGCATCGATGGCATCCTGGATGCCGTCCATATCAATGTACTGGGCAGGATCGGCCTGTGATGCAATTGCTTCGATCGCGTAATGCCCGAGATTGGTCTTGAGGAATTCCCTCATCTGGATGTATCCGTCGGAAACTATCTTCCTGACGTTCTTCTCATTGACCGTAACGCTGAACTGTTCGTTGCGGGCATCGATGTGATGGTTTAGATTCTGGGCTCCGCTGGTGCAGCAGTCATATGCCCGGATGATTTTCATCGAGAGAGGATTGTCTCCGATCTTCTGGAAAAGGGAAGACATCTTCAGCAGTTCCAGGGCATCGTGGCTGACTGTGACGGATGCGTCCGAAAGCAGGATTGCGCTGTGATAGATCACGGAATCGGACGGGCACTGGTCCAGATCCTGGAGATGCTCCATGAAATACTGTGCGGAGGCTTGTTCCTGCTTCAGGTAATCCAACATGATGGATATGTCTTCGGCATTGGTCGACAGTTCCGAGCGGATCAGCTCCAGGGCAGAACGCACGTTTTTCTTGTCCTGGGCCCGGTTGATGATTCCCTGGATGGAAAAAGTGATGACTATACCCAGGATGACCGAGAGGACGTTGAGGAAGAAATTGGTTGCGGATTCTTTCATGCCGTAGGTAAAGGTAGGTCATTATTGGCAAATAATCAAATCTTCCGGAAATATTGCCTAAATTTGTTTTCAATGAATTACGACATATGTTCCGAATGAAACGACTGTTATTATCCCTTTTGGCGGTCTTGTGGATAACCGCCTCCTTCGCCCAGGAGAAGAAGGTCAAGGTTGCCTGCGTCGGCAACAGCATTACCTACGGCGCCTACATAGAAGACCGGGAGCACAACAATTATCCCGCCCAGCTGCAGCGTTATCTGGGCGACGGCTACGAGGTTAGGAATTTCGGGGTGAACGGGGCTACTGCGCTCCGCCGGGGAGACAAACCATATGATGGCCTCAAGGCATATGGGGAATCGATATCATTCCAGCCGGACATAGTCTTCATCAAACTCGGAACCAATGACACAAAGCCCTGGAATTGGAAATACAAGGATGAATACATGGACGATTACCAGTCCCTGATCGATTCTTACCGTCAGCTGGACTCGCACCCCAGGATCATCCTCCTCACTCCGGTACGCTGTTTCCTGCCTGAAGATGGCAAGACGATAAGCCCCAAGACCATTGAGACAGAGGTGCGTCCGGCGGTAGAGGCCCTGGCCTTCAGGAACGGCCTCGACATAATCAACATGTTCAACCTGTTCGGAGACACCTGGAATTCAGCCATAATGCCGGACAAGCTCCATCCTTCAGCTTACGGAGCAGGCAGCATGGCTTTGAAGATCTATAACCACCTGATGTTGAATACGGAAGGTGCTGCCTCATCTTCAGCGCAGCCTTTTTATAAAAGAGGGGCCGAGGTCTTCAATTTCCATGGTTATACCGGTTACAACTTCGTCAGTGACGGGGTCCAGTGCAAGGTTGTTGAACCGAAGGTGGTTGCGGAGGGGAAGCCCTGGATATGGCGTGCGCGCTTCTGGGAGCACGAACCCCAGACTGATATTGAACTCCTTGAGCACGGCTATCATTTAGTTTACTGCGATGTGGCCGACCTGTTCGGGGCCCCGGAAGCAGTGAAGCGCTGGGACAGGTTCTACAAGCATATGCGTGAGGCAGGGTTCAGCAAGAAGGTGGCATTGGAGGGCCTTAGCCGGGGAGGACTGATCATATATAACTGGGCCGCCAAGAATCCAAAGAAGGTTGCATGCATATATGCCGATGCTCCGGTGATGGATTTCATGCAGTGGCCCATAAGCACCGGTTCGGAGAGCAATATCCAAAACCTTCTGAAAGCATATGGTTTTTCCGATGTTGAGGAGGCCGCGAAATGGAAAGGGAACCCCCTTGACCATGCCCGAGTGATGGCAAAGGCAAAAATACCTATCCTCCATGTGGTAGGTGATGCTGACGAAGCGGTCCTGTACGAGAAGAATACGAAGGTGTTCGAGCAGGAGATGAAGCGTCTCGGCGCTCCGATAAAGGTTATACACAAGCCTGCTACCGGGCATCATCCCCATTCGCTCAACAATCCCCAGCCTATAGTGGATTTCATCCTCCAGGCAATGAATCAATGACGCTGGTTCCGGACGGGCAGGTCCATTCCGCTGGGATGAAGGCCTGGTCCGCCGCCTCCGGTGTATCCGCGGCTCTCGCCCGTCTTCCAGGGTGAGACCCAGAACGCGTACAGCGAACCGTCGGTCAGGTAGAGCCTGAACCGGACCGGCTTGTTCCGGAACCGGGACAGGTCTGCGTTCTTCCCCCATGTGATCCGGTATTTAGTGCTGTCCTCATCCTTCATGGCCACGCAGTCCGCTTTCGTGAACCCCTTCACCGGCTGGCCGTCGGCACCTATCAGTTCCACTGCCAGCTCCTTGGCTTTTGCATTGACAAAGAAGTATTTCCCGTCGAACGACACCGGGGAGGTAAGCAGCGTGCCGCTCCTTCCCGGGGCGTCCATTGAGACGAAACCGTCGCGGCGGAGCGTGCCCATTCCCGTAGTCTGGATCTCCGGGCCGGTGCCGAACCTCATCTTGTGGCCCCCGGCATAGAAGAAGAGCGAATCTCCCACGATCAGCGCATTGCCTGCCGCCACCTGCATATTGGCGGCGTTCCAGGCCGTGGTGTCCCCATATGCACTGGGCATGAACGGCGTATGGTCAGGACGGTAGAAATGGAAGCCGTCGCGGCTGTAGCCGAGTCCCACCTCGTTCAGTTTCCATATGTTGAATTTCTTCATGATGTCCGCCTCGGGCCCGCGGTACATGGCATACTCGCCGAGCATGATGCTTTCATATGCAATCGCATCGAAATTATATATAGCCGGGGCGAAGGGGCACAGGTCGGCTATGACCGGATCTATATGCCTGGTGTCCTGGTCGTCCGCGGTGAACCAAAATGCGATGTCCTCATCTTTGAGGTAGTAGTTTTCAAGGCTGTCGCGTATGACGTAATCCAGTTCTTGCTGGATCGAATGCGTGCGGGTCAGGAGCCGCTCGAGGCTTTCATCTTCTATGTAGGCGCGGGCCCGGGTAGGGGGATTCAGGGCGCAGACCCGTATGCTCATCACCCATTTCTTGGTGAAGGGATTGTAAAACATGGTGCTGCGGTCCTGGATCACTCCGGAATTCGCAACTGTGGGGCTCCAGTGTATGCCGTCGGCGGAATACTGCAGGATGAAAGAGCCTCCCCAGCGGACGGTGTAACCGCAAACGGATTTATAGCGTTTGGCCGGATCTTTCTCCTGCTTGTCCAGCCAGACAACCTGTTCGCCTGAGAGGTTGTCAGTTACGTTAGTCCCGGGGAAGACGTCCTGTTCCACCTTGTTCCAGTGGTAGCCGTCATCCGACTCGGCATATGCGTTCCATGATTCATCCCCCTTTTTATAATCCGGGAAACGGGGCGCATTGTACCACATCTTGAACTTCCCGGCCAGTTCATCGTACCAGACGCCGTCGCTGTAGGTCAGGCCGTCAATGACCGGGTTCCCGGAATACATATGGGCATGGTGGCAGACCCGATCCAGGTCGGTTTCCCCTATCAGGAAATCGTCGACGAAAAGCTGCCTTCCGACATTGATCAGGATAGGATCCGGTTTGTTGTCGATGTAGGGGAGAGGCATGGGTTTCCTCTCCGTCGGGACCGGGTATCGCGGCGGCCAGACCTCCGGCAGCTCAATCCCGTTATACAGCACAGTCCGGCCATCTTTCCCGGTCTCCTTGCCGGATTGAGAGCAGGAGACGGCCAGCAAAAGCAGGCCGGCCAGGATGCAGGCCGCGGACAATAGCTTCTTCATCGCGCTAGATTTTCTTGTAGAAGACGAGTTTGTAACTCCTGGGTTCAGCGAACTTCAGCATCTGGGTAGCGAGCTGCGACCCTTCCATCAGGCAGGTCCCGCCGTCGAAGTCTTCTACGGAATATGTGGCCTGCGGATCGATGCCGCGGAGGCGGAGGTTGAATGTGTCATCAGGACATTTCTCCCTGCGGAACAGCATGAAGAAGCCTTCGCCGGAATCCGGCAGATCCAGCTGATAGCCGGCATATATGTCGGAGCCGTCCAGGGCATAAGTGGTAAGTGCATAGAAATCCCCTAAATAGTAATGGCGGACCCTGTCCACAACCCTCAGCATCCTGTCAAACCAGGCGATCTCTTTTTCGGACGGCTCCCGGCTGAGGAACATTCCCTGGAAATCCGTGGGGGTAAACACTGCGGTCGACCCCAGGCAGCTCAGGAAGCAATAGGTGTCGAAGACCGGGACCTTGAAGGTCTCGCCTCCTGTGAACGGGAGATATGGCGTCGTGTTGATGGTGATGTTCTGCGTCAGTTCTTCGGGGTGGTCGAACATATGCGCGTCGTCGCGGCAATAGCTGTGCGCATATGTCATCATATGTATGTCAATCCGCGTCCCGCCGCCTGCGCAGCTCTCGAGGAGCATGTCGGGGTATCGCTTGTGAAGCGCCTCCCAGTAATCCCAGAGGCCGTTGATATGATAAATCTCGGTGATGCCCTTCCTGTCCTCCTCGTCATTGTCCATCCATATCTGGAGCGGGTTGACATTGAAGTCCTGCCGGTATATCTGGACGCCGCTTTCCTCGATGTTGCGGAAGACTTCCGCCTTCATCCAGGCCACCGCGTCGGGATTCTTGAAGTTGATCAGATAGATGCAGTCGTCGGGGGCGTTTTTCGGCCGGATGAAATACTCCGGATGCTCCTTTACGATGGGGGAGTTGACCATCGCGCGTTCGGGCTCGAACCATAAGAGGAATTTCATCCCCTTCCGGCCAGCCGCGGTCGCTACCTTCATTAGATTCCCGTCCGGATGGATGTTCGGGTTCGGATGCCAGTTGCCTGCATTCTTCCACCAGAACGGGCCGCAGTTGGTGTCCTGGGGCACGTCCTTGTCATTTCCGTACCAGCCGGCATCCACCCAGAAGGTGTCGAAGGGGATGTCCTTGAATGCCGTGGTCGCCTTGTTGAGGATCATGAGCATATTGGCGTCGGTTTTGTTCCCGCCGCTAGCCGTGAGCGGAAGGAGGGGACGGAACAGCTCGCCTTTGGAATCGCGCGGGGCCTTGTGCTTGATGACGAAACGGTGGAATTCGACCAGTCCTTCCTCGACCGTCTTGCCATCGCGTTCGTAAATCACTGTGAAGGGCATCTGGAAGCGTTCTCCCGGGAGCATCTTGAAATGGGTATCTTCCCCGATTCCGGCAGAAAAGCGGAACACGTCTTCCATGCGCATATCCGCCCGCCACGTTCCGGTCCAGCCGATTGCGATCTCCATTCCATGCGTGGCATCGAAATCGATCCCGAGGTAGGGAATCCAGTTGGTGGAACGGCCTTCCCCGGATATGAGGCTGAGGGCGTCGCATCCGGAACGCTTCTGCAGAAGGACATCGTGGCGGCAGAAGTCCGTGTATGTGCTCATCGAACCTGTAGTCCTCCTGACCTTGATGCTGCGCGAACCGTATTTCCTGGAAAGATCGAGCGACCGGAAACCGTCAATGATGCCGGTCCCTTCCGGTGATATGCATTCCAGGTAGGGCCTTACTTCGGTGACGGGAAAGTCCGGATAGGTCTTGTAGCTGGCCGTAAGCCGGAGTTTCCCGTCTGGAGACGTGTAGCTGGTTTCCGTTTCGAACGGGCCGGTCTTCTTCTCGGAAGAGGACCATGTCGAGGCGGAAAATGCCTGCCCGTCATATGTAAACGACAGCGGATAAGCGTTTTTTAAGTCATCGGCTTCCATCGCCGCCGCCGTAACGGCAAGGAAGACTGAAACAAGGAGGAATAGCGGTTTCTTCATGAACCCAAAGTTACGAAAAGTTTGCTATTCGCCAGCAGTGTCAGAAATCCAGTTCTTTTCCTCTGTAGAAGTCCAGGAGTTTCGCGGAGTACAGGTACTCGTAGCGGGAGCGTGAGAGGTCGGACTCGGCCTTCAGCCAGTTGTCACGGGCCTCATTGAACTCTGTTATGTTGGCCTTGCCGTTCTCATATTTCGCAAGCACCAGGTCGAATGATTCCTTGGCGCTGTCCTGGGCGTCTATGCTCGAGCGGTACTTCTCGGCCGCGGCAACGGAATTGTAGTAGGCCTGCTGGATCTCCTTGTACAAAGTTTTTTTGGTGTTGTCCAGCTGAAGCATCTGGTAGGTGCGTGAAAGCTCGGCTGAACGTACCTGGTTCCGTGTCTGGAATCCGGTGAAGATAGGGATGCTCAATGAAATTCCGAGGTACTGGCTGAAATTGTGCTTTATCTGGTTGAAGAATGAGTCTGAGGGAGCGCTGCTCATTGTGTAGAAGTTGGTTCCGACTCCTCCGCTGGCGCTCAGGGAAGGCATGTATGCGCCCTTGGCCCCTTTTATCGTGAACTCCGTGGCGTCCAGCCTGAACTGCTCGGCCTTGATGGATGGCTTGATGTCAATGGCCTGGGCATATATATCCTCAGGATTGCCCAAGAGTATCCCGTCGACCGGAACATCCGGCCTGACAACGGAGAATCCTTCTGGAGAAGGCAGTTCCAGGAGCTGGGACAAGTCGAGGATGGAGAGGTTGAGGTTGTTCCTGGCCTGGGTAGCGGAGAGACGGCTCTGTCCGAGGGTCGCTTTCTGCTGGGCGAGTTGAGCGGGAGAAGCCTTCCCGTTCTCAAGCATCGCAGAAAGGCGCTCTGCCTGGAGGGAATCTATAACCACCTGGTTCTGGGCTACGTCCAGGATCTCCATATTATAGAGAATCTGGACATATGCCTGGGCGACGGCTACGCTTATGTCTTCTTTCGCTTTCTCGAGGTCGGCTGTGACGGCTTTGAGGTTGAGTTCTCCTTCCTTGATGCTGTTACCTATCCTGAGGCCCTGGAAGATCGGTACTGAGGCTCCGAGGGATAAGCCGGTGCTGGTGGTGTTGGTGTTCGAATAGGTGTTGTCGGCGGTCAGGCCGCGGCCGAAGGAGAAGTTTTCGCTGGCGCTTCCGCTGACCTGGGGAAGGCGGCTGCCCTTGGCGGTTTCCAGCTGGATTTCCTGCTGTTTTACCTGCAGGTCTCTCTGCTGGAGGGTGATGTTGTGGTCCTGAGCGTAACGTATGCACTGCTCCAGGGTCCAGGGGCTGCCGGGATTCTGGCCGGAGGCTGTCCCGGTCAGGAAAACGGTCATTATCAATAAATATCTTTTCATTATTTCTTCTCGATTATCTGGTTTCCGCGCACTTTGTCTCCTTCCTTGATGCCTGACTTGATCTCGATGTTGATTCCGTCGGACAGTCCGATTGTCACGGGGGTCCTTTCGTATTTGTTTTCGCCCTTTACCAGGTAGACAAAAGTCGAATCGTTCTCGAAGTTTATGGCGCTTTCGGGGATGGACAGGACGCCCTCGGCTCCCTCGAGGCGTATTTCTGCGTTGGCGCTGTAGCCGGAACGGACGGTGATGCTGTCGGGCACTGAGACCGCGGCTTTGATCTCGAACTCGTTAGTGCCGTTCTTCTCCTGGGCTTTCGGGGAGATGAACTCCATTATGGCATCCAGCTTGACATCTTTAAGGGCGCCTACGGTTATGGTCATGGGGAATCCTTCCTTGACCCTTCCCACTTCGGTTTCGTCGATGAATCCGTCGAAGATAAGGTCGCCCATGTTCGCGACTGTGGCGATGGTGGTACCGTCATTGAAAGTGTTGCTCTGCGTGACAGAGTTTCCGACCTTTACGGGGATGTCCAGGATCAGTCCCGAGATGGTGGAGCGGATCAGTGTGGAGCTGGATTTGGCATTGCTCTTCGAGACTCCGTCGCGGACTACTTCGAGGCTTTCCGTGGCTGCGTTCTTTTCCTCCTTCGCCTGGGCGAGGGCCTGCATTACCTGGTCATACTCTTCAGCGCTGACGAGATTCTTGTCGTACAGCGCCTTTTCCCGGTCGTAATTGGTCTGGGCTTGCTTGAGATTGATCTCGGCAAGACGCAGGCGGGATTGTGCGGAACTGAGGGAGTTCATCTCTGGAATGACCTTCACCTTGGCGATGATCTCTCCCTCCGAAACCTTTTCTCCGGCCTCCTTGTAAAGCTCGGATATGATGCCGCTTATCTGAGGCTTGATGTTGACTTCGTCGCGCGGGATGATCTTTCCCGTCACTACGGATGTCTTGAAAATGTCCTTGACAGTGGCATCAAGCTGTTCGTACTTGACTTCTTTCGGCCTTGAGTTCTTCCACAAGACTACGAAGGTCCCGATGAATAAAAGGGCGACCAGCGCCAGGACAATGTACTTCAGGTTCTTTTTCATATGTTTTTTGTTTTTATCATTCATCTCTCATTGCATCTACCGGCTTGATTTCCATTGCCCTCAGGGCAGGGGCGAGCCCGGCAAGCACCCCCAGGACGACCAGCAGCAGGAGAACCAGGATCCCTGTCCAGAAGCCGATCTGGAAGGATACGGGCCCCTCGGCGCCCGGCAGGTGCGACACTATGTTGCCGGCTCCGCCGAGTATCAGCACCGAGAACAGGATCCCGAATATGCCTGCAAGGATTGTCAAGCCTATGCTTTCGGTTATTATCTGTGACAGGATCATCTTGGGAGTCGCCCCGATGGCCCTGCGTATGCCTATTTCAGTCGTCCTCTCCTTGACGGTAACCATCATGATGTTGGAGACTCCGATCGCTCCGGCGAGCAGGGTGCCGAGTCCCACGAGTATCACGAGGATGTTCACTCCTTTGAAGAGGTTGTCGACTATCGAGAATATCTTTTGTGTGTCGAACATCATTACGGCCTGCTTGTCATCCGGGGCGATCGTGTGGCGTTTTGCCAACAGGGCCCTGACCTTGTCCTGCGCCGCATCCGAGTCAGCACCCTCTTTGAGAGTCATGCATATGATGTCGAACTTCCCGCCCTTGTTGTATATCCTGTCCATGAGCTGGTAAGGAATGATGACACTCTCTGCGGGTGACCCGTTGATGTTGATGCCTCCTGCCCTTGAATCGACTCCGATTACCTGGAAATAGATGTCCTTGACCTTGATGTACTTTCCTGTCGGATCCTCTCCGCCAGGGAACAGGTTTTCCCAGACCCTCTTTCCGAGCACGCAGACTTTCCTTTCCTGTCCGCAGTCCACATCGTTGATCCATCGGCCGAACATTATCTTGGGGGATTCGACATGGGTGTATTCGGGGGTGAGACCCTTCAGAAGGCCGGAATAGGTCCTGTCATCATATGCGAAGCTATCTCCCCACTGGGAGTCCACCATGGTGACTACGTCGGCTTCCGGTACCATGGTCTTTATAGCCTGGATGTCGCTTGCGTCCATGAGCCAGTACCTGTCCCTTTTGAAACCTCCGTAAGGCTTTGAGGTGTTGTTGGTTCCGATGATTATGGAGTTGGATGCGAATCCCGCGAAATTCTCACCCAGCATCTTCTTCAGACCGTCTCCGCCGCCCAGCATGATCAGCAGCATGAATATTCCCCAGAATATGCCGAAACCTGTGAGCAGGGTCCTGCTGCGGTTGCGGGACAGGGTGTCGATAATCTCCTTGTATCTGTCAATGTCGATCTTCATGGCTACTTGTCTGCTCTTAATGCTTCAATAGGACGGACCTTCGCTCCCTGCCATGCCGGGATGATTCCGGCAATGGTTCCGGCTACTATAAGGAGCAGGGTGGCCTTGATAGCCACGTCGAATCCGACACCGATATTCTTGAATACGTACAGTTGGATGATTCCCATGTCCATCGGATGGGCCGCCAGGGTCTTGTCAAGGAATATGTCCGCTCCCATCCCGACCACCATCCCGATGTAGCCGAAGAAAGCCGTGATGAATATGCTTTCCATGACAATCAGTTTCAGGATGGACCATGGGGTGGCCCCCAGGGCCTTGCGGATTCCGAACTCGTGGATCCTCTCCTTGACTGTGATCAGCATGATGTTGGACACGCCTACGATTCCGCTCAGGAGGGTCAGGAATCCCAGGATCCAGAGTGCTGTGCGCATGATCCTTATGCCTTTGCTCATCTCCTGGTTGTTGAGGTAGCGGTTCATGAGATATGTAGTCCTGGTGTCCTCTGGATCGGCTCCGTGGAAGGTGTTCATCGCCCTCTTGTAGCGATGCTCGAATTCTTCGTTTGCTGCCTTGGATTCTAAACCATGGAAATGGAGGGTTATCCTTCCGAGCCAGGCTCCGTCAGTACGCATTATCCTGGCCGTGGAGTAGGGAATGTAGGAGTCGTGTCCCCAGGTCATCTCTTCGGTTTCGTGGATGCCCACCACCTTGAACGGGATGTTCCCTACGACTATGTCCTGTCCGATTATCCTGGTGTAATCCTTCGCGTCTCCCAGGAGCTGCGAGGCAGCATTACTGTCGATCACTATGATCTTGCTGTTGTTTTTCAGGTCGTTTTCATTGATGAAGCGGCCTGCTGCCAGGCGGATGTTGTAGGTGTCCTTTACCAGGGGGGCGACTCCCTCTATGTTGGAGGACAGTGTCTCCCTGCCCAGGCTCAGGGTATCTGAGAAATACAGCGCTCCGAAAGCTCTGTCGATCTTGCCGCTGAACTGCTCTGAGAAGGCTATGTCCCTTTCGTTGAACCTCATCGGTGTTCCTTCCTTCATTCCGTTGTAGGCCCTGCTCGTTATTCCGGGATACACTTCGATGAGGTTGAGGACAGTGTCGCCGGAGTTGCTCAGCAGGGCATTCATGAGTCCGTTACCGGTCCCGAGGAGGACGATTATTATAATGATTCCCCAGCTGACAGCCAGCCCGGTCAGGGTTGTGCGCAGCTTGTTCTGCCGCAGGGAACTCCATATTTCAGTGAAAAGATCCTTCATCGTTTCCGCTTATTTGAGCGATCCGTCCGCTCCGAAGATCATCGCATCGTGCCTTATGTTCTCCTCAATCTCTCCTATGACTCCGTCCTTTATATGTATTATCTTGTTAGTGTAGTTCGCCACTCCGCTTTCATGGGTGACTACTATTATTGTCAGCTTGTCTTTTTCGTTGAGTTCTTTGAGGAGCTCCATGATTTCGACGGAGGTCTTGGAATCAAGGGCTCCTGTGGGTTCGTCGGCGAGGATTATGTCGGGCTTGGTGATAAGTGCGCGGGCGATTGCGACCCTCTGTTTCTGTCCTCCAGACATCTCGTTGGGGTAGTGGCCGGCCCATTCCTTGAGTCCGAGGCGGTCAAGGTATTCCATTGCCAGTTCATGGCGCTTGTGCCTGCTGACTCCCTGGTAGAAAAGGGGAAGTTCCACGTTCTCTACCGCGGTCTTGAAACCTATAAGATTATAGGACTGGAATATGAATCCGATCATCTTGTTCCTGTACTCCGCGGCTTTCGACTCGCTGAGGTCCCAGATCAGTTTCCCGTCGATCCGGTACTCTCCGGAATCATAGTTGTCCAGGATGCCCAGGATGTTGAGCAGGGTAGACTTTCCGGATCCCGAGGCTCCCATAATCGACACGAACTCTCCGCGCTCGATTCCGAGGTTTATGCCTTTGAGGACATGCAGCGGCTGTGCTCCGAAATATGTCTTGTTGACGTCTTTAAGCTCTATAAGCATATGTCTTGTCTTTGCGTGTTCACGTGTATTGGTATATTAATACACTGCAAATATACGGATAATTTTTTATCCGCAAAATTTTTTTGCAAAAAATAAACCCTTCATCTCCACTCCGGAGATGAAGGGTTCGGATGTCTTTGAAGGTTATCTTATAACATTTCTTCCCAATTACCTGAATAATAGGCTTTTGCGAGGCGGCGGAGGCCGGCCTGGTCGCCCTTGCGCAGGAAACTGGATTCGAGGTCTTTATAGACATAGAACTGGAACCACCAGCCGTCATGGTAGCGCTCACGGAGTGTATTGGCGCTAAGCAGCTTGGCGTACCAGAGTGTGGGAACGCCGTATTTGTCGGCTACCTTTTCGGCTGTCTTGGTGCGTTTCCACATATCACCGGCGACCTGCTTGAAGAGCTTAGTGTAATCCTTGTATTTCATCCCGGAAACATCCAGCACTTTGCAGCGGTCGTCCAGCCCCAGGTCCTTCAGGGAAATCGTGCACTCGTACTCTTTGTCACCGTCCAGGTCGTAGTGGAGGGTGTCCATGAAGCCGTTCCCGTCAGTGTCCAGGTACTCTACAGTGGCAAATTCTGTCGGAGACTTTCCCTGGAAAGTGCGGTTGTAACCTTGATAGTAATTGGTGTTCTGGTCGATGCGCCAGACGCCGCGCTCGGCTCCGTAGAGGTGGATCCTTCCGTCAAATGCTCCTACATAGATGTCTCCGCTTCCGGAAAAGTCTTCGTCCCATTCGCCCCTGTCTCCGGAGACATCGGCCTGGGAGTGATTGTCAACTCCACCGTTACGGGTCCCTATCTTGAAGGCATCCCTGTTCTCGTAGAGTTCCACGCGTTCCCAGCGGCCGCAGTCGTCGTCCTCGTCCCAGGTGAAGCGGGCGGATTCCCATTTCCCGGAGAATCCTTTTTCAAAAGCCTGCTTGCGGTCAGGATAGATGAGTTCAGTCAGAAGGCGGAACCTTGCATCCGGGAAGAACACATCGGCTTCGGGAAGGCCTCTCATGTTCCGGATCGGATGGACGCACTCGCTGTAGTTGAATCCCTTATGGGCAGAATAATGCAGGGTCATATCGAAGTCGAAATCGTTTCCTGCTGCATTGTCGTTGTCCATGTCGATTCCCATGGAGAACCATCCCATCCATCCCAGGTACTGGGTCTTTGGAAAGCCCTGTTTTTCCGCTTCCGGATCGGCGATGGCGGTGTCGCAGAAGCGCACGGCCATTTCCGACAGTCCGTCCCCGTCATAATCATAGAACAGGAAGGGGTTCTCCCAGTTATAGCGGAGGTCTACCATTTCGGTGGAAAGGCGGTGGGTTTTGAGGAAGATGCTGTTTCCGCTGTAGTCAGTATAGAAATCGGAAATGCCGTTTTTCTCCCAGCAGAGCACGTCGAGTTTGCTCCAGTCGATGTAGTTGAAGACCCTGTCCTTGTCATCGTCCAGGACGAACATATGGTTCCTGGTAGTACGCTTACCGACCGGATAATCCATTATGAGCTGCATGTCTGCCACTCCGTTTCCGGTAAGGTCGGCGAATTTGACTACAAGGTCATATTTCCCGTCCTTGTCGCGATCGACCAGCAGGCAGTCATTGACTGTATCTCCCTCAAGGTCGCCTTCTTTCATGTTTCCGTCATCATCCAGCCACAGGATGGGGACTCCTCCCGCAATGTAGCTCTTGACCGCATCCTGCCTACCGTCCTTGTTCAAGTCCATGAACTCCGGATTCTCTCCGACCGGGGGCCTGAGAGGCTGGATTTTCAGGTTCTGGTTCCAATATGGCTGGCCATATGAAAGTATTGCCGTCAAGGCAAATACTATGGTCATAATACTTCTTTTCATATATGTAATTGAGTGTTATTTGTTTATTATCCAGTCAGGTCGGTAAAAACTAAAACTGAGGAGTCTTGTCATATACTACCAGTTCGGGCTTGGCCCATTCCTGATCCGGAGCCATTTTGTAAGGCAACCTGTAAACGTTCCCTTTCGAATCGCCGAAATAGAAGCGTGAGATCGAGAAGACATCGGTGTTGCCGTCTGCCCAGAAGCACCAGAAAGGATCCTTGCAGTCGACGGGACGGCGGACATATGAGTGGTTCATCGGGGAGTTGGCGGTGTATTGCAAAGTCTTCTTCCACGTCTTACCATAGTTGTGGCTTACCCATGACTCGATCTCACCGCCCTGGCCCCACCTCTGCGGACCGGCACCTGTCGGAGCGATCACTGTCCAGGTCTTTCCTTCTACCCATATGGATCCGGAATCATAGTTGTTCGTCGAGCGCGTGATCGGACGGAAATCCCATCCTTTTCCGGTCCAGCGGGCGGTGAACCATTCCCTCGGGCCATGCTTGGGCCCAGGCTGGTGACCGTTGGAAACCAGATAGAGTATGATGGGGTTCCCTTTCTCGTCGAAGTTGACATCCTTGATGTAGCAGTTCTGCTTGTTGTGCTCGACGTCCAGGATCTTGCATGGAGAATCCTTGTCGGTGATGGGAAGATCTATCGGGGTGCCGTCCACCAGGGTCCAGTGTGCCCCGAAATCAGTGGTCTGGATGAAGTAGATGTTCGTACGGGTGTCGCAGTCCCCGTTCAAATGACGGTTGAAGGCGGTCACAAGCTTGTCGCCGTAGCGTCCGGTGATCTGGTAATGGCCTGATTTCTTTTCTCCGCCCGCTTTGTCGATAATGCTTGCTATCTGCTGGTAGGGACTCCAGTGTTCTCCGTCAGGTGAGGTCTGGAAGAAGAGCTGGCGGACACCGTCATATCGCGTCTCGAAGAGGAAATGTCCCTTGCCTTCGACGTAATATGGCTGCGGGTAGGCCATTATGCTTCCACCTATTTCCTTGAATTCCGAGATGTCGTAAGGGCGCACGGAGCGATAGCGGAAGCCGATCCTGTGGTTGGCGCGTCCTGCTACGTACACCCATAGATATCCATCCGGGTCGATGAGCAGGGCCGGGTTGTCATGCGGGTCGTTTACAGTTCCCTTGTCATAAACCACTGTCGGTTTCTGGACGAGGCCGGTCTTGTGGTCGAAACAGCTGATCATGCAGAGCAGGTGTCTCTCTTCTGCATCGGTCGTTCCTCCGAAGACGAAGAAAGTCTTGTCGGCAGCCGGACTGTAGATTGCCAGCGGCCGGTGTTTCATGGTATAGGTTCCGAAGGCTCCGTTGTACTTCGATCCGTATTCGCTTCTCTGCCCGAGATCGAACCATATCGGACGGAATCCATCTACTTTCGTGTTGTTGAGTGCTCCGGGGGTCTGAGCCATAAGAGCGGTTCCTAGCATGAAGGAACAAATGGTAATAAAAGACCTAAAGCTCATTGTATAGGGGTGTAAAGTGTTATCGGGTTAATAATGTACACCAAATATAATTTGTAATTTCTTTTCTCGGAAGGATTTTTGACTTTTATTTACAAAGAAATGACATTATAAACCTCTGCCTTTGACAGTAGTTTCCTGTAATCTTTGAGGTTGAACGGTGCCTTTCCGTAGAGATAATGGTTGCCGAGAGGCTTGCCGTCGCGTCCGGTATATGTGATCTTGAAGATTCCCTGGCCGTTCCTTTCCGGGATCCTGGAGAGGACTTCCCGACCGTTGGGCCCTATTTCAAATTTTCCCTTGAACACTTCTTTGCCGCTCTTGACGTCCGTCACGATGACTTCCCCGGAGACAGCTTCCCTGGTGTCGTTGACTACGACCAGGGGATAGGCTCCGTCCACAGGGTCGTTTATCAGGGCACAGACATCCTGCTGGGCATTCCTTATGAAGTAATAGGCCATCTTACGGTTGAAATACCAGTCCACTATGGCATCGGAGATGAGGGGCCATCCGTCCCTGATGTTCCACCACAGCATTCCGGTGTTGGGGCAGAACTTCCGTCCGCGGAACATCTCTATGAAATACTTCATGGCCTCGGCCTGTACGCTCTGGGAAGCGAATATGAATGTGTCCAGGTCTTCGGGAACTTCTCCGAACACGAGCCTTACCTGATTGATCATCAGGTTGTTCCTGTCAGGGGTGTAGCCTTCTTCGCCGTAGATTCTGACTGCCTTCGTGAGCCAGTCTTCCTTCCACCTGCGCTCCTTTACGTCGCTCCACGGATAGACGCTTTCTTTTGGGAACATCCTTTCGAGGCTCTCCCGGGCCGGCATCCCGTGGTAGCCGATCTCGCTGGCGAACAGGCATTTCGCCTCAGAGTAGAAAGGAGCCTTGTAGTAGCCTCTCGGGCCCCAGAGATGGTCCTCAGGCATGAAGCTGGTCTTGTTGCCCATCGCATAGACCTCTTCACTATAATAAGGCGAGCTCGGTAGGTAGGGCCGCGTGGGATCGCATTCGTAGAGAACTCTTGGAATCGCTTCGCGGCTGATCACATCCCGGTTCGGATCGATCATGAAGCCTCCCAGCGACCATGTAAGGGACTGGTCGTTCTCGTTGTTCCCGGCCCAGAGAACGATAGAAGGGTGGGATCTTAGCTTGACAACAACTGCCCGGACCTCATCCATTATGGCTTTCTGGAAATCCGGATCCTGTGGATACTGGGTGCATCCCATCGCGAAATCCTGCCAGACCATCACTCCGTTCTCGTCGCACAGGTCGAAGAATGGATGGTCTTCATAGACATTCCCACCCCAGCACCTGAGCATATTGCAGTTGAGGTCGGTCACTATGTCGAATGCCTTCTTCAGATGCTGCGGGTCACGGCTGTGGAGGGCGTCCATCGGAGTCCAGTTGCTCCCGTGGACATAGATCGGTTCCCCATTGACTATGAAGCAGAATTTTCCGGGATTCTCTTCGGTGTTGGTCTCTGTCCTGTCGAGCTTTACAGTCCTGATACCCAGGCGTTCCCTGCTTGAATCCACTTCTTTGCCATCCTCTGTCAGGATCCTGAGTGACACATCGTACAGGGCCGGGTTGCCGTATCCTCTGGGCCACCAGAACTCCACGTCGCTGAGGTTGATCTTCTCCCTAATGGCATGGGTGTAGATCTTCTTCGAGTACCGGACCTTGTCCACTCCGTCCTTTGAGATCACCACCTCCGCCTTCATCTTTCCTTCCTGGTAGCGGACCGGGAGTGAGACTGTATATTCCAGGAAGACAGACGCCTTACCGGCTTTCAGGTCAACGCCGTTGGTGTACCAGTGGGCATCCATGATATGGACCGGCGGCTTTACCTCCAGCGACACGCTTCTCCAGAGCCCCGCGCTCACCAGCCTCGGCATTATGTCCCAGCCATATGTGTGCGGCGCCCTTCGGGCATATATGGACTCCGGCTGGGTGAAATTGATGCTGACAGTCGGGGGTATATGCTTCCTGCCCTCGATTACCGAGGAGCGGATGAATACTTCAAGATGATTATCCCCTCCGGGGGGCGCGATAGCGGAGGTTACATCGAAATCCTGTTCAACCAGCATGTTGGAAGAGCTGCCGACATGTGTCCCGTTCAGATAGACCTCGGCATAGCAGTCGATGCCCCCGAAATGGAGGGACAGGTCATCTTCCTCAGTATAATCCGGACTCTTGAAATGCCGGCTGTACCTCCACTGGTACCCCTCGTATTTGCGGAGGAGATAGACATTGCTTCCCAGTTCCGGCTGTTCGATGAGCCCTGCTGCGAGAAGGTCCAGCTCTACGTTCCCGGGCACAGTTGCCGGGATTGTCCGGAAGGAGATCCCCTTCATGCCTTCAGGGGAAATGACCGCAGTCCTGCCCTGCTCCCAGAAATCAAGGGTCCAGGAACCATCAAGGGAGATGTTGCCGGCAAAGGCCTCCGCTGCGGATGCCATAATGATAATCCCGGCGATGATTGATTGTAAAGTGAAGTGTTTCATATGCGTTAATGCGAATATAACGTTTTTTTGTGTGGAAGAATGATTATATTCGCATATAAGGAAAGAATAACGCTAAACCATAATCCAAAACCACAGTCATGATAAGCAGAAGAACCTTTGTAAAGGCTGCCGGGGCATCTCTCGCCGGCCTTGCAGTCAATCCCGGGAAAGTCCTTGCCACTACGGCCGCGAGCATGAAAAACATCAAGGGAGCCGGAGACAAGGTCAACGTCGCATTCATAGGCATCGGCCAGAAAGGCAATGAAGAGTCGAAGTTCGCATGGAAGACCGGATTGTGCAACGTGCTGGCCCTGTGTGATGTGAATATGGGACATCCCTGGACGCAGGAGATCATGGCTATGTTCCCCAATGCCAAGCGCTACACTGATTTCAGGAAACTGTTCGACGAGATGGCGTCCCAGCTGGATGCGGTCTTCATTGCCGTACCGGACTTCGCCCATTTCCCAATAGCGATGCGCGCCCTCAAGGAAGGGCTGCATGTATATTGCGAGAAGCCCCTTTGCCGTACATTCCATGAGTGCCAGCTTCTGCTTGAGGAGTCCAGGATGCATCCTGAACTGGTTACCCAGCTTGGTAACCAGGGCCATTCCGGACCGGCATATTTCCAGTTCAAGTCTTGGACCGAGGCCGGGGTGATCAAGAACATCACCAGGATAGACGCCTACATGAACAACTGGCGCCGTTGGCATCCTTATGATGTGAATATCAAGAAATTCCCCGACCCCAGCCCTATGCCTGAGACCATGCAGTGGGACATATGGCAGATGCAGACCCTCTATCATGACTACAGTGACAAGTTCGACCACGGAAACTGGAGGGGCTGGTATGACTTCGGGATGGGAGCCCTTGGTGACTGGGGTGCCCACATCCTTGATTCCTGCCATCAGTTCCTGGACCTTGGGCTGCCCACCGAGGTGAAGATGCTGAAGGCGGAGGGACACAATGATTATTTCTTCCCCAAGGCTTCCACCATTGAGTTCCGGTTCCCCCGCAGGGGAAGCAAGCCTGCATTGACCCTTACCTGGTACGACGGGCAGGAGAATCCCGCGCCCAAGCCGGACGGGTACAAATTCACGTCACATAATGAAGATAAGGGCTGTGGAAAGATCCTCTACGGTGATGACCTGGTCTTCGCCGGAGGAGCGCACCGCACCCCGCTCTGCATCATCCCGGAGAAGGTGCAGAAAGACATGGAAGCGAAGGGCCTTCTGCCCGAGACTCCGGCAATGCCTGAAGATTTCCTGTTCAACCATCACAAGAACTTCCTCAATTCCATCCTCGGGAAGGAGAAGCCGCATTCTCCGTTCGAGGTCGCGGTGCCGCTGTGCCAGGTCCTCTGCCTCGGGGTGATTGCCCAGAAACTCAATACAGGATTCCACTTCGACAGGACCACCCTCGAGATTCCTGATCACCCGTTCGCGAACTCCCTTCTCGCAGGCACTCCGCCCCGCAAAGGCTGGGAAGACTACTACAGACTTTAACATATGACTTTGATCAAACATATGATTTCCATGAAAAGAATATTTGGATTGGCCATAGCCGTTTTCGCGGCGGTTTCATGCTCGGGCGGCTGGCAGCCCCTTTTCGACGGCAAGACTCTCGAAGGCTGGAGGGGAGTGGACGGGGAGGACATCCCTGCCAGTTACTGGAACGTGGTGGATGGAACCATAGTGTCACATCCTACGCTTGAGGAAGTTCCTGGTACCAAAGACATTATAACCGAAAAGACATTCAGGGATTTCATGTTGAAGGTGCAATTCCGCCTTGAAGAGGGCTCCAACGGAGGAATAAAGTATTTCATCAATCCCGGGAAGCTCAGCAGTCCTTCGATAGGATTCGAGTATCAGCTGATTGACGACGCCGGTTTCGGCAAGATGTACTTCAAGATCAATAATGTCCAGACGACCGCCAGCCTCTACGACCTGCTGTCCGCCAACAAGATGAAAGCGGATTTCAAGCCATATGAATGGAATGAGGCCATGATAGTGGTTAAGGGCGGGAAGGTGGAGCACTGGCTCAACGGAGTAAAGGTGCTTGAGATCGACCGCTTCTCGGAGAGCTTTGACGCTCTTGTGGTTAACAGCAAATTCAGCGAAGAGAAGGGATTCGGAAAGTTTGAAGGGGGACATATCCTCCTCCAGGACCATGGGAGCAGGGTGCATTATCGGAACATAGTGATCAAGGAACTTTAATTTTTGAAATATTCCGGATTATTCGTAATTTCACGCTTCAATTTGAAAACGAACTTAACTACTATTTCAAATGGGCGGGTTCTTCGGAACTATTTCAAAACGCGAATGTGCCACTGACCTGTTCTACGGCACAGACTACAACAGCCATCTTGGTACCCGCAGAGGCGGACTTGCAACCTATGACCCCCAGAAGGGATTCATGAGAAGTATCCATTCACTGGAGAACGCCTACTTCCGGAATTGCTTTGAGGATGAGCTGGGAAAATTCACCGGGAACTCCGGAATCGGCATAATCAGCGACACTGATGCCCAGCCGATGCTTATCAATTCCCATCTCGGGCGCTTCGCCCTTGTCACCGTTGCGAGGGTCAACAATGCCGAGGCCCTTGCACAGAAGTGTCTCGATGAAGGGATGTATCTCACTGAGTTCAGCAGCGGCAAGATAAATATCACCGAGCTAATCAGTCTTCTGATAATCAAGGGTAAAGACTTCGTGGAAGGGATCGAGAACGTTTACCGGGAGGTAAAGGGATCCTGCTCGATGCTTATCCTTACAGAGGACGGGATCATTGCTGCCCGTGATTCCTGGGGAAGGACCCCGATCACTGTCGGAATCAAGGAAGATGCGATGGCGGTAAGTACCGAGAGCTCAGCATTTGCCAACCTTGGATTCGAGACATGCGGTTACGTAGGACCGGGTGAAATAATCCGCATGCGCGCGGACGGGATTGAGCAGCTCAGGGCCCCCAATCCCCGCAAGCAGATATGCTCATTCCTGTGGATATATTATGGATTCCCGACATCCTGCTATGACGGTAGGAATGTCGAGGAGGCCCGTTTCAACTGCGGAAAGGAGATGGGTGAGAATGACGACATCGAAGTGGATTGCGCCTGCGGTGTCCCTGACAGCGGGATCGGCATGGCGGTAGGTTATGCCGCCGGCCATGGAGTTCCGTACATGAGGACCATCGCCAAGTACACCCCGACATGGTCCAGGTCGTTCATGCCTTCTTACCAGAGTACAAGGGACCTGGTGGCAAAGATGAAACTCATCCACAACGCCGACATGCTCAAGGGGAAGAAGATGCTTTATTGCGATGACAGCATTGTCCGCGGGACCCAGCTCCGGGACAACACCAAACAGCTCCACGAGAGCGGAGCGAAAGAGGTGCATATGCGTATAGCATGTCCTCCTCTGGTGTATGGCTGTCCTTTCCTCAACTTCTCCGCCAGCAAGACCGAACTTGAGCTTATCACCCGTAGGGTCATACAGGAATTCGAGGGTGACATGAACAAGAATGTGGAAAAATACACTGATTCGAGCACCCCGGAATATGCCAGGCTGGTAAGCGAGATAGCCAGGCGCCTTAACCTCGATTCGTTGAAATTCAGCACAATAGAGGCTGTTGTGAAGAGCATAGGTCTCCCTAAGGAGGACCTGTGTCTCCATTGTTTCAACGGTTCCTCGGCTTTCACCCTCGAAGAAGAAAACAAATGACTTCTCTTCCCCTGGAGGGCTGCACGGTTCTCTTCGGGCCGAATGGGAGCGGGAAAACCACTCTTGCCCGGCAGTGGCTTCGCGAGAACCCTTCCCGGAGCATCCGCTACATTCCTTTCAAGGACTGTTACGGAGGGACGGCGGACAGGGAGTATTACCACCAGCAGCGCTGGCAGGCTGCCGACGAGAAGGACCCGCGTGTGCTCCTCTCGAGCGGGGAACTGCGTAAATACCAGTTCAGCAGATATTTGGATGAGCACCCGACTGTGCTTATAGTTGACAGTCCATTCATAGGGCTGGATGCTCCTTCACGGGATGTGTTCCGTGGAGTGCTTCATGAGACTCTCTCACAAGGTACTGCAATTGTCCTTTTGCTCAGCCGCGAATCGGAGATCCCGGATTTCGCCGACCTGGTAATACGGCTGGGCGAGGCCCCTTCATCAAAAGGAGCTGCTGACGGTCTTCCTTCCAGGTATGTGGCTGATATCCTTAACCTTCCCGAAGGGGAAGGAACGGACGGAGAGCCTGTCGTCGAGTTCCGCCATGTAGCTCTGAAATATGGGGAGCGGACTATCTTCGGGCCTCTCGACCTTTGTATCCGGCGCGGAGAGAAATGGGCGCTTACAGGCCCCAACGGTAGCGGAAAGTCAGCTCTTCTCAGTCTCATATGCGCGGACAATCCCCAGGCATATGCATGCGATATAAGCATGTTCGGGAAGCGCCGCGGCACGGGTGAAAGCATATGGGACATAAAGTCGCACATCGGATATATGAGTCCGGAGCTTCATCGCTCGTTCCGGGAGGATTATCCTGTGTCGAGGATCGTTGCGGGAGGAGTCCGTACTGAGGCTTTCCTGTACGGTCATCCCGGGGAAGAGGAGTACCGGAAGGCTGCGTTCTGGATGGATGTTTTCGGCATAAGCGATTTGTCTGACCGTTCATATCAGCGGATTTCCGACGGGGAGCAGCGCCTCGTCCTGCTTGCGCGTGCCTTTGCCCGTGATCCGGAACTCCTGATACTGGATGAGCCTATGCATGGGTTGGATGACGCCAACCACAGGCGTGTCCAGGACATCATTGAGACTTTCTGCGGCAGAAAAGGAAAAACCCTCGTAATGGTTTCCCACTACGAGGATGATTTCCCGTCATGTATCGATCACCGGCTTATCCTTTCCCGGCAATAAATCTAGAATGTCGTTACCAGCTCCTCAAGAGACTTGCGGACGGAGTGGAGTTCTGTAGGCTGGCCTTCTTTCTCATCCGGATGGCCGATGGCCAGAAGCCCGTACAAGCTGTAGTCCTTCATTTCAGGAAACTGTTCGTGGAGCTTTGCAGGGTCGAAATCATATATCCACATATTGGCCAGTCCGGCGTCCGTAGCCGTGAGCATCAGATGCGCCATGACAATGGCGGCATCCGTCCTTGAGAAGTTCAGCCCGTCATATCCGCGGACCCAGGCGTCGTCCAGCTTGCTGCCCACGATGAGGACTACGGGAGCTCCGTAGCAGGAATGCACGTTATGCAGGCGTGAAAGGGCGTCGGCACTTTTCATCACCCATATGTGCACAGGCTGGCGGTTCTTGGCGGAAGGCGCCAGCCTGCCCGCATCGAGGATCATGTTCAGCTTGGAGTCTGAGACAGGATAGCTGGTAAAGGAATGGCATGAATAACGACTCTCCAAGATGCGCATGAACGCATCGGAACCGTATCTGTACTTCGTGATCTTCTGCTCCACGTCGGAAAATGCGGCGCGGTTCATGATCTTGGAGATGTTACCCATGCGGCTGAAGAAATTCTTCATAATCTGCAGCTTGAATTAGACTCCCATTATAGCTTTGACTACGAAATACACCAGAGGTACGGTGACGGCAAACACTCCGATGATGTCGAGTATCACACCGGCCTTGATCATCTTAGTGATCGGGATGTAGCCGGAAGCATAGACAATTGCATTCGGTGGAGTCGAAACAGGAAGCATGAAGGCAAGCGATGTGCACAGGGCCATTACAACGCAGACAGGCACGGGGCTGAAGCCCAGCGAGAAGGCCGTAGCGATGGCGATCGGTCCCATCAGGTTGGCGACTGCTGTGTTGGATGTCAGCTCGGAAAGCAGCAGAGCGGTGACGGCGAACACGGTGAGGAACAGATACTCTGACGGCTGGCCTCCGAGGGCGCTTGTCAGGGACTCACCGATCCATTTGGAGAGACCTGTGGAGAACACCATTCCTCCGATAGCAAGACCGCCGCCGAAGAGGAGCAGGGTGCCCCAGTCGACTCCGGATACACCTTCTTTCCAGCTCAGGGTCATCTTGCCCTTCTTGATGTCAGTCGGCAAGAGGAAAAGCAGGAGGCCACCGATCATGGCTGCGATCGCCTCAGGGAAGTGACTGTTGTAAGTCTTTACAAAGTCAGCGTTCAGGGCGTTGGGGGCAATGTTCTGTACGGCGCTGAGAATGCCGGGAAGTACCCACAGGATGACTGCGACTATGAAGGCGAAGAGGGTGTTCTTCTGGGCGCGAGTCCACTTGCCCAGTGAGTTCTTGCGCTTCTCGATGAACTCACGTGCTCCCTCGATGTGCTTCACATCTGCGGGGAACATCTTCTGGAGGACGAAGTAGGTGATGATGAAGTATAGCACCATGGCCAGGAAGCCCCAGATCATCCAGTTGAAGAAGGTAATCTGCGGAGCTTCGGGAGCAAGTTCCCTGATGAAGCCGATCATGATGATGTTCGGGGGAGTGCCTATAGGAGTGAGTACGCCTCCGATAGAGCAGGCATATGCTGTCATAAGCATAAGGCCCGTAGCATATTTGTAGTTCTTGAGGTCGATTTCCTTGCCGTTTTCAGCCATCATTTCGCGGATTGCCTCAAGCAGTCCGAGGGCGATGGGGAACATCATGGCGGCGGTTGCGGTGTTGCTGATCCACCCGGAGCAGAGCATGCAGGCCAGGCCGATTGCCAGGAAGATCTTGCGTGGCGAGTCTCCCACCCATTTCATTGACATGATGCCATAGGCGATGCGTTTGTCGAGTCCGTTTACCATCATTCCCTTGGCAATCAGGAAGCCACCCATGAAAAGGAAGATCATAGGGCTGGCGAAAGCCTTGAAAGCATCGGTCACCGAGACGACTCCGAAGATGACGCAGAGTGTCGGGCCGATCATGGAAGTGACCGGGATGGGAACCGGCTCGCAAATCCACCAGAATGCGACGAAAGTCACGATGGCGAGAAGCTTGTGTGCTTCAGGATTGTCTGCCAGTCCGGCAATGGGTAGAAAATAGACCAACAGGGCGCACAGAGGCCCGAAAATCGCTCCGAAAATGTGTCTTTTGCGATCAAATGAAGATTCTTGTACCACTTGTGGTTTCATGGTAACTACTGGTTTGTTGTTTAACCTTTATTTGTGATTAACAGATTGTTTTTTGCCATTTCCATCTTTCTCAATTCATCAAGAGTGTGCTTCCTCTCTTCCATATGAGGTGTCAGCTTTATTGCTCCTCCGGTAATCAGGTAAGTACCCCTCTTGATTTTAATGGCGTATATGCGCAGCCAGGATTCATGTGCCGTCGTCCGCCTGCACTTTGCCTGCTCCCTTGACAATCGCATCTCACGGTTGAGGCTGTTACCGAGCGGCCTGAAAAGGCGGTGAAGTCTTGTCTCGGGAGTGATGTCCAGGATCAGACTGGACAGTGAAGCCGTGTCCGCAACAGTGTCGGATATGGCCAGGTCGGGATCAGATATATTGAAATAAGTTTTAAGGTCCGTAATGTTCTTGCTGAAAAAGTCTTCAAGGAACGCAGGATCCTGCCAGTCAGTAAATGTCTTTGTCAGAATATCCTGCGTGTCACCGTCATAAACAATTGCCCAAAGCCGTCCATCATGAAGTATGTCCGCAAATCTCATTTGGCTTTCATTTGGCCAAATTTATAAACAAATTTTAAATTGTACAAATTTAAAATAGTTCAATCGGTTAGGATTGTTTCGGGAGACAAGAAATGCTGATAGAAGGGCCTGGGAGTGCGAAAAATCAGAAATAAATACTAACTTTGTAGTGACTTCATTTCTCCACTTTTGATTCTTCTTTTTTTTCAAGTGGACTATAGAGGCCGATGGATTTTAGAAGGAGGAAATATCGTGGATAAACTTGATTTGCTTCTTGCAAATGAGTACAAAGACGAAAGCGGATTCGTTTCAAAAGCGCAGTATCTGAGGGATAATTGGCCATGGCTGAAGTATTCATATGCCATATCGCTTAAAGTCCGGCGAAGGATGAAAGAACTTGGCATCACGCAAAAGGAACTGGCACAGGAATTAGGATGTACCCAGCAGCATGTTTCCACCCTTCTCGGCGGCAGGGCGAATATGACTCTCGAGACCTTGGCCAAGCTGGAGCAGGCCCTTCATTTCGATCTGGTAGGCAACTCTCTCAATGTGTCCGGCGATTCCATCTCACCCTTTGACGAAGGGTCTCCATATCCTGTCGGAACCCGGAATCTGGCCAATGTCGTCAGACCCAGGAAGAAAAAAGGTCCGAAAGCAGATCAATAACACTTCATTTTCGCGGGAAAAGTGTTTTGTTTTTCTTCGGAAAACAGTATATTTGCATTCCGGTATGACGAGCAAGTCCATCATATTCCGGTCTATGGGCATCGGTGGGTCCGATGATGTCCTTGCCTCTGTTTTTTACCGATGACTGTTTTTATTGACAACCGAATTGGTTGTCTTTTTTTTTTATCCTCATGGCAGGTGATGTACTTCTGAAAAACGGACTGGTAGCGGGCGCCGACGGCCTCCGCTCCTCGGATGTCCTCATCCGGGGCGGGCTGATCGCCTCCATTGCCCCCTGCCTGGAGGCGGAGGGATGTGAGGTGATAGACCTTGATGGGAAACTGGTTTCCCTGTCCTTTGCTGACATCCATGTCCATTTCAGGGAACCCGGACAGTCCTATAAAGAAACCATAGCCACCGGTTCGGCAGCTGCTGCCCGGGGCGGTTACGGGGTCGTATGTGCGATGCCGAATCTCGATCCTGTGCCTGACAGTCCGGAAACCCTGGCCATAGAGCAGGGGATAATCGACAGGGATGCAGTAATCGACGTCCTTCCGTACTGCTCCATTACAAAGGGCCGCAAGGGATTGGAACTGGTTGATTTCCATTCTTTGAAAGACAAGTGCGTCGCCTTCTCTGATGATGGCAGCGGAGTGCAGGATGAAGGGATGATGCGCAGGGCGATGGAAGCCGCCGCCCTCGAGGATGTCATCATTGCCGCGCATTGCGAAGACAACCGCATGCTTCACGGAGGCTATATCCACGACGGAAGATATGCTGCCGCCCATGGTCACCGCGGCATCTCGTCTGAAAGTGAATGGGGCCAGATCGAGCGGGACCTGGCGATTTGCGGTGAAACCGGCTGCCGTTACCATGTATGCCATATCTCTACGCGGGAAAGCGTGGAGTTGATCCGCGCAGCCAAGAAGCGCGGGGTAAGGGTTACCTGTGAGACTGCTCCGCACTACCTGACCCTCTGCGAGGACGATCTCAGGGAAGAGGGACGCTTCAAGATGAATCCGCCGCTGAGGAGCGCAGACGACAAGGAAGCCCTGGTCGAGGGTCTTGCCGACGGCACCATAGATGCAATCGCCACTGACCATGCCCCGCATTCGGCCGAAGAGAAGAGCCGCGGACTGGAAGGAAGCGCGATGGGGATAGTCGGTCTGGAAACCGCATTCCCTGTCCTTTACACAAAACTGGTCCTGACAGGACGGATTTCCCTCGGGAGGCTTCTGGAAGCGCTTTCCACTTCGCCCCGGAGGATATTCCGGATCGGTGGGGCTTTAGCTGTGGGCAACCCTGCGGACCTCGTGGCAATCGATACTGACAGGACGTTCACCATCGACAGCGGCACTTTCCTTTCCAAGGGAAAAGCCACTCCGTTCGATGGATGGGAAGTCAGGGGAGAAGTGGAACTTACAATGAAAAATGGTAAAACCATATATAACAATTTGACAAAATGCTGAGACCTAGAAAGAAACTAGTGCTGGAAACCGGGGAAGAGTTCTACGGGACGGGTTTTGGCGCAGACTGCCGCAAAGTCTGCGAACTCGTCTTCAACACTTCCGTAGTCGGTTATCAGGAAATCATCTCCGATCCTTCATATGCGGAGCAGATAGTCGTGATGACCTATCCCCTCATAGGGAATTATGGCATAGCAGATGAGGACTATGAGTCCAGGACGACTCCGATCGGAGGCCTGGTGGTTCGCGAATGCTGCGACACTCCGAGCAACTTCCGCTCCACGAAGACTCTCGAAGAAGAGCTTGAGGAACACGGGATCCCATGCTTGAGCGGGATAGATACCCGTATGCTCACCAAGATAATACGCGACACGGGACGTCCTATGGCGGCTATCGTTGAGGCGGAAATGCCTAAGGAAGAGGCCCTTGCCCTCATCGCTGCTACAGAGCGTCCGACGGATCTCCTCCGCAGGGTCAGCTGCCGCAAGCGCTGGGTCACCCGCACTTCCAACCATATCTATCATGTAGTGGCAGTGGATTGCGGTATCAAGCAGCGTATCCTGACCTGCCTGAAAGAGCGTGGCTGCAATGTGACCATCGTTCCGTTCAACACCCCCGCGAAGGACATACTCGCCTATAACCCCGATGGCGTCCTCCTCTCGAACGGTCCTGTCTCGGCACTGGAGGCTCCGGAAATCCGCTCCCTTTTCTCTGAACTGAGGGGGAAGGTCCTGGTGCTTGGCATAGGACTCGGGATGGAAGCCATCGGCATGGAATACGGCGCCACCCTTACCCCAATGGGCTGCGGGATGCACGGCGACCATCCTGTGAAGGACCTCGCCACCGGCCGCATCAACATCGCCGTCCTCAACCAGACGTACCGGTTCGACACTGTGGAGGGCACTGCACTGACCCCCACCCACATCCTCGTACCGGAAGGATATGTGCTCGGATTCGAGAACCGGGAGGACAAGGTCCTGGGTGTCCAGTTCCATATGGAATCCGCTCCCGGTCCGCTGGACAACGTCCACCTGTTCGACAAGTTCATTCAAATGATGGAGGAACAGCGCCATGCCTAGAAGAACTGATATCCACAAAGTTATGGTCATAGGCTCCGGTCCGATAGTGATCGGGCAGGCAGCCGAATTCGACTACGCCGGTACCCAGGCGTGCATCGCCCTCAGGGAAGAGGGCTATGAGGTCATCCTCGTGAACTCCAACCCTGCCACCATCATGACTGATACGCAGATGGCCGACAAGGTGTACATGGAGCCGCTTACACTTGAATATGTAGCGAAGATAATCCGTTACGAGCGCCCGGACGCCCTTGT
>JAEEGL010579318.1_pt1 | contig 34230 bp, 33 predicted proteins | sample 9134231 | NCBI WGS metagenome assembly JAEEGL01 (sample SAMN16246548, study PRJNA631951) | gut metagenome | biome: gut microbiome; feature: rumen; material: fiber-attached | host: Bos | place: Iran: Karaj | collected 2018-10 | reverse complement strand
TGCCTGACGCTGTTTCTATTAAGAAACTGACGCTCGTTTAAAGTAAAAAGTGTTACACTTTTTCTCGGTACTTGCTTGTACTTTCTTTCAGTCTTTTCAATGAACTTTTTTAATAACTCCCGCCTTTCGGTGGGGCGTTAAAAACCCGCTCTTTTGTGAAGCGGGACTGCAAAGGTACTACCTTTTTTGAATCCTGCAAAATATTTTGAGAAAATTTTTCACTTTTTTTCATCGGCCCGCTTTTTGCCCGCACAGAACATTGGATTCTCAATTATTTAGTCTAAATTTGTAAACTATGGACAAAAAACTGGTCATCATCCCCACCTATAACGAGAAGGAGAACATCCGGGAAATCATCTCCGCCGTGTTCGCCCTTCCCGGCCAATTCCACGTGCTGGTCATAGACGACGGCTCCCCCGACGGAACCGCCGCCCTCGTGAAACAAATGCAGGAATCGGCCCCCGGGACGCTTCATATAATAGAAAGAAGCGGCAAGCTGGGCCTCGGAACCGCATACCTCACAGGCTTCCACTGGGCGCTGGAGCAGGGATACGACTACGTTTTCGAGATGGATGCGGATTTCTCCCACAACCCCCAGGATCTGCTGCGCCTGTACAAGGCCGCCTCGGAGGAAGGGGCCGATGTAGCCGTGGGCTCCCGCTACTGCAACGGCGTCAGCGTCATCGACTGGCCCATCGGCCGCATCATCATGTCCTATTTTGCCTCGGCCTATGTGAGGGGCATTCTCAGGATGCACGTGTACGATACCACCGCCGGCTTTGTCTGCTACCGGAGAAAAGTGCTGGAAAGCATCAACCTGGACGCCGTGAAGATGAAAGGCTACGGCTTCCAGATTGAGATGAAGTACACCGCCTACAGGAAGGGCTTCACCATAAAAGAAGTGCCCATCGTCTTTACCAACAGACAGAAGGGCACCTCTAAAATGAGCGGGGGAATCTTCGGAGAAGCGTTCTGGGGCGTTATCGGCCTCCGCTTCAGAAGGTTCTGAGCGTCCAGCCTCCTCCGGGAGCCAGGTGAATCTTCACCTTGCCGTCCAGTTCCACCATCGATCTCTTGTAATCACGCGCCGCACGGTGCGCGTTCACGCCATCGGCAAACACCTCGGCCTTACCGGCAGGGATGAAGCTCAGATCCAGCTCCAGATCCCGGGGCTCCCAGTTGGTGATAGCGCCCACATACCAGACAGAGCCCTTGCGGCGGGCCATCACCACGTACTCCCCTATCTTACCGTCCAGCACCACCGTCTGGTCCCACACCGTGGGGATGGCGGCAATCCAGTCCGTGCACTCCGGTTCCCTCAGATAATTGGACGGGGAATCGCAGAGCATCGAAAGCGGAGCGTCGAAGATCACATATTCTGCCAGCTGGTGACAGCGGGTGCCCATGGACATAGGCTCGTCGCCGATGGAGCGGTAATTGTCCTTCCTGGCATTCCGCATAGCGCCCTGCGTGTAATCCGCCGGGCCGGCCACCAGACGCGTGAAAGGAATGGTGCAGTCGTAGGCCACCTGGTCGATGGCCGGGCCCCATTTCATATTCTCCAGGCCATACACGCCCTCGAAATTGAGAACATTGGGGTACGTGCGGTACAAGCCGGTGGGCTTGTAGGCGCCGTGGAAGTCCACAAACATATGGTAGCGGGCCGATACCTCGGCGGCGCGACGGTAGAAGCGCACCATGTACTGGTCGTCATGGTCCATGAAGTCTATCTTCCAGCCCTTGATACCCATGGCGGAATACTGGGCGCAAAGCTCCTCCATCTGGTCTTCGAACAGGCGGGCGATGGTCCAGAGCACAATGCCCACACCCTTTTCCCGGCCATAACGGACCAGCTCCGGAAGGTCTATCTCCTCACGGGTTTCCTTCATGTTGAGCACGGTATGTTTGGCCCAGCCCTCGTCCATCACAATGTATTCGATACCCTTGGAGGCGGCGAAGTCTATATAGTATTTATAAGTCTGGGTGTTGATGCCGGCTTCGAAATCTACTCCGTAGAGGTTCCAGCCGTTCCACCAGTCCCAGGCCACCTTGCCGGGCTTCAGCCAGGAAAGATCCTGCACGGCCTGCGGGCTGGCCAGACGCCAGACCATATCGCTGCCGGCCAGTTCCTTGTCCTCTTGGGCCACGATGATGGTTCTCCAGGGAAGCAGGCAGGTATTTTCGGCAATCACGTCCTTCCGGGAAGTGATGAGGCGCTGGAAGGCCTCGCCGTCCTCGGCCGCATACGAAGCGGGAACCCGGGCGAAACGGCCCTTCAGCGTGGTGCCGCCTTCATAGTTGTAGAAATACATGCCCGGATAATCCAGCAGGTCACTCTCCGTGATGCAGATCTTGATGCCGTCCTGGGCACAGACCGTGATGGGCGGGAAAGCCTGGAAGCTCTTGTTCCAGCCGCTGATGGTGTTCACCGTGTAGTGTGCCTCCTGGGAGCTGAAAAACTGGCTGTCCAGGGTTTCCGTGTGCTGGTTCACATAGGGGACATAGGCTTCCCAGTCCTGGGCGAAGGAGAAAGAGGCCTCCTCTTCCTTCACCGTAACGGGCCCAGCGGGCACAAAGCGGTACGCAATGCCGTCGTCATAGGCGCGGAACTGCACCTCAAAGCCTTTGGCCCTCAGGGTGAGCTGGTTGTAATGGTCCCGAACCTGGGAACGCTTGAAAACGGGGGCGTCATACAAGGCATCCACGCTCTGCTTCGTAGCTTTGGTGAACTTGGTGCCGGGGCCCCAGAGAGTACCATCCTCGAGGGTGAGGCCGATGGAAGAGGGCGAAAGCAGGGCGATTCCGTCCCGCTGAACGCTGTAAGTTAAGCATTTACCCGTCTGAACCGTCACGCTGAGGTGACCGTCCGGGGATACCACCGTATAGTCCTTGGCCTGGGCCCATACGGCTGCGGCGCAAAGCGCCAGAAGGGTTACTAGTTTTTTCATTTGATCAGTCTTAAACCAATTCTGTTTCTCTCTAAGTCTATGCTGAGCACCTGAACCATCACATGCTGGTGCAACTTAAGTACCTTGGAAGGAACCGCCATGCCCCTCACCCCCATCTGGGAAGCGTGGATAAGGCCGTTCTCGTGCAGGCCGATGTCCACGAAAGCGCCGAAGGCCGTGAGGTTGGTGACGATGCCCGGCAGCTCCATCCCCTGCTTCAGATCCTCTATCTCGTGGATGTCATCGGCAAAGGAGAACTCCTGCGCGCTTTCCCGGGGATCCCGCCCCGGCTTCTGCAGCTCCAGGATGATGTCGTTGATGGTGGGAAGGCCGAAGTCCTTTTCTACGTATTTTTCGGCCTGGATGCCCTTGCAGGCCTCTGCATTGCCCACCAGCTCCCGGGGGCTCATCTTCAGGTCCCGCGCCATTCGGTCCACCAGGTGATACGCCTCGGGATGCACGGCCGAATTGTCCAGCGGATTGGCCGCCCCGTGGATGCGGAGGAAGCCCGCGCACTGCTGGAAGGCCTTGTCTCCGAGGCGCGGCACCTTCTTCAGCTCTTCCCGGCTCTTGAAATCCCCGTTCTTGGCGCGGTAATCCGTAATGGCCTTGGAAAGCGCCGGGCCGATGCCGCTCACATAGCGCAGCAGATACGGGCTGGCGGTATTGAGGTTGACGCCCACACTGTTCACGCAGCTTTCCACCGTGTTGTCCAGCTTCTCCTTCAGAAGGCCCTGGTCCACGTCGTGCTGGTACTGCCCCACGCCCAAGGATTTGGGGTCTATTTTCACCAGTTCTGCCAGCGGGTCCATCAGACGCCGGCCGATGGAAACGGCGCCGCGCACCGTCACATCGTACTCCGGGAACTCTTCCCGGCCCACCTCGGAGGCCGAATACACGGAAGCGCCGTCCTCACTCACGGAGAAGATGCGGACGCTTTCCGGAAGGCCCACCTTGCGCACGAAATCCTCGGTTTCCCGGCCGGCCGTGCCGCTGCCGATGGCAATGACTTCAATCTTGTATTTATCCACCAGATCCGCCACCTTGATGATGGCATCCATCTTCTTGGCCACCGGCGGATGCGGGAAAATGACATCGTGCTCCAGCAGGTTCCCCTGCTCGTCCAGGCACACCACCTTGCAGCCCGTGCGGAAGCCCGGGTCTATGGCCATCACCCTTTTCTGGCCCACGGGAGGGTCCATCAGGAGCTGACGCAGGTTGTCTCCGAACACCTGGATGCTCTCCACATCGGCCTTTTCCTTGGCCTCCCGCAGCACTTCCGTAGTGATGGAAGGATCCAGAAGGCGCTTCCAGGCATCGTCCACGGCCTCCCTCACCTGGTGGTGCGTGGGATAGCCGTGCTCCTGGCAATAATCGTAATACAGTTTGTTGCCGCACTTTTCCCCGTCAGCATCTATCTCCACCTTCAGGAAGCCCTCCTCCTGGGCGCGAAGCATCGCAAGAAGGTTGTGGGAAGGAATTTTGGAGATGGGCTGGGAGAAATTAAAGTACGTACGGTACTTGGCGGCCTCGGGGTTTTCCTTGCCGGCCTTGGTAACGGTGGAGCACACGCGGCGGGTTCTGTAGATGCCGCGAAGGGTTTCCCGGTTGTGCGCCGTCTCGCTGATGCGCTCTGCCAGGATGTCCCGGGCGCCCTGCAGGGCCTCTTCTACGGAAGTCACCTCCCCTTTCACGAACTTGGCGGCATCGGCCTCCGGATTCCGGGATTTGTTGTTCCAGAGGAGGTCTGCAAGGGGCTCCAGGCCCCTGGCTACCGCCACAGTGGCGCGGGTTTTGCGCTTCGGCCGATACGGCAGGTACAGATCCTCCAATTCGCTGCTACTGAGGCAGTTCTCGATGGATTTCTGCAGCTCCGGGGTGAGTTTCCCTTGCTCCTCAATGGTTCCGAGGATACTGGTTTTGCGCTTTTCCATCTCCTCGAAGACATCGGCCCAGTGCTTCACCTCCCCTACCTCTACATCTGACAGGCCGCCGGTCCTTTCCTTGCGGTAGCGGCTGATAAAGGGGATGGTGCAGCCCTCGGCAAAGAGTTCGATGCAGTTTTCCACCTGCCAGTTCTGGATGCCCAGAAGGGCCGATATATGTTTGATATACAGCTCTTTCATAACTTATTCCACATACAGGAGAAGGCCCTTGAGGTATTCTCCTTCCGGGTGATAGATATTGACGGAATGGTCTGCCGGCTGGTTCAGGCGGTCCAGGATGCGGACGCTGCGGCCGGTTTCTGCGGCGGCCGAGAACACGGCCAGGGCGAAGGCCTCCTTGTCCACCACCTGCGAGCAGCTGAAGGTGAACACAACCCCCCCCGGAGCCACCTTGGCAATGGCGGCGGCATTCAGGCGCTGATACGCCCTGAGGGCATTCTTGAGGGCCCCGCGGTGCTTGGCGAATGCCGGAGGATCCACAATCATCAGGTCGTAGGCGCCGTCGGGAACGTTCTTCACGAATTCAATGGCATCCGTGCAGTAGGAAGTGTGCTGCTCCGGAGTGAAGCCGTTCAGGGCCACATTGCGGTCTACCATCTCCATGGCCCGTTTGGAACTGTCTACGGAATCCACGTGGACTGCGCCGCCCGCGAGGGCATAGATGGAGAAGCCGCCGGTGTAGCAGAAGAGATTGAGAACGCGGCGGCCGGCCGCAAGCTGCCCCACCCGGAAGCGGTTCTCCCGCTGATCCAGGAAAAAGCCCGTCTTCTGGCCCTCGCACCAGTTCACCAGGAACTTCTTGCCGTTCTCCAGGACGGCCTCCTCGTCCACCTCGAAGCCATCGGCCTTGTACAGATAGCCGTCAATCAGCTCCAAGCCGGCCTTGAAGGGGGCCGTGCCGGAACTTTTGTCGTATACGGCCTTCAGGCGCTCTCCGTAGAGCTTCTGCAGGGCCTCGGCAATGGCGGCCTTGGCGCGGAACATGCCCACGGAATGGGCCTGCAGCACGCAGACGCCGTTGTAATAGTCTATGATAAGGCCCGGAAGGCCGTCTCCCTCCCCGTGTACCAGGCGGTAGCAGTTGGTGCTTTCCGACAAGGCCAGGCCATATGCTTCCCTCAGTTTGTAGGCCCTCGTGAGCATCCTGAGCCAGAAATCCGGCCGGGTAGGGTCCTCGTCAAAGCTGAGTACCCTCACGGCGATGGAGCCAATCTGGTAGTGGCCGCAGCAGAGGAGCTTGCCATCGGCCGAACATACGCTCACGAGGTCTCCCTCGGCGGGATGCCCCACAATCTGGGCCACGGCCCCGGAGAATACCCAGGGGTGAAAACGAAGGAGGGACTCCTCCCGGTGGGGTTTCAAGACAATCTTATCCATTCTTCTCGGGGGTAAGGGGGTTCTTTTCGCTGGCCTGGAGCTTCAGGTACATTTCCCGGCACACCCAGGCGTCTGTGGCGGCATATTTCTGCTGGCTCTCGGAGAGCTTTTCGGCCTCCCAGTTGCTCAGCTGCTGGGCCTTGGAGATTTTAACGCCCAGGATGATGGCCGTCATCTTCTTCACGGACTTGTCCCGGATGCCCCATTCCCACACTTGGTTCTGGAGGTCTACAAAGCCCTTGGGGGCAAATTTGGCAATCTTCTGAAGGCCCCTCACATCGTCCAGGGTGGCGGCGCCCACCTTCAGGATGGCGGGATTGGCCAGGATGGAAGCCAGGGGACGCGGCAGCCCGCATTTCTGCAGGCGGAAAAGGAAGGCCTTCCCGCTGCCGGAAAGCTGCAGAAGGGCCGTCCCGTTGGAATGCTGCTCCGGGGTAAAAGTGGGACGCGTCTCCGTATCAAAGCCCAGCACCTTCTGTTTTTTGAGGTACGCGACGGCCTTGTCGAAAGCCTCTCCTTCCGCATCTATCACCACAATTTCACCGGGGAAAGAGGCCAGCTGGAGGGCGGCAATCTCTTCCGGCGTGATACTACTCGCAAACATAGGCTTTCTTCACATAAGATGCGGCAGCCTCCACCAGCACAATTTCTCCGGATTCGGATTCTGCACTTTCGTAATACTTAACCTGCGGCCTGGCCACACGGTGGGCAAAGAGATTCTCTTCGCGGAGAATGTCGTAGGTATGTTCAATGAGGGCGTCGGAAGGCTGCAGGAAGCGGAAATCCTTGGAGAGCATGGCGTCAAAGGCGGCGTCTTCCTCCGTTCCGCAGAGGCGGATAAGGGCCAGCTCCGACTGCAACGGGCCGATATTCACCTGATAACTGTCCACGATGAGGGCATCCAGCGGAAGGCCCGTCACCTGATATTGCCTCAGAAGATCTCTCAGGCGGGTGCGGACATCCACCGCCTCTTCCGGAGTATATACCGAAAGGGTGGCATCCGCCGCATGCTTCCGGCCGAAGGCGAGGTTCCAGACCTCCGTTTCCCGGACAGGATCCGAAGCCCACACGGCCACATTCTGCCCGCTGCGGGAAAAGACGCTGTCCAGAAGGATCTCCACCGGGCTTAGCACGCGGCACTTTCCTCCCACCAGCTGCTGCAGGGTATCCACGTCAAAGAGGCCGAATTCCGCCTGCAGGGAAGAGGTGAGGATGAGAATTTTGGCCGATTCTTTCTTCAGAAGGCCCCGAGGGTCTGACGGGGAGCGGTAGCTCACGGTGTCCCAGGCATGGAGGGCTCCCCTCACGGCCACCTCCCGGAGGCTGTCCAGCGAACTGCCCACAAAATGGCTGTAAGGAGCATTGTACACATCCAGAAGGGCCTCAAAATGCTCTCCGGCAAAGTCCGGAAGGGAATCCGGCTTGTGTCTTCCGTCCACATTATCCCTTGCATCCACCTCCTGGAAACGGCGGGAAAGCAGCACCACTTCCTCCGGGTCTCCCAGAAGGGCTATGGAGCCGTCGGCCCCCATCCAGCCGGCCGATGCAGCCAGAGAGCGCAGGCCGGTGGTATCTTCCACTATACTTTTGACCAGGCCGATGGTCTCCCGGGGCGCGGCTGCAGGTTTTTTGCAGGCACCGAAGGCCAGCAGGGCCAGGGCAATCCAGACAATTCTTTTTTTCCTCATAACTTGCAAAAATACACAATTCCACCGGGAGTTGCAATTGGATTTTACAATTATTGTCTTTACATTTGTAAGGAACGATGAAACCCAACACAAAACAAATCATAAAATGAAAAAGTGTATTCTATCCCTGGCCCTTGTTGTGGCCGCATTCTCCGGAGCCCAGGCCCAGCGGGCCCCCAGCCCCGTGAGCGCAAAGGATTTCACCTTCACCACGGTAAAGGAAAACCCTATCACCCCCGTTAAGAACCAGAACAACAGCGGCACCTGCTGGTGCTTCAGCGGCCTTTCCTTCCTGGAGAGCGAGGTCATCAAAGCCAAAGGCATCAAAGACCCTGCCCTTTATCCGGATTTTTCCGAAATGTTCATCGTGCGCTGCTCCTATCTGGACCGCGCCATCAAATACGTCCGTCTGGACGGCAGCCTCAACTTCGCCGTAGGATCGGACTTCGGAGACGTCATTGAAACCGCCAAGGCATACGGCCTGGTAGACCAGAAGGCCTACACCGGCATGCAGTACGGCTACGACCTCCCCGTCCAGGGAGAGCTGGACGCCGGCCTCAAGGGCTATGTGAGCGCCATCGTCAAGAACCCCAACCGCAAGCTCACCAAGGTATGGCCCAAGGGCCTGGACGGCATCCTGGACGCCTACATGGGCCAGGTCCCGGAAACCTTCGTGGTCGGCGGCGTAACCTACACCCCGGAATCCTACCGGGACGCCCAGGGCATCAACCTGGACGACTACATCGGCTTCACCTCCTATACCCACCATCCTTTCTACACCCAGTTTGCCATGGAGGTCCAGGACAACTGGCGCAACTCGCCCTCCTGGAACGTTCCGCTGGATGAGTTCATGTCCATCATGGACTATGCTGTAGAAAACGGTTACACCGTGGCCTGGGGAGGAGATGTCTCCGAGGCCGGTTTCACCCGCGACGGTCTGGGCATCCTCATAGACACCAAGGCCCTCACCGCCGGCTCGGATCAGGAGCGCTGGGTGGGCAAGGCCGATGAAAAACCGGCCGAAAAGCCCGCCATCAAGGAAATCGAGGTCACCCAGGAGCTTCGCCAGCAGTACTACGACGAAAAAACCTCCACGGACGACCACGGCATGCACCTGTACGGCATTGCCAAGGACCAGAACGGCAAGAAATACTATATGATCAAGAACTCCTGGGGAGAAGCCGGCGCCTACAAGGGCCTGTGGTATATGTCCGAGGAATTCGCCAAGGGCAAAACCCTCAACATCCTGGTGAACAAGAAAGCCGTTCCCAAGGAGATTCTCAAAAAGATTGGACTCAAGTAAATGACTCTTAAAAAGTACATTCCCAACACCATCACCTCCCTCAATGCCCTCTGCGGCACTGTGGGGGTGGTGTTCGCTTTACAGGGAAGGCCAGACCTGGCCTTCATCCTGATGCTGGCTGCGGCCGTGTTCGATTTCTGTGACGGCCTGGCCGCGCGCCTGCTGGGCGCATACTCCCCCATGGGAAAGGAACTGGATTCCCTGTCGGATATGGTCAGTTTCGGCGTGCTGCCTTCGGTAATGCTCATCGGCACCATGCAGCTGCATCAAGTTGACAGCTGGACAGAGGTCATCCCCGTCTTCCTGGCGGTGATGAGCGCCCTGCGCCTGGCCAAGTTCAACGTGGACGAGCGGCAAACCTCCGATTTCCTGGGGGTAGCCACCCCTACATCGGCCATCATCTGCGGCTCCCTGTGTTATTTCGTCACCGTCTGCCCGGGCACCGTCCTCAGCAGCTGGGTGGCCACAGAGTGGTTCCTGCCGGTGGTAGCCGTGGTACTGGGGCTTCTCCTTGTGAGCGAGATTCCCATGTTCGGAATGAAAATAGCCAAAGGGCACAAGCTTCTGGACGCCAAAAGGATGGTTTTCCTTTGCCTGATTGTGGCTGCTATTCTCTTTGTGGCCATAGCCGGGTACAACTGGAGCCTGGCCGTCCTTCTAGTTTTCTGCGCCTATATCCTGGAGAATCTGGTTTTGAGCCTTTTCCGGCGGTAGCCTCGGTGCCGGCCCCCCGGGACAGGGCCGGGCACCGACAGCATTCTCTACATTGGCGGCATCGACCTCTCGCCAGTAGACATGGGTTCGTCGGGTGCAAAGATAAGCTGTCAGAGCCCTTACAGCAAGAAAAAAGGCCGCAGATTTTCTGCGGCCTAATTCGTTGGTTTTCAGCGATTAATCCTGTGAAAAATCCTTCAGTTCCTCCCTATAGGCACTGAAGATCTTAGACTTGGAGAGGAAACCCAAATAGTGACGGTCTTCGTCCACCATCGGGAGGTTCCAGGCGCCGGTTTTCTCAAACTTTCTCATGATGGAATCCATCGGCTCCTCGGGAGAGACATATTCCTGCGCCGTTTCCATATAATTGTATACGCGGCGGGTGTTGTAAAGGTCTGGCCGGAACATATCCTTCCGGATGCGGGCCAGGGTTACGTATCCCTGGAACCGGCCCTTGGAATCCAGCACCGGGAAAAGATTTCTCTCGCTCTTGGAAACCAGCTCTACCAGTTCTCCCAGCGTAGCATCTATCCTCACGGGCAGAAAATCCTCTTCCAGCACATCCTTGGCATGCATCAGCGTAAGCACCGCTTGGTCTGAATCGTGCGTGAGGAGTTCTCCGCTGGCGGCGATTCGCTTGGTATAGATGGAATATTTTTCGAAAATGCGGGTGAAGCCGTAAGCTACGGCCGATGTGAGGATAAGAGGCACCAGGAGCTCATATCCTCCGGAAATTTCCGCGATGAGGAAGACGGCGGTGAGAGGCGCCTGCATCACGCTGGCCATGAGGCCTCCCATCCCCACCAGCACAAAATTGGAAGTGGGCACCTTTCCGGGAGCGATGAGGTTGATGGAATACGCCAGCACAAAGCCCGCCAGGGCCCCCATGAACAAGGTGGGGCCGAAGGTACCGCCCACGCCGCCGCCGGCATTGGTGAACGTCATGGAGAACACCTTCAGAAGCAGCACCATCATAAAGAACAGAGGAATGGCCCAGGGCCAGCCGCTGAGGAAATCAAAGGGCGTACTGCCGCCGAAGGAAATGTCCGGATGCCCATTCAGAAGGGGCGAGAGGAAGTTGTAACCTTCTCCGTAAAGGGGCGGGAAGAGGAAGATGAGGATGCCCAGGCACACGGCCGAAAGAGCCCACTTCACAAAGGGATTCTTCAGCTTTCCCAGCCGGTCTTCCATATGGAGGGTGGTGCGGATGAAATAGAGCGCCATCACCCCGCAGAAGATGCCCAGAAGCACATAGAACGGGATATTTCCCATACTGAAGGGCGTAACCGTGGCGGCAAACTGGGTGCCCCGGCCCAGGATGAGATAACTCACCAGGGTGGCCGATACGGAACTCAGCAGAAGCGGCAGCACCCCGCTCATCGACAGGTTGAAAAGGAGGATTTCCAGGGTAAAGAGCACCCCCGCCAGCGGAGCGTTGAAGATGCCCGCGAGGGCCCCTGCCGCGCCGCAGCCCAGCAGCAGCGTCATTCCCCGGTAGGACATGCCGCAGTATCGGCCCAGATTGGAGCCGATGGCAGCACCCGTGTACACGATGGGAGCCTCGGCACCCACCGATCCGCCGAAGCCAATGGTGAGAGCGCTGGTGAGGAGGGAACTCCAGCAGTTGTGGCTCTTGATGCGGGATTCGTTCTTGGAGACGGCCTGCAGCACCTTGGTGACGCCGTGGCCGATGTTGTCCCGGATCACATACCTTACTATCAAAAGGCTCAGGAGCATCCCCACGCCGGGAAGAAGGAGGTAGGCCCAGTAGGTGGCGCCGAACCAGGAGGAAAGAAGCCCCTGGATGGCGTGGATGGATACTTTCAAAAGGACGGCGGCCAGCCCGCACAACACGCCCGTCACCACGCTCAGGCCCAGGAGGACCCGGTTCTCGGGCACATTATGCAAAAGGGCCCTTAACGGACCCCATATCAATTTAATGCCACCGCGATTAGCCATTCTACTCGTCGTCCGATCCGGTGGAGTACTGGGCTATGTTGTCGTCCGGGAGGGTTTCTCCACTGGCATCCGAAGCGTCTGCGCTACCTCCGGCCACGGCCTCGTTCTCGGCATCCTCTTCTCCTTCCAGCCAGCGGGCCACGTCTTCCAGGTCGTCCGTCTTGACATTGATCTTGACAAGGTAAATGGCGTCCGGGATTTCTACCGTGACGGCGTAGAAGGAGGTGCCGTCCGGCTTGGGATATTTCACCAAATCGTTCAGGTAATCACTGAAGCCCTTCGGGTACTTCTCTGCGAAAGCCGCAGCCAGGTCCGGATGGGCGTTCATCTTCTCATAGCTCACAACGTGTCTTTTCTTATCTGCCATAGTCAGGTTTGGGTTTTATCCTACTTCTTCTTTTTTCGGGGTTGATATCTGCCTGCAATATTAGTGGATTGTTTTGAACCTTGCAAGTGCTTTCCTCCATTTTTGGAAGAATTTTTAAAGAAAAACGACTTTTGCTGTTGTTTTTTCTCCGGATTGCGCTCCGTGAACACCGGCGTCATGTCCCTCGGATCCAGTCCGGTGTAGAACATCACGGAGCTGGTGGTCATAGGAGTAGGCGTGAAATCCTGCACCTGGTCCATCCAGATGCCCTTCAGGGCCGGGTGGTTGGCCAGATGCTCCATATCCTTGAGGGTGCAGCCCGGGTGGGAGGAGATGAAATACGGTACCAGCCCCACGTGCGTGCCGGCGTCCCGGTTGATCTTGTCAAACTCCTTCCTCAGGTGCTCGAAGAGCTTGAAGCTGGGCTTCGCCATCTTCTGCAGGACGTGGTCTTCCGTATGCTCCGGGGCCACTTTCAATCGGCCCGAAGTGTGGTCCAGCACCAGCGTTTTCAGATAGGGCTTGGAGCTCTGGTCCACAAAATCGTCCTCCGTGAGGAAGAGGTCGTAGCGGATGCCGCTTCCTATATAACTGTGCCGGATGCCCTTGGTGCCGTCAATCTTCTTGTACAGCTCCATCAGGCGGGTGTGGTCGCAATCGAGGTTGGGGCACCGCTTGGGGAAGAGGCAGCTGCGGCGCTTGCACTTGTCGCAAAGCTCCAGGTTCTTCCCGTGCATCCCGTACATATTGGCCGTGGGAGCCCCCACGTCGGAGATATTGCCCGCAAAGTCCGGCAGGTTGTTAAGGGCCGATACCTCCTTCAGGATGGATTTCTCACTGCGGCTCTGAATGAACTTGCCCTGGTGGGCGGCGATGGTGCAGAAGTTACAGCCGCCGAAGCACCCGCGGTGCGTATTCACGGAGAACTTGATCATGTCGTACGCCGGAATACGCTTCCCCTTGTACCGGGGATGCGGCAGCTTGGTGAACGGCAGGTCCCAGAAACTGTCCATCTCCTCCTGCGTGGCCGGCGGATAGGGAGGATTGATCTGCACATACCCCTCCCCCACCGGTTCTATGATGGTGTCCGGGTGCATCATGTTCGCATGCGTCTCAATCCAGTGGAAATTCTCCGCAAACGCCCGTTTGTCCCGCTGGCATTCTTCGAAGGAATGCAGTACCAGCAGGCCTTTGGGGGAAGGGATCTCCAAACCGTCGCTTCGCGACCCCTCCCATACGTCGCTCTCTTCGAGAGCATCCTGTGGGCCCCTCCCTCTTACGTGGCCGAGGGTGGCCACGGGTTTGGAGACCCCTTCCCCCGTCGGCCTATAGGGCTTATTGACGAAGAAGGCAATCTGGGGAATCTGCTGCATACGGTGGCGGGACCAGCCTTTCTCGATGCCCCGGGTGAGCTCCAGCATCGGGCGTTCGCCCATGCCGTAGCAGAGGTAATCGGCCCCGGAGGTAACCAGGACAGAGGGCATCAGGCAGTCTTTCCAGTAATCGTAGTGGGTGAGCCGGCGGAGGGAAGCCTCGATGCCGCCGATGACAACGGGCACATCCGGGAAGAGTTCCTTCAGGATCTTGGTGTACACCGTGACGGCGTAGTCCGGACGGGCTCCGGCCTTGCCTTCGGGCGTGTAGGCGTCGTCGTGCCTCAGGCGCTTGGAGGCCGTGTAGTGGTTCACCATGGAGTCCATGGCGCCGGCATTCAGGCCGAAGTACAGCCGCGGGGCGCCCAGCTTGCGGAAATCGCGGAGGTCGTCCCTCCAGTTGGGCTGGGGCACCACCGCCACACGGTAGCCCCATTTCTGCAGCCATCGGCCTATCACCGCCGTCCCGAAGGACGGATGGTCTATGAAGGCGTCTCCCGAGAACAGGATTATATCAATGTAATCCCATCCCAGGGCCTCCACCTCCTTGACGGAAGTAGGAAACATATAGTCCTTACTCGTCATCTTCGTCCGGATAATCGGAAAAGTCTATGGCGTCCCAGATCTGTTCTATCTCCCGGCGGTCCTTCTTGGTGGGCCTGCCGGCACCGCGGTCCCGGGTAACGAAGAACGTCTCCACGGGCGCACGGAGCTTGTTCATCTCCTCCTCGGGGGTAAGGTTCTGGGCATAGTCCGGCACCAGTTTGGCCCCCAGGCGGTGGTCTGTCAGCTGCAAAACCTTGAAAGTGAAGGTAGCCACGCCCTTGCGGACGGTAATGGTTTCTCCGGGAAACACATCGCGCGAAGGCTTGGCGTTCACCGTTCCCACCTTCACCTTGCCGCCTTTGCAGGCCTCCGTGGCATCCGTCCGGGTCTTGAACACCCGGATGGCCCAGAGGTACTTGTCTATGCGAACTCCTTCCATTATTCGTCTACCGGTTCCGATACTATATCATTACTGGCCCTCGGGTCCATCCTCACTTCCAGCACCACGGCGGCGTCTCCTTCCGGCGCCAGGGTGAACTCCGGGCACTCAGCCGGCACCAGCACCAACTCCCCTTCCGCAAAGCGGTACACCTGGCCATCGGCCGTGAGGGTTGCCGCGCCGCCCGCGCAGAGGTAGATGAGGAAGGTATCCTCTAGGCCGGTGTGGCTCTGGAGCGGGGCGGTGAGGTGAATCTGGCCCACGGTGAACTGGTCCTCGGCCGCCAGAAGCTCCCGGGACGGGGCCTTAATCCTTTCGTACTGGCCGAAGTTGATGAGGTCGAAGGCCTCTTCCAGGTGCATTTCCCTCTCCTCGCTGCCCCAGTCGTGCAAGCGGAACCACAGCTCCGAGCTCTCGGCCACCTCCAGAAGCGTCACATCCTTGGCGGCGTGCACCAGGCCCGGGGTTATCAGGTAGCTCTCCCCCACCCGAGGCGTCACGCTATGCAGGAGGTCCTCCACGGAGCCATCGGCACAGGCCCGATAGAATTCATCGGCCCCCACCGGACGCTTGAAACCAAGGTACAATCTGGCATCTTTCCCGGCCTCTGTCACATACCAGAGGGCGGTTTTGCCGAAAGCGTCGTACCGCTGCTCGGCCGTTTCGTCGTCCGGATTGATGTGCAGCGACGTGCGGCCCTTCACGGTAAGCTTTTTCACCAGCACAGGAAACTGCGTCCCATACCAGTCGAAGGCCGTCTCCCCCACCACGCGTTCCAGGTAGGTTTGCATAATGTCGCTGAGGGTGTTGCCCTTCAGCCATCCCTCGCAGGCCACGGAATCCACGAATCCCAGATCCGCCAGCAGATATTCTACAGTGCCCCACGGCATCCCGGCCTCCTCGGGCAGGAACTTCATCGGAGAAAGTAATTTGTTTTCCATAATGCAAAGATACTACAAAAATCTCCCTTCCCAAATCTCCTTTTTCCGCACCGTTGCAGGTCCGCGGGAGTTATGTCCCCGGTCCGGGTGGGTTGTGTCCCCGGTCCGTGGGGGTTGCGTCCCTGGTCAGAGGGAGTTGCGTCCCCAGTCCGTGAAATGTGCCGGGACCCGCGACGCCAGAACGCCCCAAAGGCCGATTACCGTCCCCGGTCGAGGGAGTTGCGTCCCCGGTCCGTGGGAGTTGCGTCCCCGGTCTGTGGGGGTTGCATCCCTGGTCCGGGTGGGTTGTGTCCCCGGTCCGTGGGGGTTGCGTCCCAGGTCCGTGAAAAGTGCCGGGACCCGCGACGCCAAAACGCCCCAAAGGCCGATTACCGTCCCCGGTCCCAGAGAAAAGTGCGGACCTGCGACGGAACGGCCGTGGACAAGGGACACTTGTGTGGGGACCTGCGACGACAGTCCCCCCAAAAAAGGCCGATTACCGTCCCAGGTCAAAGGGAGTTACGTCCCTGGTCCGTGGGGGTTGCGTCCCCGGTCAGAAGGAGTTGCGTCCCAGGTCCGTGAAATGTACCGGGACCGGGGACGGTAGAAGGCGGCAGGGGGGAAAAAACGTCGCAGGTCCGCGGGAAAAGTGGGGACCTGCGACGGTAAGAGTGAGGATGGGCCTCAACCTGGAGGGTGATGGTACCGGCCCTACTTCTCGAAGTAGCGCTTGTACAGACCCAGGAAACCGGCGCCGTGGCGGGCTTCGTCGCGGGCCATTTCGTGGACGGTGTCATGGATGGCGTCCAGGCCCAGCTCCTTGGCGCGCTTGGCGATGAGGAACTTGCCTTCGCAAGCGCCTTCTTCGGCCTCGTAACGTTTCTTGAGGTTGGTCTTGGTGTCCCAGACCACTTCGCCAAGGAGCTCGGCAATGCGGGCGGCGTGGTCTGCCTCTTCAAAAGCGTAGCGCTTGAAGGCTTCGGCAATCTCGGGATAGCCTTCACGGTCGGCCTGACGGGACATGGCCAGGTACATACCTACTTCCGAGCATTCACCGGCAAAATGGTCTTGAAGGCCGGCCCAGATTTCCGGATCGCAGCCCTTGGCTACGCCCAGGACGTGCTCGGCGGCATACTGGGGCTTGTCACCACCTTCCTTGATTTCTACAAACTTTTCGGCCTTGGCGTGGCACACAGGGCATTCTGCGGGGGGAGTAGGGCCTTCGTGTACGTATCCGCACACCAGGCATCTGAATTTCTTTTTCATAAATTATCCTTGTTGTTTTGTGTTGTTGTACTTTAGAAAAAATCTAAAGCATACAAATATAAGAATTTTTCTGATAGATTCAAATATAGTTAATGAAAGGATTTTTTGCTATCTTAGCAGAATACTATGACGCCTTTCCTGCAACAAGTGGCCGCGCACTATCTGGACGGCCAGAACATAGAGGGCCGATGCTTCATCTTCCCCAACCGCCGTTCCCTGGTTTTCTTCAAGAAATACCTGGGAGACCTCCTGCGCCAGAGCGGAAAAGGGCCGATGCTGGTCCCTCCCCTGTACACCATCAACGATTTTTTCAGCAGCGTCACCGGCACCCAGACCAGCGACCGCCTGAGGCTCCTTCTGGAGCTGTACGATATCTACAAAGCCCTCAACCCCCAGGCCGAACCCCTGGACGAATTCCTCTTCTGGGGAGAGGTGCTGCTCGCAGACTTCGATGACGTGGACAAATACCTGGTGGATGCCCGCAAACTCATGCAGAACGTGGGAGACTTCAAGGCCATCCAGGACCAGTTCGAATACCTGAGCGAAAGCCAGAAAGAGGCCATCGGCCACTTCCTGTCGCATTTCAGGGATGCCAGCGGCCGATGGCGCCTGAACCCCGAGGCCGATGACGTCAAGGCCCGCTTCCTGCGCCTGTGGAACCTCCTGTACCCCCTCTACAGCCGCTTCAACGAGGCCCTGGACGCCAAAGGGCTCGCGTATGAGGGCAAGGTGTACCGCAAGCTGGCGGCCCGCCTGAAGGAGGGAACCTCCGTGGCGGACCTCCTTCAGAAAGCCTTTCCGGAGGTATCGGCCTACACCTTTATCGGCCTGAATGCCCTCAACGAGTGCGAACGCACGCTCCTTTCCCGCATGCGGGACGCCGGCCTGGCGGAATTCGTCTGGGACTACGTGTCTGAGGAAATCCGGGACAAGGCCAACAAATCCTCCTTCTTCATGAAAAGGAACGTGGCCGATTACCCCCAGGCCTTCCCGATATCGGCCGGAAAAAGGCCGGATGTGATGGTGGTGAGCGTCCCTTCCAGCGTGGGACAGTGCAAACTGGCCGAGCAGATCCTGAGCCGGCTGTCCACGGACAACCCCGTGGAAACGGCCTTCGTGCTGCCGGACGAAAGCCTCCTGTTGCCGCTTCTGAACTCCCTTCCGCCGCAGTACGACAGCGTGAACGTCACCATGGGATACCCCATGACCTCCAGCGCCGTGTACTCGCTTCTGAGTTCCATCGGCCAGATGCAGCTTCGGCTCCGCCAGACCGGCGGCCAGTGGTACTTTTACCACCGGGAACTGCGGGAAGTGCTCTCCAGCGGCCTTCTGAAGCCGCTTTTCACCCCCGAGGAGCAGAAAGTCATCGAAAAGGTAAAGGCCGATGCCAAATACTACATCCCCGAAGAAGACCTCCGCGGCGGCCCGCTGCTGCAGCTCCTCTTCCGGCCCGTAGTTACGCGTCCGCAGGAGGCCGATGCCGCCCAAAACCACGCCGTGGAGCGCTATCTTTCGGAACTTCTCTCCTATATCGGCCAGCAACTTACCAAGGCCGATGACCTGTTGGAACTGGATTTCGTGGCCCGCTGCCACAAACAGCTGAACATACTGCAGGAAACAGACTTGAAAGTGCTGCCGGCCACGCACCTGCGCCTGCTGGACCGCCTGCTGCAGGGCATCTCGGTCCCCTTCCGGGGAGAACCGCTGCAGGGGCTGCAGGTGATGGGGCCGCTGGAAACCCGCGCGCTGGATTTCAAGAACCTCATCATCCTCAGCGCCAACGAAGGGATGTTCCCGCGCCGGAGCGTAAGCGCCTCCTTCATTCCGCCGGAGCTCCGCAAAGGCTTCGGCCTTCCCACCTACGAGTTCCAGGACGCCGTGTGGGCGTACTATTTCTATAGAATGATCCAGCGCCCGGAGCAGGTATGGCTCCTCTACGACAGCCGCACCGAGGGCCTCAAAAGCGGAGAGGAAAGCCGCTACATCAAGCAGCTGGAATACCACTTCCAGTGGCCCCTGGAGCGCCTGGCCGCCTCGGCCGCCATCCGGACGGTAGAGGAAGAATCGGCCCTGGAGAAGCTTCCCCGGCACGTGGAGAAGGTGAAAAACGCCCTGCTGTCGGCCAGTACCCTCAAGAGCTACCTCATCTGCCCGGCGCGCTTTTACTACCAGGTGGTGGAGGGGCTGCAGTCGGCCGATGAAGTGGCGGAATCCCTGGACGCCAGCATGCTGGGAAACGTCTTTCACCATGTGATGCAGAAACTGTATGGGGACAAGACGTACTACAGCCGGGAGGACATCCGGGCCCTGCAGAAAGACTCCGCCCGCATCCGCCGCCTGGTGAGGGAAGAGATTCTGGACCAGATGCATTCCATCGAAGTGGCCGGCCGCAACCTGGTGCTGGAAAACATCCTGCAGGACTACGTGAAGCAAACCCTGAAGCACGATCTGCAGCTTCTGGAAGAGGCTGGTTCGGAGGGATTTACCATCATCGGCCTGGAGAAAAAAGTGCTCTGCGAGATAGACGGCTTCCATTTTATCGGCTACATAGACCGCATAGACAGCTACAAGCCGGGAGAAGTGCGCATTATAGACTACAAGACCGGCCGCGTGGAAGACAACGACCTCCTGATTGACGATACCAACGCCCCCCAGGTTGTGGAGCAGCTCTTCGGGGCCGATGTCAAAGCCCGCCCCAAGATTGCCCTGCAGCTCTTCCTCTACGACCACATGGCCCCCTCCGTGGTGCCCGCCGGCTCCCGCCTGGTGAACTCCATCTACAGCACGGCCCGGCTCTACTCCCAGCCCTTGCCGGATGTCCCCGTATCGGCCGAATTCTCCCGCCTGGCCCTGGACGGCCTCCATGCCCTCCTGGCAGAGATCGTGGACCCCTCCGTCCCCTTCCGCCGCACCTCCGACACCACCGCCTGCGACTACTGCGACTTCAAAGCCATCTGCGGAAGGTAGAGGGGGGCAGGGCTTCGGCCTTTTCGTTGCAGGTCCGCGGAATTTTCGTTGCAGGTCCACGGGAGAAGCGTCCCCGGTCTGCGGGCTTTTCGTCGCAGGACTTTCCGTCCTCGGCCTGACCGTCCCCGGTCTGCGGGCTTTTCGTCGCAGGTCCACGGGAGAAGCGTCCCAGGTCTGCGAGAGTTGCGTCCCAGGTCAGAGGGAATAGCGTCCCAGGTCCGCGAAATGCGCCGGGACCTGCGACACCAGAACGCCCAAAAGGCCGATTACCGTCCCCGGTCACAGGAAAAAGTGCGGACCGGGGACGGTAAAGCCTCGGACCCGCGACGGAACAACCACGGACCGGGGACACCTGTGTGGGGACCTGGGACGGTGGCCGGGCGCAGGTCCTCAGCCTTTCAGTCCCCAGTACCGCTCTCGTACACCAAAACACCACTTTTCGTGTACGAGAGGGGGAAACCCAGAGAAGGGTGACGGACTGCCCCCAGAGAAGAATGCCAGACTAACCCTACAGAAGAGTGACGGACTGACCGGCGAGGTAGCGGGTCAGGAGGTCCTGGGTGCGGAACTTCACGAAGCAGGTGGGAGTGCCGTCGGTGCAGGCGAACCAGTCGGAACGGGCGATGGAAGCGTCCATCACCAGGTGCAGGGTGCCGTCAGAAAGCATCCCGGCGGCCGATGGCAGCACAGCGCTGAGGATGGTGGTGGCGCCGACTCGGACGCCGAGGAGGTTCCAGAGTTGATCGGCCGAGGCGAAAGAAACGCGCGGAATGCCACCCATCGCCGCGCAGAAGTCCCTGGTTACAAACGGTTTATCGTCGGACGTGACATACAGGTAGAACTGCGTCTGCTGCCGGTTGCAAAGGAAAAGGGTCTTCACAACAGGCACCCCGATGCGGGCCGATATATTCTGGCAGTCCTCCATCGTGATGCCGGGGTCCGTATCCACCCGGGCGAAAGGAATCGAAAGAGCCGCAAAAGTCTCATATACAAGCTGTTGCAGCGGGGTAGAAAACTCCGTCGGCGGGGTGGAAAGAGGCTCGCTTACGTAGAACATAGGTCTATAGGTTACTGGAACAGAAGGCCCCGGAGCTCCGGGACAGAATGCACGAGCCGATGGCCGGCCAGCTCATCGGCCGTCCGATAGCCCCAGGTCACGGCCAGCCCCTCGATGCCACCGTTCGCCGCCGTGCGCATATCGGTAGGAGAATCCCCCACCATCACGGCATCCGACGGGCCGATATCGGCCTTCCGCAGCACATCCTGCACAATCTCCGGCGCCGGCTTCAGCGGGTACCCCGGCCTGTTCCCGAGAATTGCAACGAATTGGATATCAGGGAATAACGAGCAAATCAGCCGCTCCGTCCCCTCCTGAAACTTATTGGACGCCACGGCCAGCCGCACCCCCGCCGCCTGCAAATCGGCCAGCAGCTCCGGAATCCCCGGATACGGCCGCGTGTGCACATCGATGTGCGCCGAGTAGTACTCCGTGAAATCCGCCAGCGCCGCGTCTACATAGGAATCTGTCCCTACAGAGGCCTCCAGGGCCTTTTCCACCAGATTCCGCACCCCGTGGCCCACCATCTTGCGGTAGTCCTCCCGGGTGTGGAGCGGCAAGTTCCTCAAGGACAGGGCGTGATTCACCGCGGCGCCGAGGTCCTCCAGAGAGTCAATCAGCGTGCCGTCCAGATCGAATATGACAAGGCGCTTCGGCATCCTTAGAGCACCTTCACCTTCAGTTTCGCGTACGCGCGCTCCACCTTTTCCAGAGCGGCCTCCACGCTATCGGCCCGGGCCAGCAGCACGCCCATCCGGCGATGCCCCTTGATGAACGGCTTGCCGAAGAGGCGGATCTGGACGTCCGGCTCGGAGAGCACCTCTTCCAGGTTCTCGAACTCCACCATCGTCGTATCTCCCTCAACCACAATGGCTTTCGAAGCCGACGGGCCGAAGAAATTCACCTTCGGAATCGGCAAACCCAGCACCGCGCGGGCGTGAAGGGCGAACTCCGAGAGGTCCTGCGAAATCATCGTCACCATGCCGGTGTCGTGCGGGCGCGGGCTCACCTCGCTGAAGAGGACATCGTCCCCGCAGATGAACATCTCCACACCGAAGATGCCGTAGCCGCCCAGGGCGTCCGTGATCTTCTTGGCGATGTCCTGCGCCTGCGCCAGGGCCTTCTCGCTCATCGGCTGCGCCTGCCAGGACTCGCGGTAATCGCCGTCCACCTGGTGATGGCCGATGGGATTGAGGAAGGTGGTGCCGCCGGCGTGCCGGACGGTGAGGAGGGTGATCTCATAATCAAACTTCACGAAGCCCTCCACGATCACCTCGCCGGCGCCGGCCCTGCCGCCCTCTTGGGCGATGTGCCAGCACTTGTCGGCATCGGCCGGCGTCTTGCAGACACTCTGCCCGTGACCGGACGAACTCATGATGGGTTTCACCACGCAGGGCATGCCCACGGCCGATATGGCAGCGTCGAACTCCTCGCGCGTGGCGGCAAAACGGTAATTGGAAGTGGGCAGGCCGAGGGTCTCGTGAGCCAGTTGCCGGATGCCCTTGCGGTTCATGGTGAGGAAGGCCGCATTGGCCGTGGGAATCACATGATACCCCTCCTTCTCCAGCTCCACCAGCGTGGGCGTCGCGATGGCCTCCACCTCCGGGATGATGATATCCGGCTGCTCCTTCTCAATGATTTCCCGCAGCCGGGCCCCGTCCAGCATAGACAGGACATAACTGCGATGAGCCACCTGCATGGCCGGCGCATTCTCATACCTATCCAACGCAACCACCTCAACGCCAAACCGTTGCAGTTCAATAGCAACCTCTTTACCCAATTCTCCCGAGCCGCACAGCAGGGCCTTCTTAGCAACCTTGGTGAGCGGAGTACCGATTTTTACCATAATACCGAAAATTTGTGACTAAAAGCCGATTGTTAGTGATTCTTTAGCGATTCTTAAAAAGTTTTACAAAGTTAACAAAAATTTGCGGTCTTCCCCCTCCCGGCCGAAGAAAAAGTTGCAGGAGGGGACGGGAAGGTGGCCGGGCGGGGTGGTGGACTGACAGGGCCGGCAGGGTGGCCGGGCGAAGGTCCGAGGGAGAAGCTTCCCCGGTCCGTGAGAGTTGTGTCCCCGGTCCGTGAGAGTTGTGTCCCAGGTCCGCGAAATGTGCCGGGACCTGCGACGCCAGAACGTCCCAAAGGCCGATCACCGTCCCCGGTCCCAGAGAAAAGTGCGGACCGGGGACGGAAAAGCCGCGGACCCGCGACGGAAAGGCCACGGACGGAACCCTACTCCATCACCTGCCCGGCGGCGTTCTTGGTATCCACCTTCTCGATCACCTTCTCCAGCACCCCGTCCTCAGAAAACACAAACGTGCGGCGGAGCGTGCCCAGCACCGTCTTCCCATACATCTTTTTCTCACCCCACGCGCCAAAGGCCTGGAGCATCTCGGTAGAAGTATCCGCCAGCAAACGGAACGGCAGCCCGTGCCGGGCCCGGAACCCCGTGTGAGACTTCACACTGTCTTTGCTCACTCCTACCACATTGTACCCTGCGGCCGTCAGGGCAGCGTAATTGTCCCGGAAGGAACACGCCTCCGCCGTGCAGCCGGAAGTGTTGTCCTTGGGATAGAAATAAATAATGGTCTTTCGGCCCCGGCCGATAAAATCCTCCGACCGAACGGTGTTCCCGTCCTGGTCCAGCACCTCGAACGAGGGCATCCTGTCACCTACCTTAAGCATATTGGTTCACGTGTTTATACTTCTCGCCCAGGGCCAGCAGCTGCTGGAACAGCTCCAGCCGCTCCGGCTTCAGTTCCCCGGCATTCATCAGCTTCTTGTTGTGCTTCCACCAGCTTCTCATATTCCGCTCCTCCGGCACAAACTTGGAGGGCTTCCGGTGATTCGTCTCCAGAAAGTCCACGGCCTCCTGCCATTTGCTCATCCACAGTTCATCTTGTGTCATCGGCCCTCCTTATTTAAGCCACGCTATCAGCACCAGCACCGCGCTGATCAGAACAAACGCGGCCGCATAGATAATCCCATACCAGATGCCAGTCTTGACCCCCAGCCACAGGCTCTTTTTCCAGGAGACGCCCAGCAGCTGCCGATAATCCAGCATCAGCAGGGCCAGCATCACAAAGATGCCGATAGACCCGCTCTTCCCCAACGTAAAGAGCACGGCAAAGAGCATGAAGAAACTGAACTGGCAAAGGATATAGGCCGATGACGCCGCCACGGCCGACATCCCCAGCCGGAATTTCCGGAGCGATATCCCCATCGCCAGCCAGAGGAGAAAGAACTGCTTGAGGAACAGCGGAATCCCCTGCCCCTGCAGCTTGTCTTCCAGGGCCGCCAGAGCCGTTTCCCCGCGCGTATCCACTTCCTCCGGGAAATCGTCCAGATGGAGGTAGATGTATCCCTTCTGCATCAGCAGCAGGGTGTTTCGCAGAATCCGGGCCCCTTCCTGCGCCGTAGAGTCCCTCGACTCCACCTTGAGCTCACTGGTCTTCACCATAGAATCGAAAGGATTTTTCCTCCGTTCCTGCACCGGCTGCATCACGGCGTATATCAGCGAAAAGAAAGCGTAGAAGATAATGAGGGCCGTCAGGGGCGCCAGGTACCGCTCATGGTCTCCGCGGATGTAGTCCCGGATCATATAGCCGGGCCGAAAGAGAAGATGCGTGAAAGTGCGTTTGGCGTCATCATTCAGGAAGGGAATGCTGTCGAAGGCGCCCTTGTAGAACGAGCCGGAGCCGCCTTGGACATCCTTCGCAGGGGCCTTCTTCCACGGCAGATACCCCAGCTTCTGCCAGATGGCAAAAGCCCGCACCCGAGCCGATATGGAATGCTTTTTCATAACTCTGCGAAGTTACACATTTTATGACAAAAAAAACAGGCACCCGAGGCGCCTGTTAAAAATCATTTACTGGTCTGTGAGCGGCTTAGGATTCATACCCCCCCCGCTGCGCCAGCTCCCGGTCTATTTCCTCGTATACCGAGTTATTGGACTTGTACTCCGGCACCAGCTCCTTCATCTTCCGAACAGTCTTCATATTGTCAAACTGCTTGGCGATGTCCACCAGTTCGTCAATTTCGCGGGACACCTCGTCAAAATCATATTCCCGCACACTGGCAATCCTGATCTTCTCGTGGAAAGTGGGCTTGGTGTTCTCCATCTCGTTGAGAACCTCCTCGTACAGCTTTTCGCCTTCGCGAAGACCGGTGTACTCAATCTTCACATTCCGGGCTCCGGACAGGGCGATCATCCTCTTGGCCAGATCGGCAATCTTTACCGGGGCGCCCATATCAAACACGAAAATCTCTCCTCCGTTGCCCTTGGTACCGGCTTCCAGCACCAGCTTGCAGGCCTCCGGGATGAGCATGAAGAAACGTACAATCCTCTCATCCGTCACCGTCACCGGGCCGCCGTTCTTGATCTGTTCCCTAAACAGCGGGATCACAGAGCCGTTGGAACCCAGCACATTGCCAAAGCGGGTGGTTACAAACTGGGTGTACTCCGGCTTATCCTTGGATCCCACCTTGCCGGAGACCTTCTCGTGCTGCTCGTTCAGCGCATCCAGCTTCAGTTTGCGGTCCAGGCTCTGGACGTAAATCTCGCAGATACGCTTGCTGCAGCCCATCACGTTGGTGGGGTTCACGGCCTTGTCCGTAGAAATCATCACAAATTTCTTGGCGCCATACTTGACGCTCATATCGGCAATGATCTTGGTTCCGTAAATATTGTTCAGAACGGCCTCGGAGGGGTTGTCCTCCATCATCGGGACGTGTTTGTACGCGGCTGCGTGGAAAACATAGTCCGGCCGGAAGGAGGCGAACACGTTCTCCATGCGGGTGCGGCGGCTGATACTGCAAACCACCACCTCGCAAGGCACGTTCGGGAAGTCCTTGGCCATCATCAGGCGCACATCGTGCTGGGGCGTTTCGGCCTGGTCTATGAGCATCATGCTGGCCGGCGAAGATGCCGCCACCTGCCGCACAATCTCCATGCCGATGGAACCGGCCGATCCGGTAATGAGCACCCTCTTTCCGGAGAGCTGCTCTTCCACGGATTTCATATCCACGCGGATCTCCTGGCGCGGGAGAAGGTCCTCCACGCTCACTTCCTTCAGCTGCACGTCCTCCTGGATTTCCCCATTGAGGATGGCCGATTCGGTGGCGTTGTGCACGGTGAAAATCTTCACGCCCTTGCTGATGAAGATGTCCTGCATCTTCTGGTTGGCGCGGAAGTCCTTGAGCCGATACGGGGAAATGAGAACGGCCTGGATGCGTTCCTTGTCGATAACCTCTTCCAGGTTGTCGTCCAGGTTGTACACCTTCAGGCCGAGGAGTTTCAGATTTTTGATCCTGTTCTCGTGGGACAGGAAGCAGCGGATGTCGAATTTGACGGGACGCTGCGAGCGGACGTTCTTGGCCAGGCCCACGCCGCCGGACAGGGCGCCGTAGATCATCGTCTTCAGGGCCGATGACGAAGCGTTGGCCGCGTCGAACAGGAGTTTGACCAGAACGCGCATGGCCCACATCAGGGCCGTGGCCAGGATGTACGCCATGATCAGATGTAGCGGAGTGAGGGTGTCCAGGTAATCCACCTGCTGCCATTTGAAAATAAGAGCGCAAACCACGGCGATGGCCAGGTTTACGCTGTTGGCGTACACTACCCTCAGCAGATCCACGAAGCTAGAGTACCGCAGAACACCGGAGTACGTCCTGAAGCAGCGTGCGCCCACCCAGCTGAGGACGGCATAGAAGGCTGCGGCCGTAAGTAACTCTATATGATGGTCATACGTGGTCTGCGACTTGTTGGCCACCCAGTAAGTGAACAGGCAGGAGAGGAAAACCACCAAGGCATCCGTTATCAGAATCACCCAATACGGCAGAACTTTCTTACTGAAATACCAGTTAGAAACCCTCCATAGGATATCTCTTTCACGATCCATACGAACAATCAATGATTGAAAAGTATAGCAAAGGTAGCGATTTGTTCTTTCAAATCAAAACATTTCTAAGAAACTACCCTTTCCGGCCGCCTCTTTTTCCTCTGACGTCTCTTTTTCCTCTCCCTCGGTGTGCACTACGGCCTCCTTTTGCACACGCACCGCTCCTTTTTCCCCTCGGTGTGCACTAGGGCCTCCTTTTGCACACGCACCGCTCCTTTTCCCCTCCCGGTGTGCACTGCGGCCTCCTTTTGCACACGCACCACTCCTTTTTCCCCCTCGGTGTGCAATACGGCCTCCTTTTGCACACGCACCGCTCCTTTTTCCCCCTCGGTGTGCAATACGGCCCTCCCGTGCACACGGGAAGGCCGGTCAGAGAACATTGCGAAGAACCTTAGAGAATCATTTTATAACAATTCGTCTCATACCTCACAAAACCCAACTCCTGGTATAGCCTGTTCGCCGCCACTCGCGCGGGATTGGAGGTCAACTGGATATGATGCGCCTTGAAACCCTTTGCCGCCTCAACCAGCGCCGACATCAGTTCCCGGCCATATCCCCTTCCGCGGCAACTAAAACTTACCACCACAGACTCAATATCCGCAATAGCAAACTCAAGAGTATGCTTCACACAAAGAGTCCCCGTCGCCACAATATGTCCTTCATCCCTAATCACATACACATGCACATTAGGATCCCCCAGAGCCGCCGACAGCAACTCTTTATCACAAAAACTACCGGCCGATAGCTCGTGCATCAAACCATCCAGCTCCGCCAAATCTTGCGGCGTATATGAAACTAGCTTTTCTACCATTATAAATAACAACTTACTTGTCATCGGATCGTACTTAGTATTCTTAAAACCGATAAACACTTGTGCTTTTCGCCCCCAAGAAACTATCCTTTCGGATTATTAACATAATCCTCAATCCTTTTCAACTGAATATCATACTTGTTTGGGAAATCTTCCTTATATGAATCCAAGTCTATAACCGTAACATCAAAATCCCGGAAAAGCTGACGCTTATCAGCAGGAACATCCTCCACCGGATAAAAAAAGATGTGATTCTTAATCAGCCCTTCAAACTGTTGCTCCAAACGCTTCCGCTTATTAAGCAACCACCACAAATCAATCTCTTCGTAAGCTAACCCCTGGCCGATGATATGAAGATCAGAATAAAAGAAAAGGTCTATCCAGGACTTTATCTCCATCTTTTCGTTTTTAAGGCGATTAACCATAGAATCTGCTCGGCTACTATCAACGGAATCCAATCCCTTTACATAACGATTAATCTTACTCAGAGTACCACAATAATGGTCATAACCAAGCATAATGCTGGATGATGAATCCTCATTACCGTGTATGGGCCAGTAGAAACGATTATCCCTGCTTCTATACTGCCTCCATATACTATATAATCTTTCATTTTTGTTCTGCGGTGCGAAACCATCCTCTCCCATCGATTTAGAGAGTGTATTATCATAATTGGTCGTAAGAAAATGGCTTACAGGCAGCCCAGCCAAACGAAGATAAAACTCATTAGTTGTAAAAGCATTAACACGAGACGCAATATCCTTTTTTAATTTAGACTCCACCACCTCGGAATAAGTAATCACCTTCTCGTTATAAGTTAAAACCATCCCATTGTATGTATAAACCACCCGATCTCGATATGGCTTTCTAGCTACAATAGCCTCATACTTTAATGTGTTGGGAATATCTTTCGCTAAAGGTCCCTCCGCTATCCCCTCCAGCAACTTATCCCAACTAGGAGTTCCTTCTGATAAAAGATTGAAACCGTTACCGTACAGAACAGATTGAATCATAGTATCTACTTACTTTCTATGGGATATTCATAGGGCACAACCATATCTACAACATATCCGTAGGTATATGTACCCGGGGTCTTCAGTTCCATTTCATACCCGTAAGAACGATGAATAATCTGTTCAACAACCTCCTTTGTAATCAAATCTTGGTGGGCTCGAAGAATACTCATGGCTAGCAGAGAACGATAATAAATATGCCGAATTGCGCGGGGAGGCAAAGGGAGGTCATAGGTTTCCACAATATCAGCTATCCATGCTACCAGTTGGGCATGAGACAAATCTGGATTGTCTGTTTCTTCCTCTACATCAACTTGGCTTTCAATAGATTCCTCCACCGTCTGTACGCCTGAAGTAGCATATTTATGGGGCAGCGATTCGCCAGACAACTTCTCAATAAACTCCAACTCGTCTGCTATATCCAGTTCCGGAAGGGAGATACTACAGAGGAAGAGTTTATCCAGCTGGTCCTGAGCATTCCACTTTTGGCGCTGCTCTTTCTCGTCAAACATCATCTCCTTGAAGTGGATCTGGATAACCTTAAGCAGCTTTTTGCAATCTACACTGCATATCACCACCAAGCGCTTTCGAATCTCTTCATTTTCCAGAACAGTTCGCAACGAGTCTATTACTGACACTATGCGTTTACTATCACAGCGGTCTAAATCATCCACATACAAAACCACCGTCTTCTTTCCCAACCTACACTTAGGAATCCAGAACTTGAGCAGGTGCTCCAATTCCTTCTCCACCTCGGCTTGAACGCCCATTTCAGATGTGAAAGACACTCCTTTGGAATATTTTCTGATTAGGCCGATAGCCGTTCCGGCATTGTCAATGACTGCTTTCAACACAAAAGCTATTAAAGAGCCACTTCCTACTATCCATTTCAAGGTGCTCTCATCACTAAGAAAGAACGTAAAGACAAATGGGATGCTGAAAAGAATCAATTCCAACAATAGAAGAATAGAGCGCCGCCTAATCGTATAAATAAAGCGAAACCACCATGACCTGCTCTTAACAAAAGACTCATACAAATAAGCCCACAATGCCGGAGTCTCTTGATACTTCCAAGCATTAAACTCCACCACATCATACCGCTTCTTGGGTAACAGTTTCTTAACTCTCTGGAAGAAATAAGTTTTGCCACGGCCCCACGGAGCAAAAATGCCCAACATGGCCACGTTATCGTTATCCGAAACTGTGATATCCCCAATCAGATTAACATAACACTGGGCTAAGGTATCAACATTAAAACAAGGAGCTTCATGCATGTCTCGCAGAATAGAATGGGCGTCAGTAGGCCGATAAGCACTCCGTTCAAAGTGAACCGTTGTGGTGGTAGTAATAATCGTCGATGCCGGAGAGGAAGGTTTTGAGGGCTTAGGCAAATAATTGTCTTCAACATATTCTATGGCCGAAGTGGAGAAATTAGTGATTACCTTATCCCCGTTTGAGGACATCGAAACATGAAGGAAACCCCTTTCTCTCAGCCCCCCAATAATTCGTTTCACTTGCTTTAAATCAGTCTCCGGGATAGCTGAGGCTATCTCTGACTCCGAGCAAGATGCCTGTCCCTCCTCCTTCATCCTCTGATAAAGGTAGAGCATTATTTCTTTTTTAGCTTCTTTTTCCAGCATAATTATCCTTATAAAAGTGCTCTCTATCCTTGTTCTATAGCCGCATTAATCAAGAGTCAGAGCCTCCAGCCCCGCTCAATCCAACACGGGCATTTGAATGGGCTCAAACTTCTTTTGACATTCTCCGCTTCTTAAAAGCCTCCCCAAATCGCTGAGTTTAAACGGTGTTCGTACAACGCCGCCAGGGAAAATATCGTTAATGTCCTTCTCTTTAGGCTTATTCTTCAATTCTGCATTTAACGTTATGCAAACCGAATCAAAGACTGCGCCCACAAGATTGTAGCAAGAATTCATCAAATGCTTCAGCATATCGTATGTAACCACCGTTTCACTGTCATCACGCCTTCGTCCATTCCTATGAACGATTACGTGCCGCAAGGTAAAAAAGGATTCAAGTTCTTGCCTATCATAATCCAACTTAATCAACCCTGCCAGATTGATAGCCTTATCTATTTTTTCCGTGTCTAAGAACGGTGAGTTCATCACATATTTGATAGCATCCTGCTCCCACTCACCATCTTTCCCGGCCGCTTTCAACTTCTTCCATTTTTCTTTTTTACTCTTGGGCGCAAGACCGCCCGTAAGGTTGTTAAACAATCCTTCATCCCGAGTACAACGAGTCAATAAAACATAACAAATAAAAGCATCAAGGGCCGTAAGGATGTTAACAAATACCATCTTATACACAAAGCCCCGTGAACGCTCGTCCCAATCTGCCACCTTCTTTATAACCTCACAAGCTTCTCCAACGCGTTCTTTGTATATGTTTATAATATCGACAATCGAGGCATTCAAGTAACTGGAGGTAATAGAATCTGTGGTGATACCTTCTTTGGCATAATACTCATTGAACAGGGATTGTGGGTGATTATCATCAATCAGCATACATTTTAGTCCTTCAAAGTCTGTTGCAGCTTCAACCGTTTCAGCTCCTTCTGGAGGAGTCTGATAACCACATCCCATTTCTTTGGGCAAGAAAAAGTTAGTGGTTACAATGATGTGTCCGTTGACATAGATAATCTTTCCCATACTGTATCGATGTTGCCGATTCGAATTCCGCTTCAAAAAACATCACAATAATACGTGTCCAAATCATTATCCGGCAGAATACTACCGGCATCTCTAACCCTAAGCACAAAGTTATAGACTTCGTCTTTTGTCATAAGGCCGGCCTTATAAGCATAATATAGGAAATCCCACGTGGTCAGATATGCAATCTGATACTCAGAGCAGTAGTCCTTTATATCCTTCAAATTACTACTTCCCACGACATTATTATTGAAACGGGCATAGGTCATACATGCACTCTCTCCCTTTCCCAAGCACAATCCAGATAGAGAAGTTAGCCTGGCAAACTCACGGCGCTCTTCACCAACAGGGTTATATTCAATAAGCGATATACTCTTCAGAAAGTAAATGTGATTATCCAATTCGTTCTTTGTGTTGGGTCTTAACTCATTCCTAACAATACTCAAGACCACAAAAGAACAATCCGGAATCACTTTGGGCAGCAAATGCAAGTATCCACCTTGAGAAAAGTGGATAATCACATCTGCATCCAATACTATCTGAATCTTATCAGGCATTTACCAGAGAGTTTAGTAATTCATTATAATGTCCCTCTGATATGAGGCCTTTCTCAAAAATATCCGTGGCCAATGCCTTGTAATCACCTATCACCAGGCCTTCATTACCCTTCTCATAAACAGACGTATCAAATCCGCGGCGCATTGCCACTTCTCTTATAGGAGCTGACAAAAGCGTTTGTAATTGCTCTTCATTTATAATGGACAACCTCCTTAACCGAAACAACAACGCACGTCTCGAGACTTGAAACCTTTGTTCCATCTTAACAATAGTAGCAATATCCAGTTGTTTTATCTCCGAGTATGATTCAGGTAGCATGGCAAGGAGTCCAACTCGCGGAAGAAGCAAATTGGATGCAAACATATCTGCCGATTGTTCAAGAGGAGACTTGCCATCTACTCCACACATATGAGGTGTGGGCTTCTCATCAAAATACAAATGGTACAACTCATGAGCTATAGTAAAATGCTGACGGCCGATAGTAGAGTTGCTGCTCACCAACATAAAACGCAACCCGTCGTTTGTCTTGATAGACATTCCATAGGATCCATCAGACAAAGGCCTGAATACAGTTAATATACCCAATTGTTCCAGCACCTCTTTTACAACAAGAGGTGCATCTTGAGGCAAATGAAGCATATTGCGAAACCGTACAGCCAACAGTTCCGCGTCAAACTCAGACAACCTTCTCATCTCTCTGCAATCTTCTTCATTTTCACATAATTCATCACCAGTTGCTTAAATGCTGCAACTTGTTTCATGTCCTCAACAGACATTGAGTCCACACGGAATGCGCATGCAATCACACCCTGGAGTACATCCTGGTTCTCACTTTCCAAGTCATACTGATCACAGCCATACAGGTTTGCCAGTTTCTCAAGAACTACCCATGGAGCCTCGCGATCTCCTGTCTCATAATTTGAGTAAGTCGAGCGCTTAATTCCCAGATAGTCAGCGACATCTTCCTGCCGGAAATGATTCGCATCTCTTAAGAGCTTTAGTGTTTCTCCTTTCATAACATAACTCAATAGCGTGGCAAATTTAGTGATTTATTCCAACAATCGCAAGTTTTGCCACGCTTAGGCACAAAAAAAAGGACAAGTTTATTACACTTGCCCATAGAACGATTGCATACTAATGCCGATGAAAACCACTACTTACTTTCCGCCGTTTGTGATTTCATAATTAAGAACCAGGGATAACCGAAAGCAACTATCTCGAAGCGCACTTCATCTTATAACAATTCCAAAACCCATCTCCTGATACAACTTTGTCTCTCCCCTATCTCTCATACGAGCTTGCGAATCTTGAGCAATCGTCTACGCTTCGCCCGTCGAAGAACCATAATCACGCCCCTTCCCCCTCCTTCCAAATCCTCTCCATCACCCCCGTCAACCCAGGGAACAAGACAACCGCCCCAATCCCCTCGATGGCAACGGAATCCACCAGGCAACCCAGCCCAAAGAACAACAGCCCAGAAACGAGTAATAAAATCACCCACTTTATCTTCATAAATCAACTCCCGAGTATGTTTAGATTCCCCTCAACCCCCCGTTGAGAGGAATAATTGCCGATGCAAGGAAACTCAAGTTCCCGACCTTTCTTACTGACCACAGCAAAGTCCGGCCACCGGCAGTATCTGCTTGTAACGCAAATACTTTGGTAAATATAAAAAATCAAAACGACAAATACAAATGGAAACGCCCGGGTGAAGAAACAAGCATCGCCGGGCGTCAGCCTGGCGATACCTGTCTTCTATTACAAACTCTGTCATCTCATGTGGGAGCGTCAAAGGATTCATCTTATATAGTCAAACCTTCTAGCCCACAACTTCCTCCGGCCAAATCTTCTCCAGCAGGCCGATAAGCCCAGGGAAAAAGGCGACAGCGCCGATACCTTCGACGGCAACGGAATCTGCCATGCAGCCGAGGCCGAAGAACAACAGCCCGAAAACGAGCGACAAGATAATCCACTTAGTCTTCATATTTTTCTTTTTTAAAAGTCATTCAGGCCGATAATAGGAGACCCAAGCCCCCGACCTTCTCTACTAATCCAGCAAAGTCCGGCCACCAGCAGGTAAATTTAATCAATCCTGACGACAAACACAAATCACACCCTGTACTCCTCCTCCCCGAACGCGGCCTTAGACCCCTCTCGATGTAGCCCCGCGGCGTAGTAGTTGATCTGCACTTTGTTGAGCATATCCACGTGGGTTTTGCGGGCCAGTTTGGAGGACGCCACCTCGTATAAGGGCCGATACACATTGTCCCCATAGTTGCCACTCTCTTGACTCAACACCACATCTTCTATGATAGAGCCATCATCATTGTGAGTAGTCACTCTAACCTTGCCTCGCAGGATAACGAAAGACTCATCCTTCGTTGGGTGCCGATGGATGGGTACCACAGT
>JAEEGL015537488.1_pt1 | contig 34233 bp, 28 predicted proteins | sample 9134231 | NCBI WGS metagenome assembly JAEEGL01 (sample SAMN16246548, study PRJNA631951) | gut metagenome | biome: gut microbiome; feature: rumen; material: fiber-attached | host: Bos | place: Iran: Karaj | collected 2018-10 | reverse complement strand
TCGGACTCGGCGGGTAATGCGTACGCGACTAACGCTACATGGTGGCTATAGTTCAGTTGGTTAGAATGCCAGATTGTGGCTCTGGAGGTCGTGGGTTCGAGTCCCACTATCCACCCCATTGCTCGGGAGCCGGGCCGTTTGACCCGGCTCTGTCGCATCACTGGGGTGTAGCCAAGCGGTAAGGCAACGGACTTTGACTCCGTCATTCGTGCGTTCGAATCGCGCCGCCCCAGCCAATATGACTCGTTAGCTCAGTCGGTAGAGCACTTGACTTTTAATCAAGGTGTCCGGGGTTCGAATCCCCGACGGGTCACCAAATTATCTCGCGGACGTGGCGGAATTGGCAGACGCGCCGGATTTAGGTTCCGGTGCCTTAGGCGTATGAGTTCAAGTCTCTTCGTCCGCACCACGGGCAGGTATAGTGTAGTGGAAACACATTAGCCTTCCAAGCTGAGGTCACGGGTTCGAGTCCCGTTACCTGCTCCAAACAGAAACCGTCTCAAAGAGACGGTTTTTTTATTCTTTTGATTTGATCATAATATTATATTTTATTATATTTATATAAATAATCAATGTTATAATTTCGAATCTTTTTAATTGAAACGGTTGTCTTACCATATGTGTTGTGCTATACTTTGTGTAGCGCGAGCTAATAATTGCATTGCGAGGTTTTTATGTACGAGGGTTCGGGAACAATAAAGATATTTGCCGGCAGGTCAGGCAGGCCTTTTGCACAAAGGATGTGCAATTATCTTGGTACGGAACTCGGTAATTCTGAAACCATAATTTTCTCAGAAGGTAATATTTTTGTCAGAATCAATGAGTGCATACGCGACAATGATGTGTATCTTGTGCAGCCGATTGCCCGTGATCCGAATACTGAGTTTACTGAATTGTTATTTTGGATTGATGCGTTTAAACGTTCCAGTGCAAACTCAGTAACTGCGATCATTCCCTATTTTTCTTACGCAAAAGGCGATAAAAAAGATGAGCCACGCGTGTCTATTCGAGCGAGAGTTTGTGCCGACTGTATTGAATCTGTTGGCGTTGATCGTGTCTTATTTATGGATCTTCATGCCGCACAGATCCAAGGTTTTTTCAAGAAACCTGTTGATCATCTCTATATGCGTCCTATGCTTGCGGAATACGTTCGTAGACAAGGTCTAGCCGATGATAACCTCGTTGTAGTTGCACCAGATGCCGGTAGCGCTAAGCGTGCACATCAGTTTGCAAAAGATCTGAATGCTGATGTTGCTATCGGTGATAAAACCCGTATTGATCATTCCGAACAGGCTAAGGTATTGAATATTATCGGCGATGTTCGTGGTAAGAATTGTCTGGTTGTCGATGATTTTTCTATTTCAGGCGGTACAATGATCGATATTGCTAGAGGTTTGAAGGCAAATGGCGCTAACCGTATATTTGGTGCTCTTTCTCATAACGCAATGAACGAAAAAGCGTTGCAACGGATTGAAGATAGCCCTTATGAATGGGTAGTAACTTCTGATACGGTAGAATGTCCTGAAGCTGTAAATTATAAAAAAATCCGTATAATTTCCGCGGCACCGCTTTTTGCGATGGCTGTTAAAACAATTCATGATCGGACTTCCATGGGTAATATGCTGGAACACAGTTCCTCTAAACTGATACAGGAAATACCGTTTAATGAGTTGACATAAACCGTACGTTATATCTCTGTTTGACCCGACGATCATCCTAACAGGTAGATCATCGGGTTATTGTTTTATTTATAGAACTAAGCGTTTGCTGACAACAGAATGATGATGTTGCAGGTTTTTGGATTATCTTGTTTTTTAGTATTGACAATATATAATGTTTGTGCTAAATTAAACTATTTTTATATTTGACATCTTTCATTTGCGTAATATATAATAAGATATGAAATTATGGAGGTGTCCCTATGTTCCAGATTGGTGAACTTGTATGCTACCCGATGCATGGGGTCGGGCACGTTGAGGCAATAGAGGAGCATACCGTTCTGGGCGAAACGAGCAAGTATTACTTGTTACGCTTTATAATGGGACGAATGACCGCCATGGTTCCTGTTGCATCTGCTGACCAGGTCGGTCTTAGACCACTTGCTGATCATTCTGAGTGCGAGGACATCCTACTGTTTCTTTCGAATGATACTTATGATGCAGAAAGCGATAACTGGAATCAACGTTATCGGGAGAATCTGGACAAGCTGAAGGCAGGAAACATTTCAGATGTAGCGAGTGTCGTCAAATGTCTGAAACGTCGTGATGAGCAAAGAGGCCTCTCGGCAGGAGAAAGAAAGATGTTCCTGACTGCCAGACAGGTACTTGTTGCAGAGTTAACTGCTGTCACCGGTAAGGATGAAGAAGAAATCTTGTCGCTTCTCGGTAACTGATAACGTTTGTTTGATCTAATCTCGCGTGGCCAAACAGCCACGTTTTTATTATGCAAAGGTACAAAAAACATGCTTGACAAATCAGGGTCTCTTCACTATAATACCAATGTTATTGTGTCGAAATGCGGCATTAGATTTTTATCATAAGGAAGGTGTAGGATATGGTACGTACCTATCAGCCCAAGAAAAGACAGCGCAGCAAAGTTCATGGCTTTCGGAAACGTATGGCTTCTGCAAATGGTCGTAACGTGTTGAAGCGCAGACGTGCAAAAGGACGTAAAAAGCTGAGTGCCTGATGCTTTTGCAAGTACTGCAAAACAAATGAATCTGAGCGCTTGCGGCAAGTTTATTCGCTTGCCGTAATTGCTATATTGGAAAAAGCTGTGAATCGATCGTATTCTCTGAAACGTCATAAAGATTTTCATTATACTTATCGTACTGGGAAATCTGTCAGTTCACGTTTGTTTTCTTTGGTTTGGACTCGTAACCGTCTCGACGTGGTACACATCGGCTTCTCTGTCTCAAAGAAGATTGGTAACAGTGTACAGCGAAATCGTGTCAAGCGTCGTCTGAGAGCATGTATCACGCCGATGCTTCCGTATATCCGGAAAGGCACTAATTTGATATTTATTGCCCGCTCAGAAGTGCTTACAGTACCATTCACCGAAATGCAAGTTCAGATGACTGATCTGCTTAAACGGGCAAAACTGATAGAGGAAATCAAATGAAGACAGTCCTTCTTAGCATAATCCGGTTCTATAAGCGTTCTATATCTCCTTTGCTTCCGAACGCGTGCAGGTTTACTCCAACTTGTTCAGAATATGCTATGGAAGCGATAGAAATACATGGTGTTTTTAAAGGATGTTTACTGGCTTCCTGGCGTCTGTTACGTTGTAATCCCTTTTGTAAAGGGGGATACGATCCCGTTCCTCCGCGACGCAATTAGTTTTTGCGAAGCGGCAATGTAATCATCGAAATCTGTTTTGTAATTCGACTGTTTATAACATCCTGTCCGGCTTATATCCGGTAGGCATCAGGAGTGAATAGATTATGACAACATCGTTCTTTTTAACTAGATGGCTCTATTTAGCCATGTCATGGGTTTACTCAAGGATTTCCGGTTTATTCGGTACTTCAGCTGCTGCTTCAGGTCATGGTGGCGCTGTCGTTGTGCTTACGATCTTTATTTTTACTCTTGCGATTCGTCTTGCAACGGTTTTCAGCGATATTAACTCACGCAAATCATCGATGAAGATGGCTGTGATTCAGCCCGAGCTTGACAAGATTTCAAAAAAATACAAGGATGATCCTCAAAAACTCAGCATTGAGCAGCGGAAATTGATGAAAGAGCACGGGGTAAGCACTCTCGGCGGCTGTCTTCCAATGCTCTTGATGTTTCCGCTTCTGATTATGTTTTTCAATGCATTCAGAGCATGGGCGAATGAGCAAATGCTCTCCTTGATGCTTTCCATCCAGGACGGAAACGGTCTTGAAATGTTCCACAGTTTCAAGTTCCTCTGGATCACAAACATTTGGCGTCCGGACAATCTTGCTGCCGGTGGCTCACTTATGAGCGCTTCTGAGTATTGGACTACTTTTACCGCTACGAATCCGATCAAGAATTTTATCTTTTATGATAATCATCAGGATGCACTGAATCAGCTTTTATACAAACTTCATTTCTTTACCGTTCAGTTTGACGAACTAGGTGCTATGGAGTATGTTTATGCAAATGATGCAGGAACTGCATTCCGTACGGCATATGAATCTTTTATCAGACCCCTAACGGATTCGATACCTAAATTCTATTCCATGTCTAATGGATATGCAATTCTTCCGTTACTTGCAGGAGCCACAGGTTTTCTTCAGTCCTGGCTTCAGCAGAAGATGCAACCCGCTTCTCAGGCAAACAACCAGGCTAATTCATCTATGAAAATGATGATGTACTTAATGCCATTGGTTTCCGTGTTCTTCTGTTATCGTTATGATGCGACATTTGCATTCTACTGGACTTTTTCAAACATTTTCGCACTTGTTGTTAATATTGTTTTAAATAAGACTTATTCAAAGAAAGATAATGCCAAATCAGCGGAGGCAAAACAATAAAAATGAAAACCATGGAGTTTTTCGGCAGAAATGTCGATGAAGCAATTTTTCACGGACTCGTAGAAATGGGTCTTACTATTGATCAGGTCACGATTGAAATTGTTCAAAAAGAAAGCAAAGGGCTTTTTGGTCTCGGTGCGAAGAACGCGGTCGTACGTTTATCCGAACGTGAGACCCCTGTAACACCTGTATTTGAGTCAGTACCGCGTCCAGAGAAGCCTTCTTCTCCTCGTCCGCATGCGAATGAGTCCAAGAAGAACGAGAATCGGAAACGTCCCGATAAATCATCTGATTTCAGGAAAAATAGTCAATCTGAAAGAATGCGTTTTGACTATGACGAAGATCTGGCAAAAACGAATCCTGCAGCTATTTTTCTCCAAGATCTGCTTAAGGCTATGAACATCGATGCAACAGTCCAAGCTGCACAGACAGACGATGGATTACGGCTTAATATCCTTTCCGACACAGATGGCCTTCTGATCGGGCACCGCGGTGAAACACTTGACTCTATTCAGTATCTCGTTTCTTTGATTCTGAATAAAGATCGAAAAGAGAATTCTTATCAACGTGTTACCGTTGATACGGAAGGATATCGTGCACGCAGGGAAGAGACACTTCGTAAGCTTGCGAGACGAACTGCTGCCAAAGTTGCGAAGACTGGTCGCGCAGTGACAATGGAGCCTATGAATCCTTATGAAAGACGTATCTTGCATTCCTCATTGCAAAGCTTTCATGGAGTAACCACATACAGCGAAGGTGAAGAGCCCAACAGAGCTGTTACTATCGCTCCCGAGAAATAAGGAGTTAGGCCGCAATAGCGGCCTATTTTTGATAATGCAGAATAACAATGATACTATTTTTGCTCCTTCAACAGCGATCGGAGGCGCAATAACTGTAATCCGGGTCTCAGGACCGGATTCTCAACTGATAGCTGCACAACTGATTCATAAGCCTCTGAAGCCACGCATGATGACCTATGCGCAGATTGTTTTCCATGGTGAAGTTCTTGATGAAAGCATGGCCGTTCTTTTTGTCTGCCCAAACAGTTATACCGGGGAAGATATGCTAGAACTGCATTGTCATGGAGGATTGCAAACCTTTCGCCGTGTTTCCGACGCTTTAATCAGCCTTGGTATCCGTCCTGCCGAGGGCGGGGAGTTCACTAAGCGCGCATTTCTGAATGGCAAAATGGATCTGACCCAGGCTGAAGCGATAATGGATCTAATCAATGCGCAAGCTGATGCATCTCTGCGTTCTGCTCTTTATCAGTTGAGCGGGAAGATGGGAGGTCAAATCTCCTCAATCGAAAATTATCTGCTCGATATTCTATCTGGGATTGAGGCATCAATCGACTACCCGGATGAACTAGGCGATCAAACCGACGGTCTCTTTGAAAAAGTTAACAGTTTAGCATGCTCATTAGATAGCCTTCTGAACAGATCGCGTCAGGGTAAATTCCTGCGTGAGGGAATCAGAGCCGTTATTATGGGTAAACCGAATGTAGGCAAGAGTTCTGTGTTCAATGCGCTTGTAGGAGAAAACAAGGCAATTGTAACCAGCTTAAAAGGTACAACTCGCGATCTTATTGATGAAACGATTGAATGGAAGGGGGTCAGTATCCGGCTTCAGGATACCGCCGGTATCCGCGAGGCAACGGACGAAGCAGAAGCCATTGGCATCGAAAAAGCCATGGAAGCGCTCTCGTTCGCGGATTTCCTTCTTCTGGTTGTAGATGCGTCACTTCCGCTGTCACAGGAAGACCTTTCTCTCATCGAGCGTACTGCAGGGCAGAGGAGAGTCATAGTTCTGAATAAATCTGATCTGGCCTCTGATACAGGCACTGTTTGTTTCTGTGAGCGTTCTTGTTCAATGATTGTCCGCACCAGTTGCATTGCAGGTACAGGTATCACAGAACTGAAAGACCATATTGTGTCCATCGCTGAACCAGATCATCTGGATTCTACTTCAGTCACCAATGTTCGTCACATTCAAGCCTTAAAAGATGCACTCGCGTGTATCCGCTGTGTGCGACCGGGAATGGATCTGGATTGCGTTGCGACAGAACTGAGAGAGGCTTCTCATTTTCTAGGTACAATCACAGGAACTGACGTAGACGATCAGCTTCTCGATCGCATCTTTGAAAACTTTTGTGTTGGTAAATAAACACCGGCTCTGCATCCAGATATACCGAAAAAACCACTTGCGTTTTAGAGACATATGTACTATAATAAGCAATGCGTCCGGGGCTTTAGCGAAGTTGGCTATCGCGCTACACTGGCAGTGTAGAGATCAGGGGTTCGACTCCCCTAAGCTCCACCAATAGATAAACCTCTTTTGTCTGCTTTGGCAAAGGAGGTTTTCTTTTGCAACAAGGCCGCCAAGGGACGGCCTTGCTTGTTATTCTGTTTTTGAAATGCTTCAGGGTTCTCCTTCGCCTGAACCACTGTCATTATTATCATTATCTTTCGGTTTTTCTGTTGGTTCCTCCTTAGGAGTCGGTTTTTCTGTTGGTTCTTCCTTAGGAGTCGGTTTTGCTGTTGGTTCCTCCTTAGGGGTCGGTTTTTCTGTTGGTTCTTCCTTAGGAGTCGGTTTTTCTGTTGGTTCTTCCTTAGGAGTCGGTTTTTCTGTTGGTTCCTCCTTAGGAGTCGGTTTTTCCGTTTCCTTTGGTTTCTCGGTTTCGGCTGGTTTTTCCGTTGGCTTTTCTGTATCTTTCGGCTTATCCGTAGCTTTCGGAGTGTCCTCGGCGGGTTTCGGTGTCGCCTTAGCCGTGGAATCAGGCGACCCCGTTTCTTTTGGGCTTTCTTCTGCCTCCTTATCGGGACCTACAATCCAAATGCCACTGTAAGCCTTATAGGTCGAAACATCAAGCTTTTCTTTCTTGACCAGCTGTCCGTCTTTGTAATACTCCTTATAGCTCTGCCAAATAGAGCCGTTCTTTCTATCCTGAACCTTTTCCTTATATCCAGGCTTCTTATTTTCATCTACAACGTATTGCTTTTCGCCGCTCGGATACAGAGTCTTGCTTTTTGTCGGTTTAGGGATTCGAATTTCGTCATATTCGCCGTCACAGTCCTCAGAGACGGGTATTCCATATATCTCAAACGTTAAAAGTGCCCCATCAGCGTATGCGATGATGATTATGTCTGACTTGCTGCTGTTCTTGAATTTGAAGTCGATGATATTGCCGGTCGAGTTGATAGTCGCGTCAAGCCCCTGGTCGATATAGGAGACTTTCATCGAATGGTTTCTGCGTTCCACGATCTCCATATCTGCCATAACTGCTGCATTGTACAGAGTGCTGGAAAGCTGACATACACCGCCTCCGGCTTGCTTGACAACTGCTCCAGCCTCATAAGCGCCGGCTTTTTTCCAGCCATTCTTAGTAGAACGTGTTCCGAGAGTCTCGTTTGCTGAAAAGACATCACCGGGATGGAGGATTGTGCCGGACATCATTTCTGCGCCTTTTTTTACGTTGTACTTTCGGTTCTTATCACTGTCAGAATAGTTTGTTGTTCTCTTTCCGCGAAGTACGTACTTTTCACGAATATTCTCCATGTTAATCTCAGCGGGGATCTCAATAGCAGGTGCTTCGATCACCTCGCCATCCGCGGCGTTTTTCAGAGCCGCGGCAAGCGCTTCCTGATCGATTGTTTTACCGGGAATGTCCTCTAAATATTCGATTCGGTTTTCCGTCGAGTTGTAGGCAATAGTCGCATTAACAGGCGCCTTGTTGTGTTCTTCAGAATAGCTGATGATCGCGTTCTTCAAGGCAGCATCGTCGAAAACGAAATCGACATCAAAATTCTTGCCCTTTTCTTTAATCTCATTCACTTCGGCCATAACATTTTCGTATCCGTTATCGGTACGAACGATGTTAAATGCGTCCGTCAGAACATCCTCAAGATTGTCATTGACGGTCATCTCCGCACCGGAAAAGGTATTAACGGCCTCTCCGTCCGTTACGGATACCGTGTAATTCTGTTTTGCCTGCGCGACTGATTCAGCTACTGCGTTAGTCGCCTGTTCTATTGTCATGCCACCAATCGGTACACCGTTGACAGTAACTCCATCGAGGAACGTAGATCTGCGCAGGATTGCGTTCATTTCCTCCAGTTTCGCATTATCGATCGGCGGCTCCGTTACGATCGAGATGACCTGTTGTGGGAGTGAGGTCGGCTCAGCCGTGTACTCCGGTACCACAACTGGCATCTGTGTTTGTGGAGTGCCGATACATGCCGTCAGTATAATCAGCACGAAGGCACCGACAATCGGCCAAATCCAGATTCTGCTCTTCATCAATACTTATCCTTCTTTCACCTATTTCAAAAATAGAAATTGCATACGTAAAGCATAAATTACTACTTATGCATTTTATCATAAAACATTTGCTTGGCTATCCGTTTCGAAGATGGTTTAAAAAGAAGTTACAAATTGTACGAAAATGAAGCAACAATTAAATTATTACCTTACGAATCAGATTGTAAATAATAAATACGGAGGATACTATTCCTATCAATTCTGTGATATACTTTGAAAAAATCTGCAAGAAGGATAAGCTTTCAGTTATGCGCGTTTCCGCCATGGACCTTGCGATGTCCTACCTAGCATCAAGGGACCGCACAAGAAAAGAAATACTTCTATACTTAACGGATAAGGGCTTCGATACCTCTGATATTTCTTCCGTGATCCAGCGTTTGGAAGAGCTGCGTCTTATTGATGACAGGAAATACGCAGAAAATTTCGTCCGGTCACGTCTCGCGTCTAAACCTCATTCAAAGATGAGCCTGTATCATCAGCTCTTATCGCATCAGATACCTGAACAAATCATAGAAAGCGTACTGGATGACATACCGGAAGACTCTGATTATGAGAATGCTCTTTTGCTTGCTGTGAAGTTTTTCCGCCAGTTCCGTGATCTTGATCCGGTGCTCAGAAGACAGCGGGTCCTGTCACGGCTTCAGTTTCGTGGTTATACCTATGATATCAGCAAAAGAGTGTTTGAATATGTTGAGGCAGATGAAGAGGAGAACATATGAAACGCATTGTCCTTCCAAATGACATGACGCGCTGGGACCAGTCAAGAATCGAGTCCGGTATATCCTCCCGTGACCTTATGGAACGTGCTGCAAGAGGTCTGTTGGAGTCTGTTAAAAAGATGCGAATAGGCACAGAAATTGTAACATGCGTCTGCGGTAGCGGGAATAACGGAGGAGATGGAATCGCTCTCGCGAATCTTTTGAATCGTGAACATATCCCTGTTCGAATCATACTCGCAGGGAATCAAGACAGAATGACAGAAGAGAGCGCATACTATCTGGAACTTGCCATCAGTCAGAATATTCCTGTCACACCCATCTGGCATCCGGAAGACGGAGAGATTCTGGTGGACGCTTTGTTCGGAATCGGTCTGAATAGGCCTGTTGATGGTAAATACGCCGAGCTGATTTGTTCGATGAATAATTCCGGAAAAAGGATCCTTTCCGCTGACATTCCTTCAGGTCTTGATGCACGCACGGGAGATGTGCTCGGGATATCGATATGTGCAGAAGAAACCGTCACAATGCAATACCTCAAGTCCGGTTTGTTTCTCGGAAAAGGACCAGGCAAAACAGGAAGACTTACTGTTTGTTCTTTGGACAGGGAATCTCCTTTCGATTATTCTGCCGATCTGTTTTTGCAGGAGGTCTCTGATATTGAATGTCTGTTTGATCCGCGTCCTTTTGATTCCCATAAAGGAAAAAACGGTCATGCACTCCTGTGTGTTGGATCAAACCGATATGTCGGCGCAGCACTTCTTTCCTCAAAAGCAGCTCTCCGCGCCGGGTGCGGAATTCTTTCCGTATGTCTTCCTGATCCGATTCGATCTGTTTTCTCCGCTCTTCCGGAAGCAATAACGGTTCCGGTTGGATCCTCTGACTGGGATGATTGTGCGTGCAAAAACGCAGTTTCCGCTCTTGCTGGCAAATCTGCCGTCGGAATCGGTTGTGGGATTGCCTCTGGAGACGTTTCACCTCTTCTGCGTGCTGTTTTTTCTTCCGGTCTTCCAACCGTTCTTGATGCGGACGGTCTGAATTGTCTCTCAAGAAACCGAGACCTGATACCCATGCTTCATAAAAATGTTGTGATTACCCCGCATCCTGGTGAGATGGCACGTCTTTTGGATTGTACTGTTAACGAAGTTCTCTCTGATCCGCTTTCCTGCGTAAAGGCGTTTCCCTGCGTCACGCTTCTGAAGGGACCGACTACACTCGTGTCTGACGGATGTATGACCTGGTTCTGTACGGAAGGTACGCCAGCACTCGCTAAGGGCGGAAGCGGCGACGTGCTGACAGGTATCATTACCGGACTTCTTAGTCAGGGATTCAGTCCTATGAATGCAGCTAGAGCAGGCACTTATCTACTTGGTACAAGCGCACGCAAAGCAATGACTCTTCTCGGCGAAAGAATGCTTCTTGCTTCTGATGTGATAGACGCCATCACTATGCTATAAGGAACAATATGGAAAGAATAATTAATGGTAATATATCAGGTATTCGAGATGTCGTTCTGGAAGAGATTCGCACCTTGTATGATTTCAAGCTTACAGCAGACGTTTTTCTGAGCAAGGAACTCTGCGAGATCCTTGCCGACCTGACGGGAAAAATCAATCGAGAGATCTCCGTTTACATTTCTCGTGCTGGTATGATAGTGAATGTTTCCTTAGGTGACGACAAATCCGTTTCCATGCCTCAAATGAGGCTTGCCCGAAACATTGACCGCCTATGCGGATTCCGGTGTGTTCACACACATCCGAACGGAAGCGGCTATCTATCTGATGTCGATCTAGGAACGCTGAATTCCATGCGTCTCGATTCCATGGTCGCCATAGGAGTACGTGAAGGTGCCCCCACGAGTGTTTACGCCGCGTTTGTAGGAGAAGTGGAAGGGGACAGGCGTGTTCCTCTCATATTCGGACCATTGCGCTTCGACCATATTCCTCAGCGCACTCTTATAAACGAGATTGCAACCGCCGATAATAGGCTCAAGACATCAGCATTCACCGTGTCCCAAACAGAACCGCAACGTGCGATTCTTGTCGGCATTGAAAACAACGACGGATATGATACGCTTGAAGAACTAAAGCAACTTGCTGAAACAGCAGGAGTTTCCGTAATTGCTGCAGAAGCACAAAGGAAACGTCCAGTTGACAACGCGACATATATCGGTTCAGGCAAAGCAGATGAACTGAGTCTTTTGGCGAGCGCTACGGAAGCCGATTTATTCATTTTCGACGACGAATTGACCGCAATTCAAATCAGAAATCTCGAATCGATTCTCGGTGTACCCGTCATTGACCGTACGATGTTGATTCTAGATATTTTTGCGACACGCGCCGTCTCTCGTGAAGGTAAACTGCAAGTCGAGCTTGCACAGCTGAAATACCGCCTTCCGAGATTGCTCGGTGCTGGCATATATATGTCACGGCAAGGTTCGAGCGGAGTTGGTATGCGCGGTCCCGGCGAAAAAAAACTTGAAATCGACCGTCGCAGAATCCGCAGGCGGATCTTCGAACTCGAACAGGAGCTTGTGGAAATTGAAAAGCAGCGGGGACTCAGACGCTCCGCGCGAAAGCACAGCGAGATTCCCATCGTCGCGCTGGTAGGATATACAAACGCTGGTAAAAGTACGCTTCTCAACGCATTGTCCGGGAGTGACGTTCTTGCTGAGGATAAACTCTTTGCTACGCTGGATCCTGTTATTCGCAGAATCACGTTGCCAAACGGTACCGAATGCCTTCTTTCGGATACGGTCGGATTCATCAATAAACTTCCTCATGATCTTGTGCAGGCATTTCATTCGACGCTCGAAGAAGTCCGTTCCGCAGATCTGATCCTTCATGTGATCGATGTGTCCTGTCCGTATTATGATATCCAGTTCCGAGTTGTTAAACAAGTGTTGGAAACTCTGGGTGTATTCAATACTCCTGAAATCGAAGTCTACAACAAATCAGACATTAGCGCTCTTTATTCCGTTGATAAAGACAATGCCGTATCGATCAGTGCAAAAGATGGAACAAACCTCGACATACTTCTTTCCAAAATTGAATCGGAATTAAATCGTTCACAGATTCGTATCGAACTGATTGTCCCATACGACCGCTACGATTCCATCAGTGTAATCCGGGATAACGGGACGATCCTATCTGAATCACATGAACAAGACGGAACGCATATCATCGCAATGCTCGAATCTGACAAACTTTATAAAGTGAAAAATGCGCTTGGCGCATCCATTGACCATAAACAGAATGGGTGGGAGGAACCATCATGATTGACAGTATTGGTTTTGACCTTGACGGTACACTTTGGGATTACGCTTCCCGGTATCAGGAATTCTTCACAGAAGCAGTAAAAGAACTTCCTTATGTACATAAACCAACGCTTGAGGAGATCTTCGCTGTAACGGGACTTAACGCGATCGATTATGTAAATGCGCTTTTCCCAGAGCTTGCTAACTCTCCGCTGGAACTTAGGCTATCCATATTCCACTATGCTGAAAAACTGGGTTCCGATACAATCCTAAAGGAGGGGGGCAGGTTGTACGATGGTCTGGAAGACATGCTGAAAATCCTCTCCAAAAGATATGCTCTGTTCATCGCAAGCAACTGTGAACCTGATTATCTCGAGAACTTCCTAACGTTCTATGGATTCCACTCATATTTTGCCGATTGGACATGTCATGACCTTTCAAAGGGATCCCGCAGCAAAGGCGAGAACATCAAAGCTCTTTGTGAGCGGCACGGATATACACGCACCGTGTTCGTCGGTGACGCACAGAGTGATGCAGATGCCGCCAGTGAAGCTTCCGTCCCTTTCATTTGGGCAAGTTATGGATACGGCAGTGTTCCTTCTGCTAAACACCGTATCAACAGTCCAATAGAACTAGTTTCCCTTGTCGAGAAGCTCTGACTGTTCTCAATTGCCGCATCTATCTTTACTGACGCATCTTAATATTGTATAATATTTGTTTGGAATAAAGCGATTATGGAACGGACATTCGTATCACAAGAAGAACTGACTAGGCAGATGGCTATCGCGGACAGACTCAAAAATGAGCTTGCGCCCAGAGGCCTGCTTTATTATGTTGAGACGTTTGGCTGTCAGATGAATGTTCGAGATAGCGAAACGATTCGTGGTATCCTTGACAGGATCGGTTACCGGGAAAGTCCTGACAAAGAACATGCAGATTTTATCCTTTTTAACACTTGTTGCGTTCGCGAACATGCTGAAAAAAGGCTCATGGGAAATATTGGCTCTCTCCGAGATCTGAAGGATGAAAAGCCATCGCTTATCATCGCAGTCTGTGGTTGTATGATGCAGCAGAAGGACGCTGCAAAAAAACTTCTCCGGCGTTTTTCTCATGTCAGCCTTGTATTCGGTCCGAATGTGATCTTTCGTCTTCCGGAGATGCTTGCTTCTGTTCTGGCAGGAAACCGCATCGAGGTCACCAGCGAAGAAAGTTTTGCAATTGCGGAAGGTCTTCCGCAACTTCGCGACAATCCGAGAAGCGCCTTTGTGAACATTACGTACGGTTGTAACAACTACTGTACCTACTGTATCGTTCCGTATGTCCGCGGACCTGAAAGAAGCCGCGACATGGAAGATATTCTTCATGAAATCGAGTCCTTAACAGCGTCCGGAGTGACAGAGATCACGCTCCTTGGGCAAAACGTCAATTCCTATGGAAAAGACCTCGCGGAGAAATCATTCGCTGATCTTCTATATGAAGCCAACAAGATCCCAGGGCTGAAGCGACTACGTTTCATGACCTCGCATCCGAAAGACCTTACCGACGATGTGATCCGTGCGATTGCTGAAAACGATCATGTCTGTCACCATGTTCATCTTCCGGTTCAGTCAGGAAGCAACGCTATCCTGAGAAGAATGAATCGGAAATACACGAGGGAAGAATACCTCAACGTCATTCGTAAGCTGCGCGAGGCTGTACCGAATATCGAATTCACGACGGATATCATCGTCGGCTTCCCGGGAGAAACGGAGGAACAGTTTAATGAAACGCTTTCTCTTGTAGATCAAGTCGGCTTCGCAGCTGCTTTTACGTTCGCTTATTCACCACGTGCAGGTACGCCTGCTGCGAAAATGAGCGATCAGATTCCCGAAGCGGTCAAAAAGAGGCGTCTGAGCGAACTGAACGCTCTTCAGGCCAAGAAAACTGTCGAAAACAATACAAAGTATATTGGGTTCGAAGATGAACTATTAGTGGAAGGGCTGGATGATCGTTCCGATGATACGATCCTTCATGGAAAGTTTCAGAATTTCAAAATGGTGTATTTTCCAGGAAGCAAAGATCTTCTAAACCGGTATGTCCGAGTTAAGGTCTTGTCACTAAAGAACAACTCGCTAATCGGAGAACAGGTGAATGAGTGAGTTAAAAGAATATCTGGAATTACGGCAGCAGATCCTTTCAGATCCCGCTCTTTTCAGTTTGATTAAGGAATATGATTCCGACGTAGAAAAACTGAATACACTCTTGCTGGATCAGGACTACGATGCGGCAGAAGCGATCCGTTTGACGAACGACGTGGAATATCTTTCTGGACTGATTGAGAAAGACCCGCTGTATCGCAAGTATCTTTCAGCGAAAGAGGCTGTTTCTAGTTTGATGCAGGAACGTGCCGGTCACATGTGCGGATGCAAATGTGCTGTATGCAAAAGCAAACAATCATGTCGTAGACCTTATAAGGAGAACGAATGAATCAGAAATTGTCGCCGATGATGCAACATTATATGCAGGTGAAAGAGCAGTATCCGGACTGCTTCGTTTTCTATCGTCTTGGAGACTTTTATGAGATGTTCTTCGACGATGCAATCGAAGGTTCGAAGATTCTGGAGTTGACACTAACCGGAAGAGACTGCGGACTGGATGAACGTGCTCCAATGTGCGGGGTACCTTATCATTCAGTGGATACTTACATCAACAAAATGATTCACGCCGGTCACAAGGTTGCAATCTGCGAACAGATGGAGGATCCTGCGCTTGCAAAGGGACTTGTTGAACGCAGCGTCATCCGCGTAATCACACCCGGGACGGTCATCGAATCAAAGATACTGGATTCTGGCAAGAACAACTATATTGTTTCGATTTATTATACAAAGAATTGTATCGGGTTTTCATACGCTGATATCTCTGTTGGTTTGTTCCTTACATGTGAACTGTATGGCTCTGATGCCGCGACTTCTCTTCTCGATGAGTTAAGCCGTCTTATGCCTACAGAGATTATTGCGAATGAGGCTCTGTTTGAAGAAACCACTCTGTTTAAACAGATTCGAGCCTCCTATTATCTCGAGAAAATGCCTGAAATCCGTTTCCATACAGGACAATGTGAGGATCTACTGTCAAAGCATTTCCACGTCACTTCGCTACAGGGTTTCGGGCTCGCAGGGAAGAAGTTCGCTATCAGTGCTGCTGGTGCTCTGTTGCATTACCTTGAGGATACACAAAAAAACTCTCTTTCGCACATTCATACGATTCGTTTTCTTGCCCGTAACGATTACATGCAACTTGATGCTGCAACGCGTAGGAATCTTGAATTGACCGAACCTCTTCGATTCGATGGCAGTCGCAAGGAAACACTTCTTTATTATTTAGATGCCACGAAGACCAGAATGGGAGCACGTGCGATCCGCTCCTGGATTGACTGTCCGCTCCAAAGCAAACATGAAATAGATTGTCGTCTAGATGCAGTCACTGCTCTTTATCGTGATATCCGCACGCGCCGTGCTCTGCGGGATTATCTGGATGCTGTCTATGATATTGAACGGCTGACCAGCAAAATTGCGTATGGAACAGTCAACGGACGTGACTGCATAGCGTTGGCGAATTCTCTCAGACAAATCATCCCAATTTCAATGCTTCTCAGTGGAATCCCCGCAGACAACATCGACCACATCGTCAGAACCTTTGATCCGATGGATGATGTAATCTCGCTGATCGATTCCGCGATCGATCCAAATCCTCCAGCCACTATCAAGGAGGGAGGGCTGATTCGAAAGGGGTATGATAAACGAATCGACGAACTTCGTTCCATAGCCACTGACAGTAAAAAGTGGCTGGACGATCTTGTTGCCCGCGAACGGGAGTCCACTGGTATCAAAACGCTTCGTATCGGTTACAACCGTGTATTCGGCTATTACCTCGAAGTAACGAAATCATTGGTTGGACTTGTTCCATCTTATTACGAACGTCGCCAGACATTGACTAACGCTGAGCGTTATATTCTCCCTGAACTCAAAGAACTGGAAGATAAGATTCTGGGAGCTTCCGACCAATTATACACTTTGGAAACAGAGTTATTCGGGCATATCAAAGACGTTCTACTCGCGACAACTGAACGTTTGCAGACTAATTCTGCGCTTCTTGCGGAACTTGATGTCTATCAGGCATTCGCTGAAGTCGCAATGTCTAACCGCTATATTCGTCCAGTGATCAGCGAAGAACCCGTTCTGAAGATCGTGAACGGCAGGCATCCAATCGTGGAGCGCACACTGAAAGATGCGTTCATTCCCAATGATGTCAGCATGGATGCTTTCAATAACCGACTGCTCATCGTGACTGGCCCGAACATGGCAGGTAAATCCACCTACATGCGACAGGTTGCGCTCATCACTTTAATGGCTCATATCGGTTCCTATGTGCCGGCTGATTCCGCAGAGATTGGCATTGTCGACCGCATCTTCACCCGAATCGGTGCGAGCGACAGTCTTGCTTCCGGACAGAGTACATTCATGGTCGAGATGAATGAAATGGCAAATATCGTGAACAATGCTACGAAGGACAGCCTTCTGATCCTGGATGAGATTGGACGCGGGACCAGCACGTATGACGGTCTCAGCATTGCGTGGTCTGTTCTTGAATACATTGCGAACCCTGTCCTTTGCGGTGCGAAAGCACTTTTCGCGACACACTATCATGAACTTTCAGAGCTGGAAGGAAAGCTACAAGGTGTTGTGAATTACCGTATCACAGTCAAGGAGATTGGAGACGATATCCTGTTTCTGCACAAGATTGTTCGTGGGAGCGCCGACAAGAGTTTCGGTATCCAGGTTGCGCGCCTCGCCGGGCTTCCGAACGAAGTAATCGACCGAGCAAAAGAAATCCTTTCAGGGATCGAGCAGCATGACATTCTGATACAGGAAAAGAATACAGAGAATGCGGATATCGCGAAGTCGACTTGTCTCAGTCCTGTTCAGAGTTCGATTCTTAAGGATCTTGAGAAACTTGATTTGAATCATATGACCCCAATCGACGCTTTTATGAAGCTTCACGAGTACCTCGACGCTCTCCGATCCTGACCAGAAAGGAAACAATTATGTCTTCTATTCATGTGCTTCAGCCAAATATCGCTAATCAGATTGCAGCCGGTGAGGTTGTGGAACGGCCTGCATCGGTCGTCAAAGAACTCGTTGAAAATGCGATAGATGCCGGTTCGACTGCTGTTACAGTCGAAATCGAAAGCGGTGGAGCCCGATCGATCCGCGTTACCGACAATGGTTGTGGTATTCCGAAGGATGAATGCCGTACGGCTTTCCTTCGACATGCGACCAGCAAAATCACTACCGTAGAAGATCTAAACAGTCTATCAACACTCGGATTCCGCGGCGAGGCACTTGCCTCAATTGCTTCCGTTGCCCGTGTGACTATGATCTCTCGAACTCAGGATGCAGATGTTGGCGTGCGGCTTCTTATTGAGAATGGCGAGATCCTGTCCGAGGAGGAATCAGCTGTCGTTTATGGAACGACTTTCATTGTGGAAGCGCTTTTTGCGTCAGTCCCTGCAAGATTAAAATTCTTGAAATCTCCCCGTACCGAGGCAGGATATATTGGCGACTACATGGCAAGAATTATCTTGGCGCGACCTGACATCTCTTTCCGATATGTTTCTGATGGAAAAACTATATATGAAACATACGGTGATGGTGATCTTTTCAACTGCCTATACTGCGTTTACGGAAAGACAATCTCTGAAAAAGTGGTTCCTGTTGCATATGACAACGGATACATAAGGATTACCGGATTTCTAGGCCTTCCGGAGATATCCCGTTCCAACCGAACATATCAGACGCTGTTGCTGAATGGCCGCTATATCCGTTCAAATTCTATCTCAGCATCTGTCCTTTCCGCATTTGACACACGTCTTATGATTGGTAAATTTCCATTCTTCGTTCTTTCTCTTACGATGTCCGCCGCTGAATTCGATGTTAATGTGCATCCGACAAAGCTGGAGGTCCGTTTTGCTGAAGAGCAGAGAGTATGCGGATCAGTGAATGCCGCTTGCAGACAAGCTCTCGCTTCTACTGCGAACTATATTGAATCGGCATTGGATACTTGCTTTCCGAAGGACGCTCGGCAAAGTTCTTCTTTTTCAAATACGATCTCTGCCGCTTCTTCGCCACTGTCAGGACCTGTTGAGTTTTTCTCTCAACCAGGACGTCCGACCGATAGTTTTCACCACGCAGAGAGGGTGGATGCACCTTCTTCAAACACCTTCCCACGTATCCAGTCGTTTTCATCCGATTATTCCGTTCCGTCCTATCGCGTTCCCAAGTATGAAATACCAAATGATCCAGAACCGGCAACATTTGAAAAATCACTTCTGAACGATAACGAATTCAGCATTATTGGATGTGCATTCAACACTTACTGGATTGTGGAAAAGGATGAGAATCTGTTCCTGATCGACCAGCATGCTGCTCATGAGCGTGCACTGTTTGACAAACTTTCCGCTCATGAGATAACACTTGCATCACAGTCCCTGCTCGTTCCGTACGATATCACACTCACTCCGTCCGAATCAAATACGCTTTTGGATTTACGTGCTGAAATCGAGAATCTCGGTTTCTCGTTCGGAGAAATTAAAGGTTTGCACATAACTGTAAATAGTGTACCTGTACTAAACGGTACTCAACTTGCAGAAGACTATCTCCATGAAGTTCTGGAAGCTTTCGTGTCCTACGGGAGCGATACTCTACGCCATATGGTGAATGAAAAACTCATGCAGACTGCGTGCAAGCATGCGATCAAGGGTGGGGAACCTGTCAGTCGTGAGGAAATCGAGAATCTGCTCGCATCTTATCTGCATGGAGAATCTCCGCTGACCTGCCCGCACGGACGCCCCGTGATTATTAAAATCTCTAAATTCGAACTGGAAAAGATGTTCCGGAGGATTGTATGACGATTGCTCCTTTAGTCGTCTGTATCGTCGGACCTACTGCGTGCCATAAAACAGAAGTCTCAATCCGTCTTGCACATCTATTAGACGGAGAGATCATTTCCGCTGATTCTGTCGCTATATACAGAGGACTTGACATTGGATCTGCGAAACCTTCAGAAACAGAGAAAGACGGAATTCCGCACCATATGATCAATGTAACGGATGTCACTGATACGCATTTTACAGTTGCCGAATTCCGAAACCTCGCACAAAAAGAGATTGATGATGTGATCAGACACGGAAAGCTGCCAATCGTAGTCGGGGGAAGCGGCCTGTATTCAGATTCGATTTTTTCTGATATGAGCTTCTCAACGCCTTCTGATTCCACAATCAGGACACGTCTTGAATCTGAATACTGTGCGGATCCTGAGGCCGTATATGACCGTCTCAGAAGCGTTGATCCCGATACTGCTAGCAGGCTTCATATTAATGATGCGAAGCGTGTTATACGAGCGCTCGAAGTATACGAAACCTCCGGAAGGCCATTTTCCACATGGAACAGAGATTTTTCCTTGATTCAGAATAGAGGCGATAAATACCACGTGCTCAGATATGGTTTGAACATGGACCGTGCGCTACTCTATGAACGGATCAACCGGAGAGTCGACCGCATGTTTGAAGCCGGTCTTAAAGAAGAAGCATATGCGCTTTTCGAAAAAGGGTATACGCGCGAATATCCAGCGCTTCAATCCATAGGCTATGCTCAACTCTATGACGCGTATCAGGGGTTGATCACGCTGGATGAGGCGAAAAATCAGATCAAGCAGGCTACCAGGCGGTTTGCCAAACGTCAACTCACCTGGTTCCGTCGAAATACTGAAACAAAATGGTTTTTTCTTGACCATTATCAAAGCATAGAGGAGGTCGTGTCCACTATAAAGGAGGACATAATCCGTTATGATGGATGATTCTATTATTGCCCTTATCAATTCTGCCAAGCTTGATGTCGCCAAACAACTTAAAAAGGCGGAGGATATTTCTCTCTTCTGTTCTCGCAGAGTTTTGGAATCCTTTCAAAAGAACATGGTTTCCACGCGTCATTTTTCCCCGACAGAAGGATACGGATATGATGACATTGGCCGAGACACGCTCGATAAGGTATTTGCATACGCATTGGAATGCGAGGACGCGTTGGTAAGGCCCCAAATTGCGAACGGAACACACGCTATATTTCTCGCATTGTCCGGCGTACTAAAGCCTGGAGATAAGATCCTCTCTGTTACTGGAAAGCCATATGACACTCTGCAGTCTGCAATAGGCATGAACGGTCCCGTTCCGAACTCTCTTTTCAGCATGGGGATCAAAATGGATTGTCTTGATTTCGTTGGCGAAGAGATTGATTTAGATAGGATGCGAAAGCTTCTCCTATCAGATCCTTCAATCCGTATGGTTTATTTGCAGCGTTCGAGAGGTTATGAGTGGCGAAATGCACTCACTACAAAAAAACTGTCCGATTGTATCCGTTCAGCGCGTGAAATCAAAAAAGACGTGATTCTGTTCGTCGATAACTGTTATGGTGAATTTGTTGAAGAACACGAGCCTTGTTTCTATGGTGCAGACTTAATCGCCGGCAGTCTGATCAAAAACCTGGGGGGAGGAATCGCACCAACCGGCGGTTATATCGCAGGCCGTACCGATCTTATTGAACAGGTCTCTTACCGGCTGACCGTACCCGGTAGCGGAAGGGAAGTGGGGTCTTATGCTGGCTCTTACCGTCCATTCTATCAGGGTTTGTTCCTTGCCCCGCATACTGTGTGCCAATGTATGAAAAGCGCCCTTTTGTTCGCATCATTGTTCGAAAAGCTAGGATTTCGTACCATGCCTACCGTGAATGCAGAACGTAGCGATATTATCCAATCGGTCATGTTTGACAGTGAGCAAGAGCTCACTGCATTCTGCACAGCTGTTCAGACCGCATCCCCAGTCGACAGTTATGTAGTCCCTGAGCCATGGGCTATGCCTGGCTACGCGGATCCCGTCATCATGGCAGCAGGAGCATTCGTTCAAGGTGCGACGACCGAGATGAGTGCAGATGCTCCGATCAGAAAGCCTTATATCGGCTATATGCAGGGAGCTTTGACTTATGAACATGCTCTTCTTGCGGCAGAAATGATCGCGAATGCTATATTGCGTGCAAAGAAAGAGAGGTAGTAAACTTTTATGAAGCATATCCACGAGAAAACTGAGCACGACACTATCATCAAAAATGAGACACAAGTTGCAGAAGACAACTTCTGCGATCTTGATCCAACAAAGATCTGCGATAATTGTTTTAAATGTCTCGAGACAGACTCGGACTATGCGTCAGTGGAAATCGATGGAATCTACATGAACGGCGAAAGGATCTACTGATTGTTTTGCGGTTCATCCTCACGAAGCTTGATGTACTTGGCGGCAGTGCGTCGTCGCTCCTCCGAAATAGCTGCATAGTGTTTTCTTGTTGTGTTGACATCCTTGTGTCCCAATACATCCGCGACAAGATAAATATCTCCGCTTTCCTGATACAGCATAGTGCCATATGTGCTCCGCAGCTTATGCGGAGTTATTTTTTTAAGCGGTGTCGAAAGCTTTGCATATTTCTTCACAAGGTTTTCAACAGCTCTTACAGTGATCCTCTTTTTTTGCAGTGAAAGGAACATTGCATCTTCATGGCCGGGGAGGGGAGTGATCTGGTTTCTTTCGTCCAAATACTCTAACAGTGCGTTCCTCACTTCTGTTCCAAAAGATAATCTTTCTTGATTACCTCCTTTTCTAGTCACAACAAACTGATCTCGCTCAAAGTCGATATCTTTGATATCGATACCAACTAGTTCCGATATTCGTATACCAGTCCCTAGAAAAAGTGTCAATATAGCCATATCTCGTATTCCAGTAAGGTCGTGATAGCTTTGCTGACGCTCAGAAAGGCCATTTCCTTGTTCAACAGTGTCCAATAAATCCGCCACTTCGTTCGTATCAAGCCGAATGATCGCTTTTTCGTGCAATTTAGGTGTTTCTACAAGAGATGATACATTATTATCGATTAGTTGCTGTTTGAAATAATATTTGAAAAATGAACGGATTGCAGCAAGTTTGCGTGCCTTCGCACGCTCCATATTGGTATGAATTTTCCGATCCTCCGATTTATAGATTGAAATATGCTCAAGATACATTTCAATATCAACGGCTTTGATCTGATTCAAATCTGAGAGAGTGAGGGACTTTAACTCTTTTCCACGAAAGCTTTCGATTTCACCGGAAACAAGAAACCGGAAAAAGCTTCGAAGATCAACTGCATATCCGTATCTGGTCAGAATGCTGGACGTCGTCTCAGCCGCGCGGAAATAATACCCGCAGAAAACAGGCAACTCGGTCAGTATATTCTTAAGTCTTATTGTATAATCAAGTTGTTTTTCATGTTGATAAGACATAATACACTCCGTAAAAAATAGGAATCCCTAATAGGGCAGTTTAGAAATTAAATTCGAAAGAACTATTATTATTATATTCATACTATTCGTTAAAGACAAGTTTAACGAATAGTTATTAACAAAAAATACACATATGAAGATTATAAGCCGTACAATTGTTTATTGAGAAATAAAAGATTATTCATGAAGATACTCGTATTGAATCATCCGTTCATAGTGTTTTTCATATGTGAATTTGCATATGTTGTAATAAAAGCTACCGATATAAAAGTTACACTGAATATGAATCTCTCAATATATCCTTGCTGCAAGATTTCTTCTATCTTGTTCTGCATTTTTAGTCAATATTTGAGGACATTTTTCGCCTTCATTCGCATAAAATATTATCATTAAAGTACTTCCAGGATTGACCTTATTTTATCCAAATTCAATATCTATTACGTGCAAATATAGAAAAATCTGATTTTGAAGCATAATATGGATCAAAACCAGATAAATATAATATATTTATATATTACTGCAACACATGTTTAATGGCTAATCTTGCTAATTCATCACATCTGTTGTTCTCAGTATTTGTTGAATGACCTTTTACTTTATGAAATCGTACAGTATGAATTGCGCAGAGTTCCAGTAACTTCTCCCACAGATCCTTGTTCTCAACGTTTTTTCCCGAACTCGTTTTCCAATTCCGGCGTTGCCAGTTCATCAACCAATTCTCTTCAAAAGCGTTGTACAAATACGCCGAATCTGTATATAGATCCACCGTGCAGCTTCTATTAAGAAGTTTCAATGCCTCAATCGCTGCTGTTAATTCCATTCGATTGTTTGTTGTCATTGTTTCCGCACCTGAAGCTTCTTTTCGATGTCCCCTATATAGTAGAACGCATCCCCACCCTCCTGGTCCTGGATTATAAGAACAAGCTCCGTCAGTATAAATGATAACATCATCATTATGCATCTTCTTTAAATCTTCCTGAACTATCATTTAGAAATAATTTCGTCAACAGAATTCAACGGAATCGCATTGCTTACATATTTTTTGAGAGTGAATCTAAAGCATGTCCATTCTCCAAGCTTGCTTTCTACTTCCAGCTGTTCATCCAAAGCATCCATAATCTGTTTCGCTATCGCCAAGCCCAACCCATTTCCGCCTTCTCTGCGCGATCTGTCAGCCTTATAGAATCGCTCAAATAATCTCGGCAAGTCCTCTTGGCTGATTCCACATCCATCATCCCAGACTGATACTAAAATATCATGAGGATCATCCGTTACCGTGAGTTTAACTTTTGTTTTAGCGAATCTCAAAGCGTTGTCGACTAAGATGACAAGCACCTGCTCAATCCTGTCGCGGTCACTCATCGCATCAGGAAGATTCTCTTTCGTTTCGATTTCAATAAAAATGCTGCGTTTATCCGCTTCAGGCTTAAGGCTCATCGAGACATCTTCAATCAATTCATTAACATCAAACAATTTGATATTCATATTTTCAGTGCCGGATTGAAGTCTTGATAGCTGAAGCATATCAGTGATAAGTCTGCTCAATCGTTCTACTTCATGCAACATGATCGAATAATATCGCTTTTTGGTATCCTCATCACGCACCATACCGTCATACAGCGGTTCCAAAAGCCCTCTAACAGCTGTCAGCGGAGTACGAAGTTCATGACTGATATTAGCAACATATTCGTTTCTCATCCGTTCAAGTTGCTCTATTTCTGTTGCGTCTTTAAACAATCCGACCGCTCCTACACACCCTTCGTTCTCGGACATGACAGGAACGATTGTTATCCAGAGCGTACGGTCTCCGGGCAGATTATAATGAAATGAACGCATTTCCTGCGAGTCAATAACAGCTCGAAAAGAATCCCAAATCATCCGATCCGGAACGAGATCCATAGGGGAATGTACTTCAACTGCTCCGAACATTTTCATGAGAACCGGATTATAATGCGTGAGTTCTCCGTTTTTATCGATGGCAGCAACACCATCTGAGAAACTAGATAATATATATCCAAGCTGACGTTTCTCACTTTGTAATTGGTGAATCGTATTTGAGAGGGCTCCGCTCATATTGTTCATTGTTCGTGCGAGTATACCTAACTCACCGCGATATTCACCTGTTACCCGGGCATCATAGTTGCCGTTAGAAAGCTGTCGTGCAACTTTTGTCATTTCAGATATAGGATTCAGCAGATGATTGATTAAGAAAAACGCTGCAAGCATCATGATAGGCAGGAGAAAAATAGCAGTGACCCATAAAGAGTTGCTGAGCAGGGTAAACGCTGAAGTAACTTCATCAATATCCATTATAAGAAGAAGGCAACCTACCAGGTCCTCTCCCCGATACAGCGGCCTACCCGAATAAATTGAACCAGTTACCGTGCTGATAGATACGTTATTAAAATCAGTCGTTTCTCCGCTCATTAGGCGTTCCTGCAGTTCAAGAAAGGTAGCATCTTCCTGGAAATTGGGTATGTTTGTCGCAAAAAAATACCCATTCAAACGTGATTCGGGAAACACAAGAATGTAGGAAATGTTTCCTGCTTTTGAAATGGAATCCAAATATTGGCGGAAAGTCGTTCTCGAATCATTCATCCTGTCATCAAACAAGGATTGAGCAGAATCCGCAGTACGATTCAACTGTTCCTGTTCAAGATTAACGAAGGTCCTTTTACCAAAATAGGTATATGCTCCGAGCAACACTGCGGTCGCAAGGAGCAGTAGTACAATACAAATAATAAAAGCACGTCTGAACAGTTCGCTTTTGGTGTTCATATGATATCAATCCAGTTCAAATTTATATCCTACGCCGTATATCGTTTTTATGCTCCATCCAAGACCTTCTGAATTAAGTTTCGCACGAAGTCGTTTGATATGCGTATCAACTGTCCTGGTTTCTCCTGCAAAATCGTATCCCCAAATTCGGGACAAAAGAGTATCGCGAGTAAATACCTGGCCGGGATTTGATGCCAGCATATACAGTATCTCAATTTCTTTGGGCGTGCATACGACATGCTCTCCTCGAAGAAGAACCGTATAACTATTCAGATCGATTTGAAGCCCATTGTAATTGATAACATTCGGATCCTTCGTATTATTCCTTGATTCAACTCTACGTAAAATCGCTTTTACACGAGCAACAACTTCTCTCGGGCTGAATGGTTTTACAATATAATCATCAGCACCAAGCTCCAGCCCAAGGATTCGATCAATTTCTTCTCCTTTTGCTGTAAGCATTATGATCGGCAGCTGTGAGCGTGTACGAAGCTCACGGCATACGTCGATACCGGACTTTTTAGGCATCATAATATCCAGAATGCACAATGAGATCGAGTCATCGGCCTTTTCAAGCCCCTCTTCCCCATTATATGCGTCAATCACTTCATATCCGTCTGCTTCAAAATAAATATGGAGCGACTCATGTACAAACGGATCATCATCACAAATCAGAATTTTAGTAGCCATTATTAATCTCCCATTATATTCTTATCATAAGTATAGTCCATTTTCTTTGCTGAAGTCCAGTCAGCTGTTAGAATCCACACTTATTGTTCACCTTTGTTTCACAATCATTGACCTTTCGAATACAAGGAATACATTGTGTTATACGTGTTCAGCAGTGTATTGTATGCGACATTTAGACTTTCATAATCAGAAGATTCTTCGATCTGTTGCATCAGAGACTCTAGAAGAGTTCTGTCATCATCTGAAATAGAATCGTTAAACATGAACATGAAATCACTGCACATAGTGGATAATACGTCACTTTTTTCCTTGAGAGATTCAAACGGGGTTTCCTGCGTGCAAACCGGCAACTCCTCTCGATATTGTTGCACTGTTTTATCAGTACGCACCCAAGTTTCTCCAAAGACTTTTTTTAAAACCTTATCTTCCAGAGTATAAAACTGATTGTTCGGACGTATCAGTACATATGTTTTGTCCTCGACAGTGCTGGAGGAGCAACTAGGGCCTGCAACATTCCCGGATACATTACAGATTGAAAGTGTAACATGCATGTCACAGTACTCAGTCGGAACATCGTTATAGTCGAACCAGTCTGTAATCAGATTGAATTTAGTTCCCATCATGGAATGATATCGCACACAGTCATCAGTAGCAAGGAGTCCGGAAACAGGACAAATAGTCCTTCTGACAAGGCCTAAAGACTCAGTTGATTCATTGATGATTGGATTACTCTCATGTCCTTGCATGATTTTACTCATATAGTCCTGCCACAGCGGAGCAGCATAATCACCGCCAGATGCACCTGTTTCCAGTTTATTAGCAGGATAATCATGTCCAATCCAAACTACAGAAGTATAATCGCAAGTCATGCCTGCAAAGTATACACTCGCATAATCAGAATTCGTTCCTGTTTTTCCAGCAACCTCGAAACCACTAATCTGAGCTCTTCTGCCTGTTCCAGAAGATACTGCCTGCTTTAATAAATCGACAAGAAAGTATGCAGTTGATGCTTCATCATAGACACGCTTTTGTGTGCCCCTTACAACATCAGCGTCTAATACAACGTTTCCATCGCTGTCAGTCACTTTTGTAAAAGACAATGGCTCAAGATAATACCCATTATTTGCTATAGCAGCGTATGCTGCACACATTTGAATTGGATTGATTCCAGACGTCCCCAGTGCCAAGCCAGGACCATCCTGATTGATCTGAGATGAAGGAATTCCCAAGCGTTCAAGATATTGTGTGGCACGTGCTGTTCCAACGTTGTCCGAGAAAAGCAGTCTGGCAGCCACAACATTCAGCGACTGTTCAAGTCCTGTTCTCATTGTAACTGGCCCGTATCGTTTGCTCGATGTAAGTCCTCCATTTGGGTATCCATTTTCCCCGCCCCATCCGTTGATCGTACCATCGACATTTGCAATTACAGTCGCCGGGGACAATCCGTTATCCAGTGCAGTTCCATATATTGAAAGCGGTTTAATTGCCGAACCAACTTCTGTATAACTATCTGAAGCACGGTTGATACCTTTCCTAATTGAAGGTTCTGTCCTTCCACCTACAATAGCTCGTATCTCTCCCGTTTTCTGATCAATCACAACAGCCGCAGCCTGAGGTTCAATTGTTTCAATAGTAATCGTATCTGAAATAGTTTCAGTAACGATACTGTTGTTCATGTTTGCTAACTTTGGGTATTCTTCCCACGCGGAAAGGCTGTTTTGTACCGTATTCTGGACAAAAGGGTCTACAGTTGTATAGATTCGATATCCCCCAGTACGTAGCTTGTTTTCATAAACAGCACGATTCGCGGGCGTGTCTGAAACACCATCTATTCTCAGCCAATGAGCGATAACATCTTCCACGCAGTATTCGACAAAATATGCCATATCATACATTTTGGAGTTATCAGAGATTTCTATAATTGAAACCTCCTCAGACATCGCCATATTATACTGATCTAATGTAATTTTATCATTTTCGTACATACGTTTTAGGACAGTATTGGTCCTAGAAATCGTATACTTCTCATATGCATCTTTCGAACGTCCGTATCTTTCCCAATAGTAGTTCAATCTGGGATTATAACGGTAAGGATTCTGCGTAAGGCCCGCAATCATAGCACATTCACGAATAGTCAGTTCATTCAATTCTTTTCCAAAGAAATCATGCGCGGCTGCTTTTACGCCATAATTTGATCCTCCGAGATATATATCATTCAGATAAGCCTCAAGGATCGAGTCTTTATCCATGACAGTCTCAAGTTGAAGTGCAAGGAAAGCCTCCTGCACTTTCCTTTTATATGTCCGTTCAGAACCAAGGACTTTATTCTTAATCAGCTGCTGGGTAATAGTGCTGCCGCCGGAAGAATTATTGTTTCCGAGAACCTCCAAAGCAGCTGAGAACAAACGCTTGAAATCCACTCCATTATGTTTATAAAAACGTACATCTTCAACAGAAATAAAGGCATTTCTCAACATCTCCGGAACATCATCTAAATCGACCCAATCTCGATATTCGATGGATGCCATAGACATAATTTCTTCTCCGTCGAGATCATAGAGGTAAGATGTCCTATCGCTGATTGTAAGCTGCATGATGTCGAATGAAGGGATTGTATCTACATACGATTTTGCAACACCATATACAAGGCCAAGGCCCATAAATCCAACGATGATTACGGCAAGCATCAGAAATTTCAACGAGTGAAACAATATTTCCAAAGGGAATGCTCTCGTTTCTTTTTTTCTGGTTATGTGAAATGCTTTCTTATAATGTTTTACATGATTCTGCTTTATGTCCATATTTTTAGTATAACATAACGCGATTACTCTGTAATAGTTTTTTTCTATTGTTCAAAAAATGTTGGATTTCCATAAAACAATTTCATTTGTTGATTTGAAGCTCTATTCTGTTTCATAAAAAGATAGATTTTTATATAATAAAGCATTGAAGAACGCGTCTGTGCTTTTTGTCATATTATCGAATTTTTAAATGATGAAATGCTAAAAATACATAATCTAGAACATACTATGTCTGTTACGGAACACATACATCAGTATTATTGTTATTTTTTTGTCAGGAAACGGTTAAAGAAAAATGCCACTAATACGTTTAAGAATCGGCTGCCTATATTAAATACTGCCCAGAGAATGCATGGCAGATAGAACATTTTCATCAGTAGACGCGTGAATAAGAATTTAACTCTTAGTTGAAAGGTGTAACATTTCAGAATCCGCTTGTCGGATTTAGCGATTGATAGAGCTACCTTTTCTCCGCTAACCAATCCGTTATAGACACCGGATAACGTGAATGGATCGCATGCACCAAGCGCATCTCCAGCATAATAAATATTATGTCCTATTATAGGTTTTCTTACTCCAACCGGAGTAAAAGCAGCATGAAGTCCGGAGACATCTGTTTGTAAATCATGTTCTGACAAAAACCGCCTGAGAAGAGTACGATAGTCTTCAGTTCCATGATATCGATCAGTCATCCCAACATTTGTTATTCCGTTAAAAGTGCTCACCCAGCAATATCCTCGCTTGGTTATGCCAAAGTGGATCTCGATTCCATCGGGCTGATTATTTGGAAATATCAATTGCATCGCAAGATTCCTACATTTAATATTCTGGTATGAACTGCCAAAGCCCATAGTTCCATCAGCAAACACCAGATTCTCGTACTCGACGCAATGCTCTTTTCCTAACGTCACAGTGTTATTCTTCGGATCGTGTCCTGTTATAGGTAAACTTTCCTCAATATGGACACCACGTGTTTTTGCAAGGTGAAAAAAAGAATCATCAAGTTTTACACGATTGATCTCGCGGCTTGTCAAAAGGAATCTGTTCTCTATTCTTTGCACACATTTCAACTTATAATATAGTCTAAAATCTTTTATAAGCGAATAACCGCAATCTGAAGTATTCAGGCCAAAGCTCTCGTATTTTTTATGGGTTTTTTTAGTTATATAACCCGCACAGCATTTGTCTCTGGGAAAGCGATGCTTTTCCACAACAAGAACATCGTTTATGCCTTGTTCAAATAAAGTCAATGCACATGCGAGCCCAGCAGGACCAGCACCTATGATAACAGTGTGGTAATGTGCGTTAACCATATAATTCACTCCTACAATCGATTCTTCATTCTGTAAACAATCTTTTTTCTCGATCAGCTATAATAGCCTATGAAAAAGCGTCATCGCATGTATGCTCAAATTATGCGGCAGAACAATAGATAATATAACATAACGATGCGCTTCGTACAATAATTGAGATAATGTTATTATCCTACTTTGGAATACCAAAGTCGTTATACTAGGTTGCCGACAAGTTGCACTTACATGATAATACATAAGGTTTTTTCACGCCTCACTTGTAAGTCTATCCTGACTCCTACCTCTATATTCGAGATTTCTTATACAAAAAACCGTCTTAGATTACTCTAAGGCGGCTTAACGTATCGGTATCAGAAGTCACACTTTTTTTCGGTGAAAAAGCTATAGAAAGCACATCCAATACCTGATTGGTGGAGGCGGCGAGAGTCGAACTCGCGTCCGAAAACCTGAAAATGAAACTTTCTCCGAGTGCAGTCAATGATTTGAAATTCCCTTTCCCGAACGCACATTGACATGCTTACGGTTCCAGTAGCTTCATTTAATCCGGCCTATGGCAAAGCTTACATAGGTTCGTTCCCTACCCTAATGACGCCCGCACCATATCGGTAGGTTTACATGGGCAGACGTCGTCACTGCTTATGCAGCGGCGAGTGCGTAGTTATTGTTGTCAGTTATTTTAGACAATTTCCCGTTTGTTACGAAGCACGGGTCTTCGACTCGCTTATCTCATTCCCACGATCCCCGTCGAAACCATTTCGCCCCCGTGAGATTTAATATATAATTATTATCAACCATTATCCTCTCAGAAAACGTATCGCGTCATTTATCCATGTAGGAACTGACTGAAGCATGTAATCATTAGCTGTAAATCTTCCGGGTGTAAGCACATCAAATCGCGCAGTGGACAATCCATGTTCTCCATAAGGATATATGTGCATTTCAAACTGGACTCCATTATCTGCAAGCGCCTTTGCAAACAAAATGGAATTCTGGACGGGAACACTGTTATCCGTAGCAGTGTGCCACAAAAAAGTTCTAGGCGTATTTTTTGTCACACGATTCTCAAGAGAAAGGAATTCACGCATCTCCATGGAATCTTGAGGCCCCAATAAATTCCGGAAAGATTCTTCATGTGCATAGTCTTTCGCATTAATCACAGGATAGCCTAGAATCATTCCATTTGGTTTGTGTGTTTCTTTTGTGAATCCGATTGATCTTGCTATCTCATGATTCCACATAGTTCCCGCAGCAGCGGCACAGTGTCCTCCGGCAGAAAAGCCGCAAAGAAAGATCGCATTCGGATCAATATTATTATCAGCTGAATGCAATCGAACATATTGGATTGCAGTGTATGTTTCTATCAGAGCGCATGGAAAAAAGCTTTGATCCGCACAAGTATACTCTAAAATGTATGCGTCAATTCCTTCTGCGAGAAACGCTCGTGCAACTGGTTCACCTTCTCTTTCGGAAACATGCTGATATGCTCCGCCAGGACAAATGATTACTGCAGGACGTACGATGTCTCTGACAGGACCATATAATGGAAGTTCATAACCAATTAATCGGCAATGTCTTTGAGGTTCAGTAATACCTCTGGTCAGATAATCGATCTTAAGATCGATCTCTGTAACTTTTATCATCTTGTTGCAGCTCTCCAATTTCGTTCGATATCTCGTTCTGCATCACGCTCTGCAATACTTGCCCGTTTATCATATAACTTCTTCCCTTTTGCAACAGCTATCTCAATTTTGACTTTCCCGTTTTTGAAGTATGCCTGCAAAGGAATCAGACTATATCCTGATGTTTGAGTTAACGATGAAAGCTTTCCAATCTCCCTCTTATGAGCTAACAGTCTGCGTGTTCGAAATGGATCGTGGTTAAAGATGTTTCCGTGCTCATATGGGCTAACATGCATTCCATGCAGAAAAAGCTCTCCGTTTTTCACTTGAGCATAACTATCCTTCAGATTGAGTTGTCCAGCACGGATTGACTTAACCTCTGTACCAACAAGTTCAATTCCGCATTCATAAGTATCTTCGATGAAATAGTCATGCCGCGCTTTGCGATTAACCGCTGCGATTTTTATCCCATTGTGAACCGGCACGTTGTTACCTTCTTCTTTCTTATAATAAAACGGTGCAAGTAATCCTAGCACCGTACAGTTTCTAATATTAACGTATCCCCTAAGTTTATTTAAACAACTGAATTACGGGGAGCGCTATGGCTAAAACTGCTATCACGATCGCAAGGATAACCGTGATCTTCTGAAGTTTTGCTTCTCTGCTCGCTGCTTTTCCACGGGAAGAGAAAGTTTTAGTTTCACTACCATATGCAGAGCCGAGCCCAGCGGATTTGCTCTTCTGGAGAAGAACAACAACACACATCAGCACGGATGCTACAACAAGCAAACCTAAAACAATACTATACAAAATATTCATAAGAATCCTCCAAATAAGTCTGCGACGATGATTATAACACGCGTATATTTGAAATGCAAGAGGAACGTTTACAAATGATCAGTCACAGACAGTAAAAACAAATTTCTCTAAATATCGGTCAAGAAAGGCAAGCACTGTTTCACGATATCTTTCCGGTTCAATAAAGCTTGCTTCACCATGCTTCGCATTCTGAAAAACAGCTTTTTCTTTCGGTGCCGAACACGCTGAAAAAACTCGATCAAGCATCCAAAATGGAACAAAAGTATCGCCTGTTCCATGTATGAACAAAGTTGGAACTGTCGATTTTGCCACAGCTCTCTCTGGGCAGGCTTCCTGAAAAGAATATCCAGCAAGGATTCTGCTCCATAAGCTTGATGCGGGAATGATTGGAATTCTTGGATAGTGGTTCATACGTATCTTATTGCGTATAACATCAGATAGTGACGAATAACCACTGTCTTCGATGACGCATCTGAGTTGTTTAACAGGGAAGTTGCCACTAGTCATCATTACGGTTGCCGCCCCCATAGAAAAGCCAACAAGACCAATTTGGATATTATCTCCATATCGCTCAGTAAGCCAATTCATCCAGGTATAGATATCCCTTTGGTCAAGCGCTCCGAATCCGATGTATTTGCCTTCACTTCCATGTGCCCGACTTTCAACCGCCAACAAAGAGCATCCGCTTTCCACAAGCCACTCAAAACATGTCGCAAAATCCCAGAAGATTGAGCTGTGATATCCATGAACTAATATCAAAAAACGTTCATTATTCCCATTTCGATACAGTTTTGCGCGCAAGAGATTTCCATCGAAAGCGTTGCAGCTGACGTTCTCGTGCTTTAGTCTGCTATTTTGACGAGCTTTTTCCTTAATAAGAGGAACATAGGGATATAAAGTTCTTGACGTGTTTCCTGTTAGACTAGCTGATAGTTCCCTTCGCGGTTTACACAGATACAAAAACAATATAAGCCCGGATACAAGATAAATAATACCAAGCAAAAGTGTAATCGCTATGATAATGATCCAATGCC
>JAEEGL013506427.1_pt1 | contig 34234 bp, 32 predicted proteins | sample 9134231 | NCBI WGS metagenome assembly JAEEGL01 (sample SAMN16246548, study PRJNA631951) | gut metagenome | biome: gut microbiome; feature: rumen; material: fiber-attached | host: Bos | place: Iran: Karaj | collected 2018-10 | reverse complement strand
CCAGCTTCTCACGCAGGTTCATGCAGGCGGCATCCATGTTCGTCTTGTCCTCGAACTGGAGCACCACCATGGAGTAGTTTTCCCGGGAGGAGGACTGTACGCTCTTGATGCCGTCCAGGGTGGCGGCCGTCTGCTCGACAGGCTTCGTGAGAGTGGTCTCCACCTGCTCCGGACTTGCCCCGGCGTAGGTGGTCACCACGATGACATAGGGAAAATCGATGCTGGGCAGCAGATCCGGAGTCATCCGGGTGAAGGCGACCACGCCCAGGAGGATCACCAGGATGACCGCCACAAGCACGGTCATGGGCTTTTTGACAGAGAACTTCGCCAGCATCCGAACAACCGATCCTTTCCGCGGTCTCGCCGCACGGGCACAAAAAAGCGGAACGGCACCGGCCGCGACCGGTCCGCCGCCCTCTGAATCCTGATTTTAACCCTGTATCGGAGCATGCGGGGAACTGTTTTTCATTATATTTCATTATAAAAAGTGTCCCCCGCCTTGTCAATTTGAAACCGCATCCGTCACAAAGAGTTTACAAAGTCTCCGCCCCCTGCCCCGTCTCAGGGTTCAGGAGGTACGTCATCGAATCACTTCGCTACTGTACCGCCGTTGACAAACAGGGGAAAATACGATTCAATATCTCCAGATCGATTGGAGGCGCGGACTGTGCTGAAGTACCTGAAGGAAAAGCTCCCCATGTTCCTTTACATGCTGGGGGGCAACGTGGCCCTAGCTCTGGGGCTTCTGCTGTTTCTGGAGAGAAACGGCATCGCCGCCGGTGGCTTTACCGGCATTGCCATCATCGTGAGCTACGTCTATCCCGTACCCATGAGCCTCTTCACTCTTGTGCTCACCATTCCCTTTCTGGTCTGGGGCTGGTTCGTCCGGGGACGGGAGTTTACGATCCTCACCGCCATTTCCCAGGTGATGTTCGCCGGAGTCTATGAAGCTCTGAGTTTTCTCCCAACGCTTACGAACGACATGCTCCTTGCCTCCATCTGCGGCGGGCTCCTTTTCGGCCTTTCCGCAGTACTGTTTCTGCGGGGAAACTCCTCCAGCGGAGGCACGGATCTTATGGTACGGATCTTCGCCCATTATCGGAAGGATATCTCTCTCGGCACCCTTATCCTCATCACAGACGGTCTTGTGGTCCTTGCATCCATGATCGTGGCCGGTGATATCGAGATCGGCATCTACGCCATCATCTCCCTGGCTGTGTGTTCCGTCACCACCGATTCTCTCATTCTCAGCGCCAATAAGGCCTGCCTGTTCTATATCATCACGGATAACGATCCGGACCCCATCTCCCACGCCATTCTCTTCGAACTGGACCGGAGCGCCACACTGATGGACGGCAAGGGCATGTACGCCCGGCACACCGGCGTGGAGGACCACCGCAGTGTCCTCATGGTCGTCGTCAAGCCCCGCCAGGCTTTCCAGGTAAAAGCGATCGTGCGCAAAGTGGATCCCAAGGCCTTCGTGGTCCTGTGTCCTGCTGACGGCATTCTGGGCGAGGGCTTCGGCAATCTGGAAGCCAGCGGCGACAAGTAACGCTCCCCGTTGAGCAGAAGGGAGAATTACCCTCTCTCCTCTTGCAATCCCGTGGAGAAACGCTATAATGAAAACGAACTGAATACGGATGTCTTCAGGGCGGGGCGAAACTCCCCACCGGCGGTAAAGTCCGCGAACGCGAAAGCGCCGAGCCGGCGAAATTCCGGCACCGACAGTCACAGTCTGGATGGAAGAAGACGCGGCATGCGCCGTAATTTTCAGATGCGCCCTGAGACCGGGGCGCATTTTTCGTCCCGGCTGGCGCGGGAATGGAGGTTCAAATGGAATCAAAAGCAAAGATGACGAAAAACGATCCGATCCGGAAACTGGCAACGCTGGCCATGCTCGCTGCACTGGCCTATGTTGTGATGCTTGTCCTCCGGGTGCCGATCATGCCTTCAGCGCCCTTCCTCAAATACGACGCCAAGGACGTGATCCTGTGTGTGGCAGGCTTCCTCTACGGTCCGATTGAGGGTGCGGTCCTCTCCCTCATCGTAGCAACGCTGGAGATGGTCACCGTAGGCACGACCGGCCCCTGGGGCCTTCTCATGAACTTCCTCGCCAGCGCTGCTTTCGTTTGCACGGCGTCACTCGTCTACCGTTGGAAGCACACCCTTCCCGGAGCGATCCTGGGTCTTGCCTGCGGCATGGTGATGATGACGGGCTCCATGCTCCTCTGGAACTGGCTCGTGACGCCCATTTATCAGGGCATGCCCCGCCAGGCCGTCGCGGAGATGCTGGTCCCCGTGTTCCTGCCCTTCAACCTCATGAAATCCGGCCTAAACACTATCCTCACCCTCCTGGTCTACACGCCCGTGACGAAGGCCCTTCGCCTGGCGAAACTGGTCCCCCCTTCCAAGTCTGAGGAACCGAAGGAGGAAGAGCCGGTCCCAGAAACGGAAACAAAAACAGAAACAAAAACGGAAACAGAAACCACGACAGAAACTGAGACAGAAACTGAGACGGGACCGGAACCGGGAACGAAAGCGGAGGAGACGAAATGATCCGCCATATCGTATTCTGGAAGTTCCGGCCGGGGACGGACGAAGAGGCCGAAGAGTTCTTCCGGAGGCTTTCCGCGCTGGAGGGCGTGGTGCCGGAGATCCGGCACATGGAGATCCACAGGGCCATGGGCGGCGGCTACGATGCGGCGCTCATCTCCGACTTCGACGACCTCGCAGCGCTGGACCGTTACAAGAACGACCCCAGGCACAAGGCGGTCTCCGCCCTGTGCAAGGCCATCCGCGAGGACCGGGCGAGCCTCGACTATGTCCTCCCGTGAAGGTCTTGCGTTCGATCATGAAAAAACGAACTCCGGGCTTGTCGCCCGGAGTTCGTTTTTCCGTTCGTTTCGTTACGTCCTCTCCCGGAGAGTCACCATGTTCTTTTTGCAGAAACTGCGCAGCTCCTCCTTGTATTCCTCGAAGTACTTGGGCTCGTCGGAGCCGTAGATGAGGAAAGGCTCGAACCGAATCTTCGTTACGATGGTGATGACTTCGGTGTCGATCTTCTTGAAGAGCTTGCGGACCGTCTCCTTCTCGAACTGGATGCTGGTGATCTTGTCCTTAGGGATGATATACGTACGCTTGGCACCCGTCTTCGCGTGCAGGTCCCAGAGCATGAAATCCGTGCCGTCCTTGTTGAATTCCAGACGTTTTTCCGGTACGCTCACCATGGTCATATCTCTCCTTTCGTCCGTTCCGGTGTTCCCGCGCCGGTCAGCCGAAGATGACGCCGACGCCGGGGAACAGATCCAGGGGGTCGAAGTGGCTGCTCCAATCCCAGTTCCGGTAGACGCCCAGATGCAGATGGGGGCCGGTGGCGCTTCCGCTCTGGCCCACGTGGCCGATGACCTCGCCCGCTGAGACGTACTCTCCGGAGGAGACCGTCACGTCCGCCAGCTGCGCGTACATGGAGAAGGTGAGGTCCTCGTTCTCGTGGGCGATGGTCACGTACAGGCCGTAACCGTCCGAATCCTCCTCGACGTAGTTCACGTAGCCGTCATAGATGGCGAGGACGGGTGCTCCTTCGATGCCGGAACCCGCGATGTCGATGCCCTCGTGACGGTGGGAGTCACTGGTACCGGCGCCGTAGGCGTAGGTGATGAGGGCATAGCCGCTCACCGGCCAGACGTATCCGGAATTGGTGGGTGTGATGTGCTCGATGCCGGGATCCGGAGTATAGGTGACCTCCTGGTCGTCCCGGGGCGTATTCTCCGGCTCGTCGTCATCGTCATTATTGGAGGGGCTCTGTGTGTACTGGGACGAGCTGGGATTCAGCGGCTGCGTCATGTAGTGCCCGTTGCCGTCAGGGGTAACGATCTGCCAGTTGAGCGTGCCCTCCCGGTCCAGATAGATGGAGCCGTCCGGCGCGATGCAGACCTCACCGGAGAAGCGGCCGTCCGTCACATAGTAGTAGAGGCGGCATTCCTTGCCGTCCACGGTATACTTGCCGCGGTCCATAAGAGAATCAAAACCTGGGCAGAGCGCGTTCCCCACGGTCCAGGCGAGATCCGTCTCGGCGTCACCTGTGGACACGTTGGACGTGTTCTCCGGAGGGGCGTCGCCGCCGTCCTGGGAAGCGGGGGTAGAGTTCTCGTTTGCCGGGGTGGGCTCCTGGGCAGTATCCTCTCCGCAGGCACAGAGCGCAAAGAGGCATGCCGTCGCAAGTAGCAGAGCAATCCATCGCTTCATTCAATTTCATCCTTTCTCCGCAAGAGCCGTGGCAGTCCGGAAGGCCGTAATCGGCCGATCCTCTGATTGCTTCCTATAATACAGAACTCCGTGGGAAAAATCAAGTCCGCCGGCCAACAGAATCCTGTTCCTCTCACAGGTTTCGGGGCACTTTCTTCACAGTCCGTAACGCTGACGGGAAGGCGGATACCCGTAACGGCGCTTGAACGCGGTGGCAAAGTTTTTCTCATCGGAGAACCCGACCTTCTCGGCCACTGCAGCCACGGAATCGTATCCCGCGTTCAGCAGCGCTTTTGCCCGCTCAAACCGGATGGCGTCCAGGTGCTGCTTTGGGGAAAGGCCCAGTTCCTGCCTGAAAAGCAGCCGCAGATAGGAATCGCTCACGTGAAGCTCTTCGGCCATGCCGGCAATCCTCAGCCCCTGTTCCTGATAATGCTCCTGCAGATATGCCTGTGCGGCCGCGATCAGCGGTTTTGACTCACCCGGAAGGCTTCGGCGGACGGCGATCTCCTCCAGCACCCTGTTCAGCAGGGAGCTCACATGGTAATAGAACCCCGAGCCCCGTCCGTTCCATTCTTCAAGTGCGCGGGCGAACAGGGGAGTAAGCGGATCATATGCATAGCCCGTCAGCACTTCCGGCTCTGTCCACGGGCAGTCCGGCAGCGCAAAATGGAAAACGGTCATCCGGTCCCGCGTCGTCCTGCGCACATACTCCAGATTCGCGGGGATGAAGGCGAGATCTCCGGAACGAAGCCTGACGGAACCTCCCCGATACAGGAGCTCGGTGTCCGCTTCGGATCGGAGCGAGAGCGCGCAGAACGGACGGGGAGGTGTCCGGCATACCGTATCGAACTCATCCAACTCCAGAACGCCCAGCAGTCTGACCGGCAACTGCGGTTCATCGAAAAACACCCGTGATCATCTCCCTGGGACAATTGTATCAGCGGAACTTCCGAAAATCAAACCTTTTTACCCGATATGTCGGTGTTTCCTGTACGTGTCACGTGGTAGACTAGAACCGCAGCATGGCTCATGCCTGCGAAAACGACTGAGAAGGAGGATCGCCATGTCCAGACGGGATACTGCCCTGAGATTTTTCCTGGAGCAGACCGGCGAGACCGCGATGCGGGTGGAGACGGGCATCGAGCTCAACCGGAAAGGGAATGCCCACATCAAACTGACCAGTGGTTCCGGTTCTCTGCCGGAGGGTCTGACCGTTGAAATCGAACAGGTCTCACACGAGTTCCGGTTCGGCGCGAATCTGTTCATGCTGGATGAATTCGAAACGGCGGAAAAGAACCGGATCTACCGGGAGATGTTCCCGGAGATCTTCAACCTCGCGACGCTCCCCTTTTACTGGAACGATCTCGAACCGGAGGAGGGACATCCGCGTTTTGCGGCGGATTCTCCGAAGGTCTACCGCCGACCAGCTCCGGATCTGTGCGTTGCATACTGCAGGGAGAAGGGGATCGAACCCAAGTGCCACTGCCTGAATTATGACAGTTTTATCCCTGAATGGGCCAGGTACAGGACGGTCCGGGAACAGAAGGCGCTCCTGGACAGGCGTTTCAGGGAGATTGCGGAGCGCTACGCAGATTCGATTCCGAGTTTTGAAGTGACCAATGAGACTCTGGGGTACGCGAAGTCCGCCTTCTATTATGAAGACGATTTCGTAGAATGGAGTTTCAAGACGGCCGACAGATACTTTCCGAAAAACCGGCTGATCATCAACGATTTCGATATCTGGTTCCCCGGCTCCATCTGGTTCCCCGGCGCCTTCAATCCCCGGCAGGCATATTATATGCAGATCGAGCGTCTGCTTCGGAACGGGACTGTCCATCTGGATTCCATCGGCTTGCAGTTCCACAGTTTCTTCCCCCTTGAAAAAGAGGAAGAAATGGCCGGCCAGCGCTACAACCCGGAGACGCTTCTCCGCCTGATGGACCTCTACTCCAGATTCGGCAGGGCGGAGCAGATCACGGAGATGACCATTCCTGCATACAGCGGCGATGCGGAGGACGAGGAGATCCAGGCTGAACTGCTTCGGAACCTCTACACCGTATTCTTCAGCCATCCCGCCATGGAAGCGGTCATCTACTGGAACCTGGTGGACGGCTACGCGGCATATGCCCCTCAGGGCGACATGAGTGCCGGAGAGAACCGGTATCGCGGAGGTCTTCTGAGATTCGATATGAGCGAAAAGCCGGCATATCGGGAACTCAGGAACCTCATAACAAAAACGTGGCACACGAGCTGCGTCCTGAAGCCGCAGGGAGACAGTCTGGATTTCCGGGGTTTCTACGGGGACTATCTCCTCACCTTCCGCTGGAACGGAGGAGAGATGACCGCGCCGTACAGGCTCTCCAAGCACGCAGCGAACAGCCCGATCGTCTCCCTTCCGTAGAGTCCCGCTGAAAAAGGCTGTTTCCGCTCAGAAGTCTCCTTGACACATCTTTTTCCCTGTACTAAACTGGGGACAACAGGCCGGCCGGACCGGCCGGACAAGGGAGGCGCAGCCATGAGATTCGACCACAGAGATGACGTCATCCAGCTCACACCCCTCTGGAAGGGGGAACGCCTGCCGGACGGGCGGCCATTCGTGCCCGATTCCGTTCTGGACCGGATCCGCAAGATCACCCTAGAGGAAGCCTGGGGGTACCTATGGAGCCATGACTATCAGTTCCAGTTCCAGGGCGATTTCCGTCAGACCCAGCCCGGCCTTACCCTGGTAGGACGGGCCGTGACCACCTCTTTTGTCCCCCTGCGGCCCGATCTCCACGAGACCACCCTCAACTACGGCCATGAGCAGGAGGGGCGCAAAGGCTACTACAACCAGTGGGTCATCGACACGCTCCGCGAGGACGACGTGGTGGTGGTGGACCTTTTCGACAAGATCTGGAAAGGCACCTACGTGGGGGGCAACCTCTCTACCGCCATCGCCAACCGCACCAAGCGCGGAGGCGCCGTCATCTGGGGCGGCATCCGGGACATGGAACAGATCGTGAAGATCCCGGGACTGCAGGTCATGCATCGCGGCTGCGATCCCACGGGCATCGGCGAGGTCGTCCTAACGGGCTTCAACGGTCCCTGCCGCATCGGCAAGGCCACGTGTCTGCCCGGCGATGTGGTGCTGGGCACCATCTCCGGTGTCATCTTCATCCCCGCCCATCTGGCGGAGGACGTGGTGACGCAGGCCGAGAAGAGCCACATCCGGGACGTGTTCGGTTTCACCCGGCTCCGGGACGGCACCTATTCCACCGCACAGATCGACACCGCCTGGACGCTCCCCATGGTGGAGGATTTCGTCCAGTGGTTCAAATCCGCGCCCGAGGCCGCCGAGTTCCAGTACCTGACCTGGGACAAGGAGCTGGAGGACGCCCGCAAGGTCTCTGAGAACAGCAGCGAAGTCCGTCTGTGAGCGGACGCCAGAAAGAAGGAGTATGACATGGAATCCATCCTCAATCCCAACGTGAACATCTGCTCCAGCCCCTCGGATCTGCGGATCACGGACATGCGCTTCGTGAACGTGAAGGGTCTGCCCATGCACTGCATCCTCATGAAGCTCTATACGAACCAGGGCATCGTGGGCTACGGCGAAGTACGGGACAGCGCCAGCAAGCAGTACGCCCTGCAGCTCAAGCACATCCTCCTGGGAGAGAATCCCTGCAACGTGGACAAGCTCTTCCGGCGCATCAAGCAGTTCGGCGGCCAGGCCCGTCAGGCCGGCGGCGTGAGCGGCGTGGAGGTCGCCCTGTGGGATCTGGCCGGCAAGGCCTACGGTCAGCCGGTCTACCGGCTCCTTGGCGGCAAGTTCCGTGACAAGATCCGCATCTACTGCGACACCGACGTAAACGGCAAGCACACCGGCAAGGACATGGGCGCCGCCCTCAAGGCCCGGATGGAGATGGGCTTCACCTTCCTCAAGATGGACCTAGGCCTCGGAATCCTCCGTGACGTGCCCGGCGCCGTGAGCGCCCCTCTGGGCTTCATGGATGAGCCGGCAGAACTCCAGAAGAAGCTCCAGGCGGCGCAGGAGGCGGGTGATGACGCACAGATCCGCTTCTGGAAGAACCGTCTTTACGACTACAACAATATTCCCCATCCCCTCACCGGCATCCACGTGACGGATCTTGGTTTCGACGTGCTGGAGCAGTACGTGAAAGACGTCCGGGAGACCATCGGCTACGAAGTGCCCCTTGCAATCGACCACTTCGGCCATATCGGCCTCGAGGACAGCATCAAGCTCTGCCGCCGTATCGAGAAGTACAACCTGGCCTGGGCCGAGGACCTGATCCCCTGGCAGCTCACCGACCAGTACGCCATCCTCCGGAGGAGCACCACGGTGCCCATCTGCACCGGCGAGGACATCTACCTCAAGGAGAACTTCCTGCCCCTCTTGGAGGCGGGCGGTGTCGCCGTCATCCATCCAGACGTGCTGTCCACGGGCGGCATCCTGGAGACCAAGAAGATCAGCGACCTGGCCGCCGACCACGGCGTCGCTATGGCGGTCCACATGGCGGAGAGCCCGATCGGGTGTCTCGCAGCCGTCCACACCGCGGCAGTCAGCGAGAACTTCACCGCTCTGGAGTTCCACTCCGTGGACGTGCCGGAGTGGAATGACATCTATGACGACGGTCTGCCGAAGCCTCTGGTGCAGAACGGCTACATCACCGTTCCCGAGCGCCCCGGGCTCGGCATCGAGACCCTGAACGACGAGGTCCTGGCGAAGTACATCCATCCTGACATCCCCGGCATGTGGGAACCCACGGATGCCTGGGATACCGATCCCTGCCACGACCGCATCTGGAGTTAATCAAGAGGAGGCGTCTCATGCCCTCTGCCCTTATCACCGATCCCAGCCATCCGGCCGCCGTCGCCGTGCGGTGCCGGCTGGAAGCGCTGGGCTATACCGTTTCCACGGGAGGCGATCTCGCCTCCCCTGAGGCCGTGCGCGACTCGGTCCGGACCACCGGGCCCGTGGACGTGCTCGTCCTCTCTGAACACCGAGGCTGCGGAAAGCTCCTCTCCGATTCCGACGGGCGTGAGATCGCACGGGTCGGGGCGGATTCTCTCGTCTCCGCCTTCCAGGCGGCACGGCACTACGGCGCACTCATGGCGGAGCGCGGCCGGGGCTGCATCATCTTCCTCTCCTCCAGCCACGCTGACAAGCCCGCCGCCGCCGATCCCGCCTACACTGTGGCCCAGGGGGCCATGGTGATGATGATGAAGGAACTCGCGCTCCATCTCGGGAACCTTGGTGTTCGTGTGAACATGATCCAGCTTGGTCCCACCGCCGAAGAAGTGGAGATGTTCGACTCCCGGATCTCTCCAGTCGATTACGATGCCGAGACGAAGATCCCTCTCCACCGCCGGGCCTCCGGCGAGGACGCCGCGGGCGCCGTGGCGTATCTCATCTCCGACGACGCCGCTTTCGTGAACGGCGCCGTTCTCCGGGTGGACGGCGGTCAGAACCTCTTCTACTTCGACCGGAGCTATTCCTTCAGGAGAGAGGAGGATCTGCCGGAATGAGACAGGTCGACTACTACGCAGAGCCCTTCCTCCGGGAAATGGTCTCTCTGCCGGAGGAGAAGGTCTCCTCCCTGCTTCGGGGCCGCGCCGCAATCGTCACCGGCGGCGGCAAGGGAATTGGAAAGGGCATCTCCCTGCGTCTCGCTGCGGCGGGCGCGGACGTGCTCATCGTCGGTTGCGGGAACATGGCGATGGCCGAAGAAACGGCGGAGCAGTGCCGCGGTTTCGGCGTGCGGGCATACGCGCTCCGGGCGGATCTCGCCCTTGAGGAGTCTGCCTACGTCATCCGGGACGAGGTGGTCGCACGGTTCGGAAGGCTGGATATCCTGGTATCCGACGCCGCCCTGCAGCCCAATCTGGATGCCGACGAGTACTCCACGGCGCTCTTCCGCCAGGTGGAGGAGGTCAACCTCTGGTCTCCCCTCCGGCTGATCTGCGCCTGCATCCCGCTTCTGGAACAGAGCCCGGCCGGACGCATCCTTGTCGTCTCCTCTGTCCACGGCAAGCGCACCTCCGGCTTCGATATTGCCTACGCCACCTCCAAGGGTGGTCTGCAGATGCTGGTGCGGGAGGCTGCCGCGGAGCTGAGCGCCAAACACATCACCGTCAACACGATCCTCCCCGGCGGCACGAACATCGAGTTCAAGAGCGGGGAGACCCACTCCATTAAGCACGTGACCGTACCCCGGGAGCGGACGTATGCCCCCAATTGCCGCAGCGGGAACCCGGGCGACACCGGGAACCTCTGCGTGTATCTGGCAAGCGACCTGGGGGCACATATCAACGGCGTCTCCATCCGCACGGACGGCGGCCTGCTCATGTTCTGAGGCGGTGCCATGACGCGGAGGCTTTACGACGAGAACAGCCACATCCGGGAGTTTTCCGCCCGGGTGTGTGTTTGTGTCCCCCGGGACGATGCCTGGGAAGTGATCCTGGACCGGACCGCCTTCTTCCCCGGCGGCGGCGGGCAGGAGCCCGACACTGGCACCGTCGGCGGCTTTGCGGCCGCGGGCTGGGGCGAGCGTGACGGGGAGATCCTCCACAGGGTCACTTCTCCCCTTGCACCGGGGGAGACCGTGGAATGCGCCATCGACTGGGCGCCCCGCTTCTCCCGGATGCAGCAGCACTCCGGAGAGCATCTGCTCTCCGGCATCCTCCACGCCCTCTGCGGAGCGGAGAACACCGGCTTCCACATGGGCCGTGAGGACGTGGTGGTGGACTTTGACCGCTATATCCCCCCGGAACAGCTGTGGGACGCGGAGGCTCGGGTGAACCGCGCCATCTGGGAGAACGTACCGGTGACGGTCTCCTATCCTGACCCCGAAGCGCTTCCGGCTCTCACCTACCGCAGCAAACTGGATCTCAGGGAAAACGTGCGGCTCGTGACCATCGAAGGTTACGACGTTTGCGCCTGCTGCGCCCCCCACGTGCTCCGCACCGGAGAGATCGGACTAATAAAGATTCTGGAATCTGCCCGCCGGAAGGAAGGCACGCGTCTCCACATGCTGGCGGGAAGCAGAGCCCTCGATCTGCTCAACCGTTATGCCGACGAGGCGCGGGAGGTCTCCGGTCTTCTCAGCGTCCCGCCCGAGGCGATCGGCAGCGGCATGCGCCGGTACGCCGAGGCGCACCGGCAGCTGGAATACCGGTACGGGGCGCTGCGCCGCCGGGAGCTCGCGGAACGTCTGGAGAAACTGGAGCCCTGTGAGGGGAACCTGGTCCTCATTGAGGACGGCCTGGACGCTGCCGCGCTCCGGGAGGCGGTGAACCGCGGCGTCGAACTCTGCACCGGCCTCTGCGCCGCCTTTTCCGGTTCGGACGAGACAGGTTACCGCTACGTGATCGGGGCCGCCGCGGGAGAGGTCTCCTCAGCCGCAGGAGAGATCAACCGGGCCATCCAGGGCCGGGGCGGCGGACGGGGCGCACGCATCGAAGGGAGCGCCGCGGCGGACGAGGCGGCCATCCGGGCCTTCTTCAAAACGTTTTCCATCAATGAGTGAACGGAGGAGCAGCCATGAACAGTACCTATTGCAGGGACTTCGCAGCGATCCAGCAGCGCTTTGAAGGCTGGTGGAACCACAAGGACATCGGCCGGCCGCTCATGCGCGTGACGGCGCCGAAACCCGGCGCAGCCGGCGCTCCGCCGATTGCTTCCTCTCTGGAACAGCGTTATACCGATCCGGAATTCATCACCGCCGCCACACGGTACGAACTGGAACACACCCTGCTGCTGGGAGATTCTTTCCCCAACGCCACCTGCGATCTGGGGCCCGGTTCCATGGCCCTGTATCTGGGCAGCGAGCCCAAGTTCGCTGAGGACACGGTCTGGTACACGGAGACCTGCGAGGAGGCCGAGGAGTTTGCTGATCTCACGTTCGACCCCCAGAACAAATGGTGGGTGCGGCACCAGGAGATCCTTCGGAAGATGGTGGAACTCGCGGGCGGCGACTATCTGGTCTGCATCCCCGACATCATCGAGAATGCGGACATTCTCTCCTCCCTGCGCGGCGCTCAGGAGCTGTGCTACGACATGATCGACTGCCCCGAGGACGTGGAAGCAGGCGTTCAGAAGATCGACGAGTTCTACTTCAAATACTACGATGCCCTCCGGGACATCGTGGCCGATCCCGACGGCACCGTGGCCTATACCGTGTTCCAGATCCTGGGGCCGGAACGCATCGCCAAGATCCAGTGCGACTACTCCGCACTCATCTCTCCGGACATGTACTGGGACATCATCGTCCCCTCCCTGCGCAAGCAGTGCAGGAACCTCCGGCACAGCATGTATCATCTGGACGGGCCGGACGCCATCAAGCACGTGGACGCCCTAATGACCATCGAGGAGCTGGACGCTCTCCAGTGGACCTGCGGCGCGGGCCAGCCGGACGGCGCCAGCGAGCGCTGGTTCCCCATCTATGATAAGGTGCGGGATGCCGGCAAGTCCCTCTGGATCCAGCTCTACGACGGCGGTCCCGAGGATTGGGAGGCCGGCACACGCAGGATCATGGACCGGTACGGCCGCCACGGGCTCTACTTCTATTATCCCCCATTCCCCAGCGCCAGGGAAGCCGAGGACTTCATGCGCAAGTTCGACAGATGACCGCAGACCTGCGGCGCCGCGGATTTCGTACCGCGGCGCCGTTTCTTTTTCTGCCGTCCGGCGCCTTGACAGGGGCCGAGCGGGAACGGTATAATACGCATATCATCACGTTTGAAGGACGGATCGTCATGGCGGAAGAGAGCAGCAGAAATTTCATTGAGGCGTTCATCGAAGAGGATCTGGCACCTGGCGGCCGGGCATACGGCAAGCAGATCCACACCCGGTTCCCGCCGGAGCCCAACGGATATCTGCACATCGGCCACTGCAAGGCTCTGTGCATCGATTTCGGTACTGCGGAGAAGTACGGCGGCATCTGCAACCTACGCATGGATGACACGAACCCCGCCAAGGAAGATACCGAATACGTGGACGCCATCCAGGAGGACATCCACTGGCTGGGCTTCGACTGGGGCGACCGGTTCTTCTACGGGAGCGACTACTTCGAAAAGACCTACGAGCTGGCCGAAGGCCTCATCAAAAAGGGCCTCGCCTATGTTTGCCAGCTCACTGCGGAGGAGTTTTCCAGATACCGCGGCGATACCTCGCACCCGGCGGTGAGCCCCTGGCGGGACCGCCCCGCGGAGGAGAGCCTGGACCTGTTCCGCAGGATGCGGGCCGGAGAATTCCCCGAGGGAAGCTACACCCTCCGCGCGAAGATCGACCTTGCCAGCGGAAACTTCAACATGCGCGATCCGGTCCTCTACCGGATCCGGTACATCGAACACCACCGCCAGGGCACGAAGTGGTGCATCTTCCCCATGTACGACTTCGCCCATCCCATCCAGGACGCCCTGGAAGGCATCACCCACTCCCTGTGCTCTCTCGAGTATGAGGACCACCGGCCCCTGTATGACTGGGTCATCGCCAACACCGACGTGCCCTCCACGCCGCGGCAGATCGAGTTCGCCCGCCTGGGCATCAACTACACCGTCATGTCCAAGCGGAAACTGCGGCAGCTCGTCGAAGGCGGCTACGTCTCCGGCTGGGACGATCCCCGCATGCCCACTCTCTGCGGTCTGCGCCGCCGCGGCTACACCCCCGCAGCCGTGCGCAGTTTCTGCGAGCAGATCGGCGTGGCGAAAGTCCCCAGTACCGTGGAATACAGCTTCCTGGAATCCTGCCTCCGGGACGATCTGAACCAGCACGCTCCCCGGGCCATGGCGGTCCTCCGTCCTGTGAAGCTCATCGTTGAGAACTATCCGGAAAACGCCTCGGAGACCTTTGACGTGGAGAACAATCCCAACGATCCCGAGGCCGGGACCCGTCCCGTGTCCTTCTCCCGGGAACTCTGGGTGGATCGCGAGGACTTCGAGGAGATCCCGCCGAAGAAGTACAACCGCCTCTATCCCGGCAACGAGGTCCGGCTCAAGGGTGCCTATCTCGTCACCTGCACCGGCTGTAGAAAGGATGAAGCGGGCAACGTCACCGAGATCCTCTGCACCTACGATCCCGAGACCCGGGGCGGCGACGCTCCCGACGGGCGCAAGGTCCGCGGCACCATCCACTGGGTGGATGCGAAGAACTGCGCCGACGCGGAGATCCGTCTTTACGAGAACCTCTTCTCCGATCCTGACCCCGACAACTGCCCCGACGGCTTCCTCGCGTGTCTGAATCCCGGCTCTCTGGAGACGCTCACCGGCTGCAAGGTGGAGGCCTCTCTCCGGGATGCCGCGGCTCCCGCGTCCTACCAGTTCCTCCGTCTGGGCTACTTCGCCGTGGACAACAGGGATTCCTCCCCGGAGCACCTGGTCTTCAACCGTGCGGTCGCCCTGAAGGACGGCTTCAAAAAGGCCTGACAGTCCCATGACTCCCGCTCCCGCCCGGCATCCGCCGGGCGGGAGTTCTGTGTACGCTCCCCGCGTTTTCTGTGTACGCTCCCCGCGTTTTTTATTGCAATCCGGCCGGAATCATGGTATGATAACAAGGTATCAGGATCTCCCGCGCCGAAAGAGAAGACAGGAGTGGATGACATTGCCCGCGAAAAACTATCCTCTGTATGAGACGACAATATTCGAAGATTTCCGCATCATGATGGTGAACGTCGCCAAGAAGTTCCCGGAGAAGGAGGCCTTCATCTTTCGGCGGAACCCCGCTGATGAGACCCCCGAAGTCCGCACCTATCCTCAGGTCCTGGACGAGGTCCGGGACTACGGCACCGCCCTCACGGAACTGGGCTGCCGGGATCAGAAGTGCGCCATCATCGGCGGCGGCACTCTCGGCTGGATCTACAGTTATTTCGGTCTCATGGCCGTCGGCGCCGTCACGGTCCCCCTGGACCGGGAGTGGCCGGCAGAAGATCTCGCCGCCGTTATCAACCGCGCCGAGTGCCGGTACGTTTTCTATTCCGGCGACATCCGGGAGAAGGCGGACGCCATCCGCGCCGCCTGCCCTACGGTGAAAACGCTTGTATGCATGTGGGAGAACGGAGCCGAGGGCGATCCCACCCTGGACGGACTCATCGCCAGAGGCCATGAGCTCGTGGAAGCCGGGGACAACGGGTTCTACGAATATGAGATCGATCCCGACCGGCTCGCCTCCATCGTCTTCACTTCCGGCACTACGGGCAAGGGCAAAGGCGTCATGCTCAGCCAGACGAACATCGTCGCCGACATGACTCAGGGCATGTACAACTTCGCCATCACACCCAAGACCCTGTGTGTCCTGCCTCTGCACCACACCTTCGGCTCCACGGTAAACCTGGTGGGCCACTTTGCCCAGGGCTCCACGCTTTACCTCTCCTCCGGCGTGCGGTATATTGCGAAGGAGATGGTGGAACAGCAGCCCACCCATCTGATCCTGGTGCCCCTCTTCATTGAGAAGCTTTACAAGAAGATCTGGTCCACGGCCAGAAAGCAGAAGCTGGACAAGCCCCTCAAGGCTCTCATGTTCGTTTCCAACACCCTGCGCAAGGTGGGCATCGACGCGCGCCGGAAGATGTTCGCCTCCATCCTCAAGATGTTCGGCGGCAAGGTGGAGATGATCATCTGCGGCGGCGCCGCCCTGAGCCAGGATATGATCGACACCTTCGACGCCATCGGCATTACCCTGCTCAACGGCTACGGCATCACCGAGTGCTCCCCCCTGGTCACCTGCAACCGCAACAAGCTTCAGAAGCGGGGAAGCGTCGGTCTGCCCATCATCGGTGAGCAGCTGAAGATCATCGACCCCGACGAGAACGGCGAGGGCGAGATCGCCGTCAAGGGTCCCAACGTCATGCTGGGCTATTATCAGGATCCAGACGCCACCGCCGCCGCTTTCGACGAGGATGGCTTCTTCAAGACCGGCGACTACGGACGGCTGGACGAGGACGGCTGGCTCTACATCACAGGCCGCCTCAAAAATCTCATCATCCTCTCCAACGGCAAGAACGTCTACCCCGAGGAGATCGAGTTCGCCATCAGTTCCTCGATCCCCGGCGTTGAGGAAGTCGTAGTCTACGCCGGCGAGAGCAAGTCCGACGCCTCCAAGGAGGTCATCGTGGCCGAGATCTTCCCGGATTCCGAGGCCCTCAAGGAAATGGGCGTGGAGGACGTGCAGAAATACTTCTCCGAACAGGTCTCGAGGCTCAACCGGAAGATGCCCCCCTACAAGACCGTAGGTCTCGTGAAGATCCGCAACACCGAATTCATCAAGAACACCTCCCGCAAGATCACCCGATTCAACATCGACAAGACCATCGAGTAAGCCGCTGGAAGAAAGGAGCGCAACATGGAAGAAAACAACAAGGCACTGTCCGCAGCAGCGATCGCCATCACAGCGGCCGCAGCAGTCACCGCAGCCGCAGCCGCAGCAACGGGGATTGTGCTCAGCAATCTGTCCAAGCTCCGGATCACGTTTGAGAAAGACGAGGACGCCCCCGTCGACTTCGACGATGAGCCCGGCGAGCTGGAGATCGATGTAGAGGACGAGGACGAAGAAGGTTCCTGATCAGGAACTGACCAGGAACGGCGGCCCCAGGCGTTGGAATACGCCGGGGCCGCCGTTCTTTTTCGTTTTTCCGCTTACAGGGAGCGTATGAGCCTGAGATAGAATTCCACAGAACGCGCCAGGCATTCCGTGCGGATGCGTTCGTCGTTGCCGTGGATGGTCTTTCGCTCCTCCGCCGTGAGATCCATGGCGGAGAACCGGTATACCCGGTCGGAGATGGCACCGTAATGCCGGCAGTCGGAGCACTGCATCATGAGATAGGGCGTCACGATGCTGCCCTTCCAGGTGGCGCGGATGGCATCGGCGAGTTTCTCCCAGCCGGGGCAGTCCGTAGTGGAGATGCGGCTGGGTTCCATCCCCTGCAGGATCTCCGCCCGGACACGGTCGTCGCCGATAACACGCTTCACGTACTCCAGAGCGCCCTTCATGCTGTCCTCCGGGTTCAGGCGCATGTTGGCTACCATGGACGCGCGGTTCGGCAGGACGTTCCTCGCGTCGCTCCCTTCCATCTGGGTGAAGGCGACAGTGGTGCGCATAAGCGCGTTGAGTTCGCCGCCGCTCTTTCTGGTGATGAAATCCAGGACTCCGTGGAAACACCAGAGATTCGCGAAGATGATCCTGTAGAGGAAGGTGGAGCGTCGACCAAGCGTGTCGAACATGGCGGCAATGGGGGCTGTGACATGAGCCGGGAACGGATGAGACTCCAGCCGGCAGCAGGCTTGGGAGAGAATCCCGATCGGGGTCTGAACCGGGGGTGCGGAGGCGTGGCCGCCGCTGCTCTCCACCGTAAGGCCCAGATTGATCTGCCCTTTTTCGGCGATGCCCACCATGGCACACGGCTCTTTCACGCCGGGGAACATATCCTGCACCACGGCACCGCCCTCGTCCAGCACCAGATACGGGACGAGCCCTTCGGCCTCCAGACACCGAACAATCGCCGCGGCCCCGGGCCCATTGGTCTCCTCGCTGCCGGAAAAGGCGAAAAAGATATCGTGTTCCGGGACGAAGCCTTCAGCGATCAGGGAATCAGCAGCGTAGAGCACGGCGTTCAGGGTGACCTTGGTATCCAGGGAGCCGCGTCCCCACAGGGTCCCGTCCTCCAGAAGGCCGGAGAATGGCGGCTTTGTCCATGCCTCCTCCTTCACGGGCACCACATCGTAATGCGCCATGAGGACCGCCGGCTCCTCAGCGCTCCTGCCCTTCCACCGGAAGAGAAGGGCACGGCCCTCGAACCGCTCCGGCTCACCGCAGACGGCATATACGTTGGGATAGAGTTTCGGGAGCAGTTCCACGAGCTTCCTGAATTCTCCGTCGTCCTCTAGTTCCGGCTGGAGACTGGACACCGTTCTGCAGCGCAGAAGCTCCGCCAGGGCTTCTACAGGCTTTTCCCTGTCAAAGGAGACCTCGGGATAGTCCTTTTCCGGTTCCGCCTTCGGGCAGAAGGCCGCGGCTCTCGCCAGGATCACCGCGAAAAATACGGCGAGAATCCCCAGAACGATATACAGCGCAATCACGCTCAGACCACTCCCTTCTTGTAGAGGATCCTGGTAACGGCCAGCGTGAAGAGCACGCCCACTGGGACCATGATGCCCACCGTGCCGGCGTTCAGCGCCGGGACGAAAATGAAGAGCACCAGCATAAGGATCACGGGGGCTACGGCGATCTTCCAGTTCTTCGAAATAAACACCACCGCGAGGCCGCCGAAGAGGGCCGGCAGGATCTGGGCGAACGCCGGGGCCAGGACGGGGGCGTTGAGCACCGGAGTGAGGGGCACGATGAGGATCACGCCCAGAAGGATGATGAAGGTGGTGACGATGCTGCTCACAGCGATGGCGATGGTGGAGATGACCTCCCCCTCCTCACTGTTGGCCTTGACGTCCGCCGCCTCCAGAGCGTTGAGAGCGCAGGGCAGCTTGAGGTTGGAGATATTGCCGGTGATAAAGCTGAGATACGCCCCGCCGGCACCCAGCATGGGCACATAGGTGAAGATCTCCACCACGGCGACCGCCCAGTACATGGGGGCTGTGGCTACGAGCCCCAGGATCATGGCTTTCCAGTCGGGCAGCACATGGAAGAGGAGGCACAGCACCACGGGGAACAGAAGAAGCAGGACCATCACCGAGAGGTTCCACACGGTGCCCCATCGATGGATGTTGTCCAGATACGTACGTTCTTTTTTCATCATGACACCTCCTCAGCCGAGCCAGGACGTGATGGGGATCGCCGAGAGCATCCCCAGAACGAGACTAATGGGCAGCGCGTAATCACCCATCCATTTCCATCCGAGTTTCTTCATGGCGAGTCCGCACAGCGCCATGAGGACCGCGGAGATCACCATGACGCAGACGGGGATGAGACCCGTGGTCGAACCGTGGAAGACCGTGCTCACGTCGCAGAACACGTAGCCCAGGAACGCCGAGATCATTCCGATGAACATCGCGTTCACGAAGAGGTCGCTCCACTTTCTGTCCCGCTTTTCCATGTTGATCATGCCCATCTGCAGTTTCTTTGCAAGGAGCGGGCAGAGCCAGGGCCCCACCATGATGCTCAGAGTCATGACGATGGCGATGGTCACGTACTGCTGCGCGCTGAGGGAGGAGACTGTCCCCAGAGCCATGCCCATGGCGCTTTCGGCATTGGTGGCGGCCACCGTTTCGTAGGACAGAGATCCGATGACGCTCAGCCGGAGCCATGGGAGGGCGATGCCCAGATCTTTGGAAAGGGCCATGACGCCGATGACGATGGCCACGGCAGGGGCCACGGTGAAGACGGCGGCGCTGATCATGGTCTTTTTCAGTTTGGCCTTGTCCATACCCAGCTCCTTCCCGCGTCGCAGGGCTTTCCGCAGAAAGAACCAGGACTGGACCAGCACCGCCAGGATGATGACGGCGACCAGTGCGAAGATGATCGGACTGTTAACAGAAAACTCCATTAGATTCCCCCCTCATACTTGATAACCAGATTATACAGGATGATTGCCCCGATTGCAAGCAGGGATTTAAAGCGCTGATGCGCTGATGCCAGGCGGCGGCGTCCGTCCCGGCTTTCGCATGGAACGGGTCTATGGAGGGGAGGCCTGTGAATTGACAGGTCCTGTATGGAACGGCTTCGGACAGATGTGCGCGGCATTCGTCCATACGACTTTTTTGGCTGCGGATGGATCGGTCTGCCGGCCCGAAAAGCGAAGGAATTTTCGTATTTTCGGTCTTTCCGCATTGCTTCAGGGTCGGAAACGTGATATAATTTTATTACTTATTCTGGAATAGTATCCTCTGAGGAGCATAGTCGTGGGAGAAGAGAGAAAGAACGTACTGCCTGGCGGGGGCAGCATCACCATCAGCCGCCGGGACGCGGCGGCTCTCATTGCCGCCCGGGACGGCACCGCCGCCCTGTTATATCTGCATATCCTGTCCGATCACGGACAGTTCTCCGCTGCCGAGGCCGCCGAGGCTCTGGGCTGCGGGCAGGGAGAGATCCGCAGGGCCATGGGGACCCTGGCGCAGCTGCATCTCGTGGAGTACTCCGCTCCCGCGGAGGCTCCCGAGGCCGAGGAGCTGCCGGAGTATTCTGCCGAAGACGTCCGGCGGGAGCTCGTTTCCGGAAACGCGTTCCGCAGCCTTGTGGACGAAGTGCAGCAGGCCATGGGCCGGATTCTCTCCTCAGAAGGGCTCATGAAACTCTACGGCATCTACGATTACCTGGGCCTGCCGCCCGAGGTCATCCTCACCCTGGTAAACCACTGTGTGGACGAATGCCGCCGCCGTAGCGGACCCTCCCGTGTGCCCACCATGGGATACGTGGAGAAGGCGGCTTTCGCCTGGCACCGGGCCGGGATCTTCACTCTGGAAGAGGCAGACCGATACCTCCGGGCCATGGAGGACCGCAGATCCGTGCTCATGGAGATGCGCCGGGTCCTTGGAATCCGGGAACGGGACCCCTCTCCCAGTGAGCGGAAATATCTGGAAAGCTGGGCCGACATGGGCTTCTCCGCCGGTATGGTGGAGCTTGCCTACGACCGCACGGTGATGAAGACCGGCAAGCTCTCCTGGCGGTATCTGGATTCCATCCTCAACAGCTGGCGGAACAAGGGCCTCATGACGCCTGAGGCCGTGGAATCCGGCGACACGCCCCCCGCTCGGCGGGACAGCCGGGACGGCGCAGGCGCTCCCGCCCCAGAGCGGCCCACCGGCCGGGACGAGCTTGCGGAGCTGCAGAAGTTCATCGACAGCATGAACGGGCAAAACTGACGAAGAGCAGGAGGCGGCATCCATGTCCATCGATGGAACCATCATGAGACGGGCGAGAAAACGTCTGGATCAGCGCAGAGAGGACGCAGAGAACCTGGTCAAGCGCCGCACCGAGGAAGTTTATCTCAGGATCCCTAGGATGCGGGAACTGGACAGCGAGCTGCGAGGCACCATGCTTCGTGCGGTGACGCTTTCGGCCTCCGGCAAGGAGGAAGACCTGGCGGAGCTCCGGGAAGAGAACCTCGCTCTTCAGGAGGAGCGGATCGCAGTTCTGACCGGTGCGGGCTATGACCCGGACTATCTCGACGACCAGCCCTTCTGTCCTGTCTGCCGGGACACGGGCGTCACCCCCTCCGGCGGCATGTGCGACTGCCTCAGGGAACTCTACCGGGAGGAGCAGCAGAAGGACCTTTCCTCTCTTCTGAAAATGGGCGAGGAGACCTTTGACAACTTCGATCTGGACTGGTACAGCGACAAGCCCGATCCCGCCGACGGGATTTCACCCAGGATGCTCATGGATCTGGCCTATGAGTCCTGCCTGCGGTATGCACAGAGTTTTGGAAAGAAATCCGTGAGCCTGCTGCTCACCGGCGGTACGGGTCTCGGCAAGACCTTTCTTTCCACCTGCATCGCACGCGAGGTGTCCGAAAAGGGTTATTCCGTGGTATACGATACCGCTGGGACCGTGTTCGAGCGTTTCGAGTCCGACCACTTTGGACGGGGCTTCAATTCCGATGAAGAGCGCGAGGAGCGCCGACGGGACCTCCGCCGGTATCAGGAGTGCGATCTTCTCATCCTGGACGACTTGGGCACGGAAATGACCACAGCCTTTACCGTGAGCGTCCTCTATGCCCTTGTGAACGGCCGTCTTGCCGCGGGGAAAAAGACCATCATCTCCACGAATCTCACCCCGGAGGCGATCCGTGACCGGTACTCCTCACAGATCTATTCCCGCATCGCCGGGGAGTACCAGATTCTGCGGTTCCGGGGCCAGGATATCCGCCTTCTGAAGAAATCCAGCAGGTAGGCGGTCCGTTTTTTCCCGAGAGCCCGGGACGTGGTTTCAAGGGGCATCCTGCAGCTTGAAATGCATGTTTTTTCTGTCCGGGATGCATAAGAAAATGCCCGACATAATGTGTTTTTTCCGGATGGTTTCGGATTTCCCCGAAACTGCCCCGTTTTCCACACTTTCCACAGAGTTTTCCACACTTGTTATGTCAACGCCGGTCGGATCGTATGCATAATTCCCTGCAAAAAGGCCGGATGGGCCCCTCCGGGAGCCGGAAAGGCGGTATACTTTGTCCAACGAGCGCAGGCAGAACTACCTCAGCGGCGCGGCGGTGCTGGCGGCCACGGTGGTGATCGTCAAGGTCATCGGCGCCATCTACAAGATCCCGCTGTTCAACCTCCTGGGCGATGCCGGGAGCGCGAATTTCAACGCGGCCTACCAGATCTACAACCTCCTTCTGGCCGTGGCAACGGGCGGCATCCCCGCCGCCGTCTCCCGCCTCGTTTCCGCGAGCCTTGCCAACGGCGGCCGCGGCCAGGTCCGGCGGTATCTGCGGGTGGGCCTTGTGGTCTTCAGCGCCATCGGGATCGTGGGCACGGCGGCCATGCTTCTGTGGCCGCAGTTTTTCGCCGACCTCATCGGAGATCCGGAGATTGCCCACTGCATCCTGGTGCTGGCTCCCGCGGTCCTCTTCTCCTGCGTCATCGCAGTCTACCGTGGCTATACCCAGGGCCACTCCAATATGATCCCCACCGCGGTCTCCCAGATCCTGGAGGTAGTGGGCAAACTGGTGATTGGACTGTCCGTGGCCTGGATCCTCCTGCGGCGTCACGCGCCCACTCATGACGTGGCCGCCGGAGCCATCTTCGGCGTCACGGTGGGACTTGCCGCCGCGGTTCCAGTTCTGGTCTTCTACTGCCGGAAGCATCACCGCTACACCGATCTCGGCGCGGGGGATCCCGAGGACATGCTCACGCCGCGCGCCACCGCCTGGCAGATGCTGAAGGTGAGCGTCCCCATCACTCTCAGTGCGTCACTCGCCAGCATCATCAACGTGATCGACACCCGTGTGATCTACGACCGGCTGCAGCTCGGCGCGCATCTCCGGTTCGAGGAGGCACAGATCCTTTACGGCGTGTACTCCAAGGGGATCACTTTCTTCAATCTTCCCAGCGCCATCATCGTCCCTCTCTCCGTGAGCGTTGTCCCCGCCATTGCCGCGGCTATGGCACGGAACCGCCGGGGGGAGGCACGGGAGGTCATGGAGTCCTCCACCCGCGTGATGAACCTCATTGCCATGCCCGCCTGCGCTGGGATGGCGATCCTCGCGGGGCCCATCTTCGACGTGTTCTTCCCCGACAGTCATTTCATGGGACCGCTTCTCCTTCAGGTGCTGTCCCTAGCGGCATATTTCCTCTGTTCAGAGCTCGTGACCACGAGTTATCTCCAGGCCAGCGGCTACGAGCGGATCCTTCTGCTCACCTCCGTGAGCGGCAGCCTGATCAAGATCGCTCTGGACTGGATCCTGGTAGGCCGTCCCGATGTGACGATCCTTGGAGCCCCCGTGGGGAACGTGGCCTGCTACGGGTTCATCACCGCCTTCAACTTCATCTTCCTGCGCGTCAAGCTCGGGGAGAACCTGCGTTTCGGCAGGATGTTCGCCCGGCCCGCCCTGTGCACTGCCCTGATGGGCGTCACCGCCTGGGCCGTCCATTGGCTGGCATCCCGCCTCGTACTCCGGCTTCCTGTGGGAGCACACCTGCAGGCCCTCGTCGCCCTGGTCGCGGCCGTGGCCGCCGCAGTGGTCGTCTACGTGGTCCTGGTGGTCGTTCTGAAGGCCATCACACGGGAGGACCTGATGCTGCTCCCCAAGGGCGAGAAGATCGCCGACAAGCTGAAGATCAAGTGAGGAGACATCGCACGATATGATCGAGTATCCAAAGAAAGAGAAATACACCCTGGAGGACCTCCTGCAGCTCATGACTCTTCTGCGTTCCCCGGACGGATGCGCCTGGGATCGGGAACAGACCCACGAGAGCATCCGCCGCAACCTCATCGAGGAGGCATATGAGGCCGCCGGCGCTATTGATGAGGGCGACCGGGAACACCTTCTGGAGGAACTGGGGGATCTGCTTCTGCAGGTGGTGTTCCATGCGGAGCTGGAACGGGAAAAGGGCGGTTTCGACCTTTCCGATGTGGCCGACGGCACATGCAAAAAACTACTGCGCCGTCATCCTCACGTCTTCGGCGCGGAGAACGCCTCCACCGGCGACGGCGCCCTGGACCTGTGGGAGGCCGCAAAGCGCCGGGAGAGAAAGGATCAGACTCTCACAGGCTCCATGGAGGCCGTAACGGAGAGTCTGCCTGCCCTGTGGCGGGCGGAAAAGCTCCAGAAAAAAGCGGAGAAGGCGGGCCTTGCCCCCATGTCCGGCCCCGAGATTGCCTCGGCGCTCCGGGCCGCCGCCGACAAGGCGGAGCGCGGCTGTCTGGACGGGGACGGTGTAGGTTCTCTCCTTTTTGCAGCGGTGGCGGCCGCACGGAAGTCCGGCATTGATCCGGAAGCGGCGCTCCATGCCGCATGCGAGGCGTACATTGCCACATGCAGAGATCAGGAACAGAATGGAGAGACACGATGAACAAGTTGGAACTTTCGGAGGCCATGGCTGCCTCCACAGGCATGACGAAAAAGAGCTGCCTCGCGGCACTGGATGCCATGATGGCCGCCGTGACGAAGGCCGTGGCCGCAGGCGAGCATGTGACACTCATGGGCTTCGGCACCTTTGAGGCCAAGGAACGGGCGCCCCGCACCGCGCGGAATCCCCGTACGGGAGAAACCATCCCCCTCCCCGCTACTCGCGCAGCGGTCTTCCGTCCCGGCGATGTCCTCAAGAAGGCCGCAGAGACGGGGGAGGCGGAACCGTGAGGCTGGACAAGTATCTCAAGGTCTCCCGGCTCATCAAGCGCCGGACCGTGGCCAACGAGGCCTGTGACACGGAACATGTCTCCGTCAACGGCCGTCCCGCCAAAGCCTCCTATGACGTGAAGATCGGCGACAGGATTGAGATCCGTCTGGGCTCTCGGACTGTGGCCGTGGAGGTCCTGGCCGTGACCGAACACGCCCAGAAAGCGGACGCCGCAGCCATGTACAGGGAACTCTGAGCCGGCCGGAAAAACATTCCCTTCCCGCAAGTCTGCGGGAAGGGATCTTTTATGTTTTGACGTGCCGCCGGCCGTGCCTGATGCTGGAGCGGTACAATATACGGAGGGCGGACAGCAGATGCTGTCCGCCCTCACGGTCGGATGGATCGTTATTCCCCGGAAACGTTCACGCCGGGGATGCGCACAGCCAGCGGGCCGTCATAGGCCGCGTCCGAGTAGCGTTCAGCGGAGAAGATGACCTCTCCCTGCTTTTCCAGGAAACTGCCGTTCACGGAGCCGCCGGTAACAAGTTCCACGCCCTCGTCAGTATAGAGGTATGCCAGCCGGATCTCGCCACCGAATCGGCCGGACATGGGATCCATCTGGAAATCGGAGAAACTTACGGGATAGAGACTGCCCCGGCGCAGTTCCTCGAAGGGCGTCGTTCCGTTCTCCACCCGCATGCGGCTGTATGTGCCGGTGGGCTCCATGCCCAGATAGCGGCACATCTGCGTGTCGCCGTGGAGGGCGAGGAGCGTTCCGTCCCGGATGAGTTCCCGCTCGACCATGGGAATGCCCTCGTCGGAGCAGGGGGTTTCCGGCAGGAGCGTGAGGTTCAGCTTTTCGCCGGTTCCCCCGCCTTGGAGGACTTTTCCCGGGGCATAGTCAGAATAGTGCGGGAAGACCATGGCGGCGTTGGAACGCCGCAGATAGAAGGAAAGGATCTTCTTGAGATTCTCGCCGGAGAAGACCACGTCATAGACACCGCCCTTCGGCCGGTGCGTCGCATGGGCGCGGTCGCGCACTGTCTCCAGCGCCCGTGCGGCCATTTCCCTGAGGGCGGCCGTATCCGGTTCGGCGTATGCGAAGTGGAAGTACTGTTCCACGTCCTGAGGGGCCTTGCACTGCACCACGAATTCGCCCTCACAGTTGATCCTGTCATATCCCGTGTCCGTCCCGGCGGAGGACCAGAGGTGGACCCGGCTGCGGGTCAGGAATATCTCGGCGCTGTTGAGGAACGCATCGGGGCGCGTATCTGCGGCGAAGAGCGCTCCCGCCATATCCCAGGCGCTTTCCATCAGAGCCTTCCCCCGGAAGCCCGAGGGCATCTCCGTCTCCGGAGCGGGAGTGCCTTCGTAAAGCCCGAAGGCGGGGTTCTTCACGCAGCCGGCCGCGGTCCAGGCATCCTTCAGGTTGCGGGAGATCTCCCCGTCCGCCGTATCCGGGGCCAGACTTACCTGAATCGTTCCCCGCATGGGGACGCCGCCCTCCTCAAAGTCCCGGTATACCGTGACCGTCCAGAGGGTCACGTCCTTCATGCGGCGCATGTCCAGGCGTTTTTTCACAAAGAAGAGCTCGGCGGTCTCCCGGCGTTCCCGCCGGATGAGGTACGTTTCGATCCCAAGGGCCGCAAGCGCGGCTTTGATTCGATCTAGCATCTCCGTTCCTCCTTATCCCAGTTGGATCCGGGCCTTGATGTAGGGGCCGCCGTCGGAGACCTTGACCCACTCCTTGTGGCCCTTGCCGCACATGCCGCCCCCGGCGAGTTTCACGTCGCCGCTCATCATGGAGATGGACTTGAGCAGATCCGGCACGTATCCGGTGAGCACGATGGGTGAGAAGATCTTGCCCGTGAGCTTCCCGTCCCGAATCTCCCTTGCCGTGGTCACCATACACTGGATGCCCCAGTTCTTCGGATCCTCCATACCGCTGGAGGGCTGCTCCAGCAGGAACCCGTATTTCACGGAGGTAATCATGTCCTCCACGCTGTCCTTTCCGCCCTCGAACCAGGTGTTCGTCATACGGGGGTACGCCTTGCGTTCGTAGCTCTCCCGGCGGCCGTTCCCCGTCGGCTCTGTACCCAGCGTCTGAGCGCTGACGAGATCGCTGATGCCCCGGCGGAGGATCCCCTTCTCGATGATCACGGTGTCGTGGGCTTCGGTGCCCTCGTCATCGAAGAAGTAAGTGCCCGCCTCCTTCGCTGCAGCGGCCCCGTCATGCATGGTGACAAGGGGCGAGGCGACATATTCGCCGATGCAGCTTGCTGCAAGAGCCCGGTCCTTCACGAACATGTCCATCTCCACACCGTGGCCGAAAGCCTCGTGGACGATCATGCCCGTCACGTTCGGGTCGCAGACGCACTCGTACTCCCCGGGAACGATGGGCTCGCTGTCCAGCAGTTCGATGGTGGACCTCGCCACGCGCGCCACGTCCTGCTCCATGCTGGAGAGGACTTCCGCCCCGCCCAGGTTGGAATAGCCTTCATAGCAGCGCTTGAGCTCTTCGCCCCGGCTCGCGAGCATCATGAGAGCTCCGCTTGTCCACATCACGTTCTGCTCCAGATCCTTCTTCGCAGAGAGGAAAAGCTTGTGGATCTCCTGGTAGTGCGCCATCACGAGGCAGTCCAGGATCTTTGCGTCGGCGGCGGTCCCCGCCTCGCGGATCCGTGTGAGATGGGCAAGGATCTTTTCATCCCCTAGCTCCTCCGGGTGGATCTCATACTCCGTGGAGGCGGCGAAGGAACGCATCTCCTCGTCAGGCACGGGGCGTGACGGTGCCGTGATCCCCTCTGGCATCTGACGGGCAGCCATGAGTTCTCCGTCGATCCGCTCCAGGATCTCCGGGATCTCCTCGTGGGAAATATGGTTGAAGGAAAACTCCCCGTATCCCTTTCCGTCAAGGACGCGGACCACGAATCCCCGTTTGGTGAACAGAGCATCCTCCGAGGCGCTCACGCCCATGCCGGACACGGTATAGCGCTTGGACCGCGTGTCGGCGGCGAGGATGGAAGCGTATTCATACCGGGCGCAGAGCCGCTCCAGAAGTTCCCGGAGCAGCGGCCGCTGTTCCCGCAGAAACGCGCTGGACGATACCTCCATAGATCGTATCCCTCCTGCATGTTTGGATTTAATCCTATTATATCCCCGGGCGCCGGGAAAGTAAAGTTACCGGCGCTGGAGCTTCATGGAGCAGCGGATGCTTCGCGGTGTTGGAAACCGCAGGAACTGAATGGAGTAGATCCCCTCCCGGGGACGCACCTCCAGGATCTCTCCTTCCCCCAGAATGGGATGGAGCACCCGGTCCCCGGGAGCGAACTCCGTCTCTCCGCCCGCCGGGCCGTCGTCGAACCGCTCCGTCTGTTCCACCAAATCGCGCACGGCCCGGCGCAGATCCGGATCCAGCGGCCGGACGAACTCCACGTTCTCCGAGCCTGCGTTGAAGATGAACCGGCTGGGATACCGGAAGCCCCCGTCGAACTGCACCCCCGCCGCATCGGAGAGATACAGGCGGTCCCGTGCTCGGGTCATGGCCACATAGCACAGCCGCCGCTCCTCCTCCAGTTTCTCCCGGGTGAGGGTGCGCTTCGTCGGAAAGATCCCTTCGCTGAGCCCCGTGAGGAAGACCGCCGAGAATTCCAGGCCCTTGGCGGCGTGGACGGTCATGAGCTTCACGCAGTCCGGCCGTTCCCCCTGATCGAGATTCGTGAACAGCGCCGCTCTGGCGAGCCAGTCGGAGAGGCTCACCTCCTCCCCTGCGGCGGCTTCATATTCAGCCACCGCCTGCTTGAGCTCCGCGAGATTCTCCAGCCGTTCCGTATCTCCGCTTTCCCGGAGCATCTGCTCGTACCCGCTCTCCTCCAGGACGCGGGTGACCAGCTCCTCCACCGGGAGCACGTCCTTCATCCCCCTGCATTCCTCCAGCATCCTGAGATACGCCTCCGCCCGGGTGGCATGGAAGAGAGGCTCACCGGCGGACCGCTCCAGGGCCGTGAGGAGCGTGGTCCCCTCCCGATCAGCGCGCTGGCGGAGATAGGCGATGCGCTTTCTCCCGATGTTCCTCCTGGGTTCGTTGACCGTCCGTAGGAAAGACACATCGTCCCCGCTCTCCAGCATGCGGAGATAGCAGATCACATCCTTCACCTCTCTGCGGTGATAGAACTCCACACCGCTGTAGAGCGCATAGGGAATCTTTTCCCGGATCAGCGCCTCCTCCACATGGCGGGAGACATAATGGGCCCTGTAGAGGACGGCCGTCTGCCGGAGGGGCGTGCCTCCGTCACGGAGCCGCTTGATCTCCTCTACGATCCAGTTTGCCTCCTCTCCCTGGGTCCGGCCGTGGTAGTAGAGAGGTTTCGTCCCGTCCGGCCGCACCGCTGTAAGGGACTTTTCCAGGCGGATGGAATTGTGCCGGATGAGCGCGTTGGAGGCTGAGAGCACCTGAGGCACGGACCGGTAGTTCCGGTTCAGGAAGATCGTCCTGGTCGGCTCGTGCCGGCGGTCGAACTCCAGCAGGAACTTGGGATCCGCTCCCCGCCAGGTGTAGATGGTCTGATCCGGATCCCCCACCACGAAAAGGTTCCTGTGATATGCCGTGAGGATCTCCGTCAGGGCATATTCGTCCTTGTCCACGTCCTGGAACTCGTCGATCATCATGTATTCGATCCGTCTCTGCCATTTCTCCCGGATCTCCTCGTTTGTCCGGAGGATATAGAGAGTGAAGTACATGAGGTCGTCGAAATCCAGTCCGTAGCATTTTCGCTGCTCGTAGAGATATCGGTAGAGGATCCGATCCTTCAGCCCTAATGCTTTGTTGGAAAGCTCCAGCAGTTCCCCCGCCTCCGGGCACAGCACCGTGGGCACATAGTCGTGTCCGCCCTTGAAGCACCCGATGTAATCGCTCATTTCCCGCACCGTAGTCTCCCGGGCCGTGACCCCCAGTTCCTCAAAGACCGTGCGCAGAAGGCCGTTCTTGTCCTCGTCATCCTGCACCGTGAAGGTCTTCGGGTACCGCACCGTATGGCAGTCCTCCATGAGAAGCGTCACGCAGAAGCCGTGGAACGTCGTCACGAGTCCCGTGTCCCGGTCCGGCAGCAGCGTACGGATCCGCCGCTTCATCTCCGCCGCCGCCTTGTTCGTAAAGGTCACGCAGAGGATCCCCGAGGCAGCCACACCCATCCCCTCGCACAGCCACACGAACCGCCGGGCCAGGGTCCCGGTCTTTCCGCTCCCAGCTCCCGCCACCACGCGCACATAGCCCTCCGTGGCGGTGACTGCCTCTCTTTGCTCGTCGTTGAGTCCCTTCAGGATCTCTTCCATGTGTGTTTCCCTCCTCCGCCGGAAAATCCGGCAGGTTCAGTATCCCGCATTGGAAGGGCAATAAAACGGACTTCCACACAGACGGAAGGACGATCCTGATGTTTTTTCCGTGAAAAGCGGCTTTTTTTCCTCCGCTGTTCCCGTTGACAAACGACTGTGCACTAGGTAAACTGAAACCAAATCACAACGATATGGAGGTCTGTCCCATGGAGCTTCAACCGATACTGGATCTGGAACGGGAGACCGGCGGCGCGGAAGCCGGAAAAGGCTCAGCCTATGCCGTTCCCGCCTCCGCTTTTTCGGAAAATGTCTGTGCCTCGGATGTGCTGGAGGAGGCCATCGCCTCCCACGCCTGGGTGGAAATCCCCTTCCTGCCTTTCCCGCTCCTTCTGGACCGTCCGATCCTCCTGCGCAGCGGCACGCGTCTCACCGTACACCCGGAGACCGTTCTCCGCATGATGGACGGTTGCGGCGGCTGCATGGTACGGAACGAGCACGTTTTCGACGGCCGCATCCAGCCCTGCCCCGGCGAAAAGAACGATCACGACATGCTGCTGGAAGGCGGCATCTGGGAATTCGCCCGGGCGGGTGTGAGCCCGAAGGACCCCAGCCCGGAGATGCAGTCCATCGGTCTGAGCCGTGAGGTCCTGGTGGACGGCGAGGGCCGGGAGACCAACGTGGCCGGCAGCGAAGGCGGCGGCGGCGCGTTCCTGGGCGTCATCCTCTTCGTGAACGCGCGGAACTTCACCATCCGTCGTCTCACCATCCGCCGCTGCGACTTCTACGGCGTGCTCGTGGCCGGCGGCGACCACTTCGTCATCGAGGATATGACCTTCGATCACAACAAGATGGACGGCGTCCATGTGAACGGTCCTTCCGCCTACGGCCTCATCCAGCGGATGCAGGGCAAGACCGGGGACGACTTCGTGGCGCTCAACGCCTGGGACTGGGCACTCTCTGCCATCTCCTTCGGCGCCATCCACCACATCCTCGTCCAGGACATCAACTGCTCCGGCGACGAGATCCGTCTCCTGCCCGGCCGCAAGACCTACAAAGACGGGCGGCAGACCGAATGCCCCATCCACGACTGCCTGTACCGCCGGGTACACAACGCCTACTGCGCCAAGCTTTACCAGCAGCCCAACTGTACCAATGATCTCACCGGCGAGAACGACAAGTCCGATATCCCCGGGGAGATCCGCGGCGTACTGTTCCAGGATATCGCTCTGGACGCCCTTCAGAGCACCGGTCTCGGGGAGGTCTCCGTCGGCGCGCTCTTCGAGATCTGCGCCGACTGCACGGACATCACCTTCGAGAATATCCGGGTGGGCGTCACAAAGGAGGAGTTCCGGGCGGCGGGGATGCGCCTTGTAGAAGTGGGCACCAAGTCCTCCACCTGGAAACGGGGCCATCAGGATCCGAAGATGTGGGCGGAGCTGTTTGACGTGGATCTCGTCTGCACCGCCGACAATCTCACTTTCAGAAACGTGACCTTTGCCGGCGTGCCCTGCCGGGAGAAAGATGTCCTCGTTGGCGCCCACGCCCTCACCGTTAATCCCGATTATCCAAACACCACGCCCAAGGGCGGCACGGGAAAGGGAATTCTGGGAAAGATCACCATCGTTTGACCCGCCGGACTCTGTTCACAGGCCCCCTCTTCCGGGGGCCTGTAACTGTTGCGGAGAAATGGAGGAACCTCGATGGCCGAATACTACAACCTGTATCCTCTCAAACATCTTGCGGGAACAGTTGCCGCCTGTATGGGCATGCCCCTGCCTGAATCCTATGCTTCTCCGATCACCTGGGCGGCGGATCTCCTGCGGGACCGTCTGGGCGGAGACGCCGATCGGGTGGTGCTCTATCACGCAGACGCCGTAGGCCAGTATATCTGGCAGAAATACACGAACTATTTCGCGGGAGTCTACGCCTATACGTCAATGGCGATCCCGTTCATCAGCACCGTGGAATCCGTGACGCCCGTCGCCCATGCCTCCATGTATACCGGTCTGGATCCCGAAGGGCATGGAATCAGGACATACGTGCGGCCGAAACTGGAATGCAGCACGCTCTATGATGTGATGCTCGCGGCGGGGAAGACTCCCGGGATCCTTGCCCAGGACGACTCCACATTCCTCCACATCTTTCAGGGGCGGGAAATGGATTACTTCGCGGAGCCCAGCGGAGCCGAGATCCAGGATAAGGCGCTGGAGCTGATCCGGTCGGACAGATACGACCTTCTGAGCATCCACACCTTTGAATACGACAACGCCGCCCATCATTACGGGCCGGAATCCAAGGAGGCTCTCAACGCCCTGGCTCTGGAGGCGAGAGGGTTTGCCCGAATTGCCCAGGCGCTGGAACAATTCCGCGGGAAGCACAGTATCCTTCTGGGCTACTGTCCGGATCACGGTCAGCATCTGGAACTCGGCGGAGTCGGTTCACACGGGTCCAAGATGACAGAGGATATGAACATCCTCCATTTCTTTGGCACAATCTGAGAAGCATCCCAATTCCGGTCATCAGATCCGAATCTGCAGGGGTGGCATAACAGCAGCCCTGCAGACAAAATGACTAGTCACATACGAAAGGAATGACTGTCCATGTCCACGCCCAACGGCAAAAATGTTCTCATCACCGGCGCCGGCCGGGAAGTCGGCCGGCTGGTCGGTTTCCTCATCGATGAGGATTCCGACTATATCACAGGTTCGGAATTCGCCGTGGACGGCGGTCTTCCTCTGCCCGCCATGATCGACAATTCCCGATTCCCGCTTCCCCCTCCTGCCGCTGCGAATCTCGGCAAATGACATACTCCCTCCTGGCGCGGCTGTCTCTCCATGGCCTCCGCTCCCGAGGACCCGAACACGACAAATGAGGCTTCCGGTCTTCCGGAAGCCTCATTCCTGTATGATCTGTCTCTCAGTCCGTCCGAGCAGGGACTTCGGTGCCGGGTACGGGGGCGGACGCGAGATAGACCGTGACGGGCTCTCCCGCCTCCATGGTGAGGCGCAGGAAACCGTCCTCCTGAAGAGCGAGGGTCACGGTGACATCCCCGTTCTCGTACACGAGCATGTCATTCTTCAGTTCCATATCCACGATCACATCCCCGAAGAGGGGGCCGCCCAGAGCGACCCGAAGGCCCTCGATATACACGTCCGTCGTCTCCCCCACGGCGGAAGAAAGGACAGCGCCGTCGCCCACGGCCACGAAGTGGCTCTTCCAGTAGCCGTCAAAGCCGCCGGCGGCAAGACCCGCGACCACCGCGCCGGGGATGTAGGTCTCCGGCTCCGTGCGGGTAAAGGCCAGCCCCTCGTCGATCCACCGGAGCGCCTCGCCTGCGGGGAACAGGTCTCCCTCGCTGCCGTCCAGGGCCACGAGGCCGTCCGTTAAAGCCCAGGTCCCGGTCCGGTCCTCCCGCCCGGGGAAGACGAAGGTATAGCCGCCGTCCTCTCCCAGGGTCAGGATCAGCTTAAGACCCTCCCAGGAAGCGTACCAGTCGCCGCACAGGCTCTCCTCCAGCGGCGGGGCCATCTCCTCGGCAGGTTCGTATTCCGGCTCCTCCGGAACCGCCGGTACAGGCTCATAGGCAGTCTCTCCCGTCCCGTCCCCGGTCTCCGGCTTTCCGCAGCCGGCCAGCAGCAGCACCGCCGCCAGCAGGATCACAAGCAGTTTTTCCATCTGTTTCCTCCTTTCGGAAAGACACCTGATCCGTCTGAGGCCCTGCGGTCAATAAAACGTTGCGTAGCCCATTTGGTAATACGGATCACTATTCGGCGTCACGACCTGGCTCCGGATCGAATCCCCCCAGGCGTCCAGGATGACGAAATAGTACATATAAGGAGGCACGTCGATGACCGTATGGCCGGTCTCCGTTTTCCCGTAAAGGACCTCCAGTGTGCGGACCCTCCCGATCGGCTTCGGGAAGTTATCCATGGAAAGGCCGGTG
>JAEEGL011157903.1_pt1 | contig 34235 bp, 33 predicted proteins | sample 9134231 | NCBI WGS metagenome assembly JAEEGL01 (sample SAMN16246548, study PRJNA631951) | gut metagenome | biome: gut microbiome; feature: rumen; material: fiber-attached | host: Bos | place: Iran: Karaj | collected 2018-10 | reverse complement strand
TTTTTAGCAAAAGTTCCAATAATATCATCTGCTTCATAATTATCTATTTCAAAGTAATTAATTCCCATTGCTTCAACAAGTTCTCTTGCTTTTGGAAATTGTAATTTTAACTCATCAGGAGTTGCTGCTCTTCCACCTTTATAATCAGCATACTTTTCATGTCTAAATGTTTTTCCTTTATCAAAAGCACACATAATATATGTTGGTTTTTCTTCTTCTATTATTTTATTCATTGTATTTACAAGACCATATAACGCATTAGTAGGAAATCCTTTTGAATTCTTCATTACATTTCCATTGTATGCAGTTGCATAATAACTTCTAAATAAAATATTATTACCATCAATTAATATTACTTTTTCCATAAATAATCACCACTTTTATTATAGCAAAATATATAAAACATATAAAGAACAAAAAAAGTAGACAATGTCTACTTTTATGCTTTTTCTTTCTTTTCTTCTTTTTCGTCTTCGTCTTCTTTCTTTCTGTTTGTTACTTTATCCATAATATCTTCTTTAAAGAAGTTCAAAGTACAGTTAATTGCTATATATGCTGGAAGAGAAATCATAATTCCAGGAATTCCAAATAATGCTCCTCCTGCTACTACAGCAAATATAGTCCACATAGCATTAATGTTATTTGTTTTACCATATATTCTAGGAGAAATAATATATCCATCTATATTAGGGAATACTAAACAAATAATTAGAGTTAAGATAAATAATTTAGAAGATACTACACTAGCAAGTATAACTGCTACTATATTAGTAATTAATCCACCAAAGTAAGGTATTACTGTAGTAAGTGATGCAAGTACACCAAGCAATAACCAGTTAGGATGTCCAATTAAATAGAATAATAATGTATATTCAACAAATTGAACTGCAATAAATATTGCTAAACCATTTAAATATTGACCTAACTCTTTATCTACAACACAAATATATTCATATAGTCTTTTTCTCTTTTTATTTCTAAGTAATAATTTCTTTATTTTTCCTCTTATCTTTTCCATATCAGCTAAGAAGTATATAGAAAGTATTAAAATAATTACTGCATTTGATATAAAATCAACTGCTTGTCCTACAAAGTTAAATGTACCATCTGAAACATATTTTCCTATAGATTTTAATAAATCATCAAATACTGAATCAATTGTTGTTTGGAAGTCACCTAAGTTAACAGCAAACTTACTAGAAATATCTTTCATAACGTCTGATACAGATTGTGCAAGAGTTACAACTTGATCATATACAAGTGGTAAAGTAATTATCATTAGTATTGCAAGTATTAATACTACTGATCCTGCAACAATTGTTACAGAAAGCGAATTACTTAGTCCTTTTTCTCTTAATTTTCTAACAATTGGATAAAATGAGAACGCTATACCAAAAGCAATTACAAATGGCATAACAATTGAAAGAATTTTTCCAATTATAGCTCCCCAAATTCCATAAGTTAATATTATTAAATATACAATTAATGCAAACATTAGTATATTTAATAGTTTAAAATTCATCTTATCTTTAAACATATTCTCCTCCTTATTTCTCTAATAATATAGTTACAGGTCCATCATTTATTAAAGATACTTTCATATCTGCTCCAAATATTCCTGTTTCTACCTTGATACTTTTTTTAAGTTTTTCATTAAATAAATCGTATAACTTTGTTGCTTCACTACCATTTAATGCATTTATATAACTAGGTCTATTTCCTTTACTTGCATCTGCGTATAATGTAAATTGTGATATAGATAAAATACTTCCATTTATATCTAATACACTTTTATTCATTATACCACTTTCATCATCAAAAATTCTAAGATTTAATACTTTATTTACCATCCAATCTATATTTTTTTCAGTATCAGATTGTGTAAAAGATACTAAAAGCATTAATCCTTTATCTATTTGTCCAACTATTTTCTTATCTACTTCAACACTAGCTTTTGTTACTCTTTGAACTACTATTTTCATTTCATTACCCTTTCAACACTAATTACATAATTTAACTGATTAATATCTCTCATAAAGTTATTTAATCTATCTAGTGTTTTAACCCACAAGTCTATTTCATATATAACCGTATCTGTTCTACTTAGTGTTCTTATATTATCAATTGAAATATTACTAACACTTGCTTTTTGCATTATTTCAAGCATAGCTTTATCATTTTTATTAGTTGTTACTAGAATTGAAGATAAGTATTTAGATGTTGGAGTATCACTCCAAGATACATTAATCATTCTATCTTCCAATCTATCAATATTTGGACAATTTATTCTATGAATAGTTATTCCATTATTTTTACTAATATATCCAATTATCTCATCTCCAGGAAGAGGATTACAACAGTTAGATATATTAACTTTTATTTTATCAATACCATTAACTATTACATCTGTATCATTACCTTTAGGAAGTATTATTTGTTTAATTTCTTGTACTTCGTTTTGTTTAAAAACTAAATTAACTATATACTGAGGACTAAATTTACTATTTCCAATATTTAAATATAACTCGTCTTGATCATCACATTTAGTTTCTTTAAGTATATCATTAATATTCTCATCAGTATAGAAATCTTGAAATGAAATTTTCTTTTTTCTTAATTCTTTTTCAAGTAATTCTTTTCCTCTATCAATATAAACTTCCTTTTCAGTTTTAGCAAAATAATTCTTAATTTTATTTTTAGCTTGTGTTGTTTTTACTATATTTAACCATTCTTTAGATGGTGATGAATTTCTATTAGTGATTATTTTAACTATATCATTACTCTTAAGTTCGTAATCAAGTGAAACAATAGTATTGTTAACAATTGCTCCAACCATAGTATCTCCAACTGCTGTATGTATTTTATAAGCAAAATCTATTGGAGTTGATCCATGAGGAAGTTCAAATATATCTCCTTTAGGTGTAAAAACATATATATTATCATTTAATATTTCATCTTTAACACTATTAACAAAATCTTCACTACTCATTTTTTCAACATCAAGTTCCATAATAGATTTAAAAAATTGTAATTTAGCTTCTGTTGAATTTTGAGATTTTTCATTTAAATTCTTTTTTTCTTTATATGCCCAGTGTGCTGCTACTCCATTTTCAGCTATTTCATCCATTTTATGAGTTCTTATTTGTATTTCAAATATTTGACCATCTGTACCAAAGATAGTTGTATGTAAAGATTGATATCCATTTACTTTTGGCATAGCGATATAATCTTTAAATCTTTTTGGCATTGGTTTAAATTTTGAATGAATTAATCCAAGTGATGTATAACATTCTTGTTCAGTATCTACAAGTATTCTAAGTGCTAATAGGTCATATAATTCACTAAATTTCTTTCCCTTTTCCATTTTCTTATAAATACTATAAATACTTTTACTTCTTCCTTTAATATCAAATTTGATATTATGTTCTTTTAATAAATCACTTACTTCGTTAATCATCTCAGCAACCGAATTATCTCGTTCTAACTTTGTAGTATTTAATTTTTCTGCAATATCATAAAAAACATCAGGTTTTAAGTATCTAAGTGATAAATCTTCAAGTTCACTTTTTATTTTATGAATACCTAAATGATGTGCAATTGGAGCAAGTATTTCAAGAACTTCTTTTGCTTTTTGCTTTTGTTTTTCTTTTGGAAGAGCCCATAGAGTTCTCATGTTATGAAGTCTATCTGCAAGTTTAATTATTATTACTCTAACATCTTCACTCATTCCAACAATTATTTTCTTATAATATTCAACTAATGCTTCATTTTCTGTTGAAAAATGCATCTTACTAATCTTTGATACACCATCAACAAGTTTAGCAATATCAGCATTAAATTCGTCTTCTATTTCTTGTTTTGTTACATCACAATCTTCTATAACATCATGCAAAAGTCCTGCACATATAGTATCACAATCAGCAGATACTGTTGTAAGTATCATCGCTGTACTAAGCGGATGATAAATATAGTCTTCTCCACTTTCCCTTAATTGTCCTTTATGTTTTTCTTCTGCATATCTATACGCTTTTCTTATAATATTTAAGCTTGTTTCGCTTGGGATATAAACTTTAACTTTTTTTATTAAATCATCAATTGTGTAACTTGTATAATCTTTAGTCAAGTTATCATCTCCCTATTTATAATGCTTCTGTATTTTTTCCTTCATTATTATTTTTTATTCTAGTGATATTATTTATTAATTCCTGATTATCATAGTTTAAAATATCATCAACCATATCAGAAAGATTAAGTCCAGTAACTGTTTTCCATTTATATTTTATTAAAAAGTTCCAAATATCTTCATTTCTTATATTTTTTACTTTTAATCTTTCAATTTCTCTTTTTTTAGAATTTAAAGCTGGCAATAATCTTCTATATAAATCAACTGTATTTTTAATTCCAAAATCATTATCCATCAAATATCACCTACTATATTTAATTATATCATTGTTTTACTATTCATTACTATATTTTTCTTTATATTTCTCTTTTAAGTGAGCAATTGAAGCACATGACATAAAGCAAATAACTGCATTATCATGTTTTAATAAACTATCAATGTTTTCTTCACTTATCATTTCTCCATTTTTAAGTAAATCAAATATTACTTTTGAAGTAACTCCTCCATAATCTTCACTCTTTTCACGATTACAATCTATTTCTGTTAAATATACTTTATCTGCAATATTAAGAGAATCTGCAAATTCTTTATAAAACTTTTGTGTTCTAGAATATGTATTAGGTTTAAAAATTGCTACTAATTCTTTATTAGGATACTTTTGTCTTGCAGCTTCTAAAGTTACTTTTATTTCTGTTGGATGATGTGCATAATCATCAATTATTACATTGTTTTTAATATTTTCAATTGCAAATCTTCTTTTTGCATTTTTAAAATTAGCAAGTAACTCTTCTATTCTTTCATATGATACTCCTTCCAAGTGACATATTGTAATAGCTGCCATTGCATTTAGTACCATATGTTTACCAAATAAAGGTAATTTAAAATGCCCAACATTTTCTTTATTTACTACTAAATCAAACTCTGATCCTTCATCAGTTAATGTTACATTTTCAGCATAAACATCATTATCTTTATTAAAACCATAATATATAGTTTTAGGATTTAATTTAAGCATTCTTACATTTTCATTATCTCCAAATGCTACTATTGTATTTTTAGTTTTGTTTGCAAACTTTTCAAAAGTATTTCTAATATCTTCTATATCTTTATATATTTCGGTATGTTCAAGTTCAATATTTGTTATTACTGTATACGCTGGATGATATGCTAGAAAATGTCTATTAAATTCATCACTTTCTATAACAAATATTTTATTATCTCTTGATGCAAAACCTGTTCCGTCTCCAATAAAATAATTAACTCCATAAACTTTATCCAATATTTGACTAATCATTGTAGAAGTTGTTGTTTTCCCATGAGTTCCAGAAACACAAATAGATTCAAACATATTTGTAATATCACCAAGTATTTCATTATATTTTTTAATTTGTAATCCTTCTTTTTTAGCTCTTACAATTTCTCTATGATCTTCTTTTAATGCTACTGAATGAGTAAGTATTCTATCTTTATCTAAAGGATGATTTCCATCATAAAAGATCTTTATTCCCCTTTTATCCAATCCTTCTTCAGTAAACTTATGATCTCTAACATCATCATAACCTATAACATCATTTCCTAAATCATATAATATATTTGCTAAAGTAGCCATTCCAGCTCCTTTTATACCTAAACAATAATATTTCATAAGACACCTCTTTACTTTATATTATACATTATTTTATGATATAATAACACTATAATGTGAAATCAGTTGACACAAAAATAAACAACTATTAAAATTAAATAGTAAGATTGGAGGACATATGAATACTAGCAATTATAAACCAGTTATAAACTTAACAATTGTATTATTAATATTTTACTGTTCTAGTTTATTTGTATTAATTCCAATATATCTATTTAATATTGACATTAAAACATGCAGTGATATAGTATACAATATTTTAAGAATTATTCCAAATATAGCACAAGCAATATTGTTGATGTTAATTTATAGAAAAACAATAAAAAATGATTTTAAAGATTTTATTAAAAAATTTGGAAATTATAGTGATATAGCAATTAAATATTGGCTTTTAGGATTTATTGCAATGATAATAAGTAATAAGATTATTACTTCTCTATTTCCAATAGAAATAGCAGCTAATGAACAAGGAGTTAGAGAAATAATTCACACAATTCCACTTATATCATTCTTCTCAATTTGTATATTTGCTCCTATTTCAGAAGAATTAATATTTAGAAAAGCATTTAAAGATTGTTTTAATAATAAATGGTTATTTATTTTAATATCTGGATTTGTATTTGGATTATTACATGTAATAGGATCTTTTAACTCTTTATATGACCTATTCTTTATTATTCCATATTCTTCATTGGGTATTGCTTTTGCATATATTTATTACAAAACAAATAATATATTCTCAAGTATATTTGTACATTGTATGCATAATACAATTCTTGTAATATTAAATATATTTGTATCAGGAGTGATTTTATTATGAATGAATCAAGAACCGAAAAAAATTTTGATATTGCTAAAGAACTAGAAAAAGAAGCAAAAGAAATAAAAAGAAAAAAGATTTTAAAATTATCCTTAATAATTGGTATTCCTTTAATTCTTATTGTATCTATTAGTTATTTTTTTATAAGAGTTGTTGGTAATATGGGATTAAATGTAAGAGAATATGCTATATATAAAGATAACTTACCTAATGAATTTAATGGTATTAAAATAGTACAATTTAGCGATGTTCACTATACTAAATCATCTTCTATTAGTACTATTAAAAAACTTGTTAAAGCAATAAATAAAGCTAATCCAGATATAGTAATATTCACTGGTGATTTAATTGATAGTGATTATATTATATCAAACGACACTCTTGAAGAAATGATGAAGGAATTCAATAATATTAAAGCTTCAATTGGAAAATACGCTATTCGTGGTGAAGAAGATAATGAATACTTTAATATAGTATTTGATAACTCTAATTTTAAAATATTAGATAATACTGTTGAAAAAATATATTTAGGATCATCATCAATTGATTTATTAGTAGTCAATGAAAAATACAATAAAGAAGATATAAAAGGATATAATGAAGAAATATTTAATATTGCACTGTTTCATAAACCAGATTTAATTGATAGATTATTAAACGATTTTAATATTAGTTTAGCATTTGCAGGACATTCTCATAATGGACAAATAGTTCTTCCATTTGTTGGTGGAATCATGAGAAAAGAAGGTGCAAAAAAGTATTATAAATCACATTATACTGTAAAAAATACTGAATTATATATATCTGGAGGTATAGGAAATTCGGGACATCAATGGAGATTATTTAATCATCCAAGTATCAATTTCTATAGATTGAGAACAAATAAATAAAAAGATAATCATTTGATTATCTTTTTTTATTCAAATAATAATATTACTTGTTTTTAACTACTTTATTTCTACAAAGTGATTACCTGAATCTAAATAAAGTACCCCTTTTCTTCCTTCTAATGTTGGATATATATCATTATAATAATCTAACGAATCAAATTTTGTTAATGTTACATAAACATAATTACCATCAACCATATAAATCATAAATCTTGATTCATCATATTCACTAGGATCATATTTAACTTCCGATATTTTACTTCTTACTGATTCATTTAATTTAGTAAATTTATTTAAAAAATTACTATAGATTGTATCTGGAATATAATTAACTATCTTAATTGGAGAAAAACTATAAGGTATTTCATCTACTTCTTCTTTATCTTCTAATACATACTTTTTATCATATGTTTTATAATAAAGAACATCATTTTCCTCTACTTTTATTTCTACTACTCCAAAGAAATATTTATTAACACTAGCACTCTTAATAAAACTATCTGATTCTAGTTTGTTTTTTATTCTAAATGAAAAATTAAAGAAATAACTTGGATAATTTGTTAATCCTGCTTTTTCAATTATATAATCATCAGATAAATATTTATTATTTGATATATAAATATTTTGAATTCTAATTCCAAATATCATTTTGAATAAAAGTACTACTAAAAGAACTATTAAAACTAATAGTAAGATTGGAACTATCTTAATTTTTCTTTTAATAACCTTTTTATTCATTATTACTCCCAATTAACAAATTCTTGTTCGCATTTTAAATCAATATTATATTTTTCTTTAACTTCCTTTTGTAAATGTTCAATTATTTTCTTTACATCCTCTGCTTTTGCATTATTACTGTTTATAATAAAATTAGCATGTTTTTCACTTACTTTAGCTCCCCCAATAGAATATCCTTTGTATCCTAATTCTTCAATTAATCTTCCAGCAAAATCATTTTCAGGATTTCTAAATACTGATCCTGCAGAAGGATATTCTAGAGGTTGACTTTCAAGTCTTCTTCTTTTTCTATCATCTACAATTTCCTGAAGTAAATCTTTATCATTTTTTCTTAATTGAAATGTTGCTTCAAGACAAATATATCCTCTATGTTTTTGTAAAAAAGATGTTCTATAGTGAAAATCTAACTCTTTATTTGTCATAGTTATTATTTCAAGTTTTGGAGTAAGAACTTCTATGCTTTTAGTAACATAACCCATGTCACTTTTGTATGCTCCAGCATTCATAAAAATTGCTCCTCCAACAGTTCCTGGAATTCCTGATGCAAATTCTAGTCCTGCTAATCCTCTTTTAATAGTTTGATAACTAAGCTTTATAAGATTTACTCCTGCTTCTGCTTTAACTAGATTTCTATAATATGTTACTTTATCTAAACAATCAAGTTTTATAATAACTCCATCATATTCTTTGTCACTAAATAAAGTATTTGATCCATTTCCAAGTATCATATACTTTATTTTTTTATTTTTTAATTCTTTCAATAATAGAACCAATTTTTCTCTATTTTTTGGATATACTATTAATTTAGCAGGGCCCCCTACTTTATATGTAGTATAATTAGATAAACTATCATTTTCTACATGTTTTCCAATGTTATTATTTATTATGTAATTAATTATTTCTTGCACTTTTTATCACCACTTACTAAATTTTCAATAATACAAGCTATTTTAGTAGCACTATCTCTTACACCTAGTTTTTTACTAGCTTCTTTCATTGATTTTAATTTTTTATCATCATTAATTAAAGAATCAATTGTTGAAAGTAGAATATCACTTGTTAATTCTTTTTCTTTAATTACTACTGCACTTCCATTATTTCCTAGTACATTAGCATTTTTTTCTTGATGATTATGAGTTACATGAGGAGAAGGAATCATAACTGCAGGTACTCCTACTGCAGTTATCTCAGCAATTGTTGATGCTCCTGCTCTTGTTACTATCAAATCTGTTTTCTTTAAAACATTTAACATATCATCAATTAAAGGTACCATTTTTATGTTTTTTGGTATTTTAATACCTTCATAATTTTCTAAAAATCTTTTCCCAGTTATTAATAATACTTCGTAATCTTTTTTTGCTATTTTAGGAATTGATTCAATTATTACATTTGTAACTGTATATGATCCTAAACTTCCCATAACAAAAACAACTAATTTTTTATCATCGTGGAAACCATACTTTTTCTTTTCAAGTGGCTTTGCATTAAATGCTTCTTCACTTCTTGGATTTCCTGTAAATTCAACATCACAATGTTTAAAATATTTTAAACTATCTTCTAAAGATACTCCTATTTTTGTTGCTTTTCTCTTTAAAATCTTATTTGATAAACCTGGAATGGAATTTTGTTCATGAATAAAGGTTTTTATTCCTAGTTTATGTGCTGCAATAATAACAGGTGCTGTAATATACCCACCAATTCCTAATACAACATCAGGTTTAAATTCCTTCATAATCTCTTTAATCTCTTTTATAGCATTTCTAAAAGATTTAATTACTTGAAAATTTTTAAGTACTTTTTTTCTATTTAAACCTTTCATCTCAATTCCTTTATAAGGTATTCCTAATTTTGGAATTAAGTCTTTCTCCATTCGATCTGTTGTTCCTATATATAAAACTTCTAAATCTTTATTTCTTTCTTTTAACTTATTTATAATTGCTAAAGCAGGATAAATATGTCCTCCTGTACCTCCAGCACTAACGATGATTCTCACATTATCACCTCTAATAATTATTATACCATAATAAGCATTTTATTAGTTTATTTTTTGTTGATATTACAAATAATGTGTAAAGAAAAAACTATGATACATATCATAGTTTTATAATTATAAGTTTATTATAAAAAAAGGAATATATTACTATATTCCTAATTTATTATATTAAGCTCTATCTCCGAAGTGTCTTCCAAGACTAAGACTTTTAACATCAACATTCATATTTAATGCCATTGCTCTTAATTCTCTTAATTCATCAACAACTTTAGCACTTGGAACATAAGGTTCTTCTCCAGCTTCTTCATCAATTCTATGTTCATCATTTTGATCTATTTCTTCAGTATGATCTTCATAGTAAGAAGTTCCTTCTTCTACGTCTTCATTATGTCCTGCAGTTTCTTCTTCAACAGTTGGTAATGAAGCCTCTGATTCTACAGTTGTTTCTTCATGTACTTCAACTTGTTCAGCTTCCATACTTTGACGAATTAATTCTTCTTCAGCTAATCTTTCTGCTTCTTGACGAGCAGCTTCTTCAGCAGCTCTTTGAGCAGCAGCTTCTTCTTCAGCTTTATTATGATCTTCAACTTGTTGTTCTATTTCTTGTTTCTTTTGTTCACCTTCAGCTTGTTCTTGTAAAGCTTGACTCATTTCTTCTTGATAATGTTCATCAAGAGTGATTCCAGCTTCTGAAGCAATTTCTTGAAGTTGTTCTTGAGTTTGTCCTTCAGCTACAGCTTCACGAAGTTCTTCTTTAGTTTCTTCAATTTTTTCTTCTTGAGCTTGATGTTCAGCTTCTTCTTGAGCTTGAAGTTGTTCAATTTGTTGTTGAGCTTCAGCTTGTTCTTCAGGTGTTAAATCTTCATAAGCTACTTGTTCAACAGTAGTTGTTGTTTCAGTAGTATAAGTTACAGACTCTTCTTTTCCAGTAGAAGTTCCACCACCATAGTATCCTCCTTGGTATGAACTTCCTGTATATCTCTTTCCACTAACTACTGTGTAGTCTTTATATAAGCTCATTAAATCTCTTCTATTTTTGATTAATGTTGCATAATCATTTGTAGGTCTATTACTAATTCCTAATAATCTATCTACACCTTCATAAGTTGTTTTAAATCCAACATAATCAGTAGCTTTATTATCTCTACTATATTTTACTGCATTTACTTCATCAGCAAACATAGGATTTAATTTTAATATTTCATCTAATAATCTATCTGAAATATTTCCATTATGAACTTTTAATGCATAGTCATCAAATCCTTCTTGATATAATGCATATTCTAAATCTTTAGTAGCAGTATCAAGATTTGATAGATCTAATTCTAATGCTTTATTTAATGACGCAACAAGTTCTTCTTGTTGTGAATAACAACGAGCAGCTGTTTCATTTACATCACCATATCCATGATTCATAACATCATATAATGAAGTAAATTCATAATGAGTTTTATCAGGATATTCAAATGCAAATTCTCCATCTACCTCACAAAGATTAATTCCTGCTTTAGCAAGTCCTCTATCTTCATGTAAGTATAATGCTTCTCCGTTATCTATATTAGATTGCATTGCACAGTATGCATCAACAATAGCAGCTCCTACTGATTTAGCTCCTTCACTCATAGCAAGTGTTTCATCGTTTACAACGTATAATTCAAATACTTGTGAAATGAAGTCATCAGTATGTTTGCTTGTTAATGTATGTGCATTTCTATTTTTATTAACTTCTATTATTTTATCTTGTAAATTATTTAATTCTCTAGTTGAAACATTATTGTTGTTAGTTAAATAATGGAATGGTAATCTTTCAATAGCATTCATGAAATATGTTCTTACTGTATGAGTATAAGATTCAAATCCTTTAATTAACTCTTCATAAGATGGTATTTCATTACCAAATACTGTAACCATTTGTCTTGCATTGTATCTATTAACAACAACCTTAGCACATAGGAAGTCATGAGTAAATGAAGTTAAGTAATTATTTCCATCTTCATCTAATCTGAAGTTTCCATCTTTAGTTGTTAAGATATTTGTTTCATATCCATAGCATAAAGCACTTAATACTTCTTTAACTTGATCTTCATTAGTATATTGACTTAAGAATTCAAGTACTTCTGGTTGAAGTAAGAAGTTCTTTGTAGCATCTGGAACTTTATATTCTTCCATATAACTAAGCATAACGCTACTAACATTTAACTTAACAGGTTCTGGTGTAGCTGTTGGAGTTGCACTTGGTGTAGCTGTTGGAGTTGCAGTTGGTGTAGCTTTTGGTGCTGCACTTGGTGTTGCACTTGGTGTAGCTTTTGGTGCTGCACTTGGTGTTGCACTTGGTGTAGCTGTTGGTGTAGCTTTTGGTGTTACACTTGGCGTTGCACTTGGTGTTGCACTTGGTGTAGCTGTTGGTGTAGCTTTTGGTGTTACACTTGGCGTTGCACTTGGTGTAGCTTTTGGTGTTGCACTTGGTGTAGCTGTTGGTGTTGCACTTGGTGTTTCTTTAGCCATTCCTTCAACAGGTAAAACTCTTGTTTTTTCTGTTCCAGCCTTAGTAATTACAGCTTTTGTTTTATGATTTCTAATAAGAGCATCTATTCCAAAATAAGCACCAATTACAGCTGCAGCACTTAAAATAAATGCTCCAACCTTTTTAAAGAAGTTTTTAAGTTTACTTGTAGTTCTAGGAACTATAGTTTCTCTACTTCCATCAGGATTTAATACAACAATAGGTGTTTCTTCTTTTGTATCAGGATGTATTCCTTCAGCTTTTTTAGATTTTCCATCATTTACTATAGTAAAATCAGGTTTGAAGTCATCTTTATGTTCATCTTTTCCTTCAGTAGTTTTTTCAGCTGATTCATCTTTAGTTTCAGCTTTTTCTTCTTTTCCAGTTACTCCTTTTACAGGTATAACTACTGATTCTTCTTTAGTTTCTTTTTTATCAGAAGAATTTTTAACTGTTTCTATTTTATGTTCTTCTTTAGTTACAGTTTTTGAAGGTATAACTACTGATTCTTCTTTAGTTACACTTTTTGAAGGTATAACTACTGGTTTTACTTCTTTACCAGTATCTTCCATTACAGAAACAACTACTGGTTCTTCTTTAGCTTTTGTTTTAACAACATTTTCTTCATTATTAGGTTCAACAACTACTTTTTCTTCTTCAGTATTAACTGATTCTTCTTTCTTAGCATGTTTTCCTATAATATCTGGTCCTTCATTGAATACTCCATTAAAATGTTTAGCTTTATATTCTGAAGCATTAGTGAATTTTTTAATTGCTTCAGTAAGCTCAATTCTATTTTTTCTTCTTAAGTTATTAAATTCTAATTGTTTTTTAGTTAATCTTTTAGTAGCACGTTCTAATGCTTCTTCATCATTAACATTTGCAGCAGCTCTAACGTTTCTTTCTGCTGAAATAACTTCATCTCTTAATGCTTCCATTTCAGCAATTTTTTCATTATAAGTTGCCATTTGTTGAATTTTTAATAAACCAGCTGCATCTAATTCATTATTAGCTCTAGCAATATTTAATCTTAAGTATTCAGCATACTCTCTATATTCAATTGGTAATTCAACATTACTATCAACTGGTTTAAACATTGTAGTATCTTTAGTTATTTTTCCTTCAGTTTTAACTTCTTCTTTTATTGCTTTTGGTTCTTCTTTAATTTCTTCAACTTTTTGAACTTTAGTTTCTAATGAAGGATTTTTTAACTCTTTAACTAATTTAACTTCTTTTTCTTCGTCGTTTTTCTTTTGTGATTTAATTACACTTAATTCACTCATTATAATATTAGCTTTTAAAGCATTCATTGCTTTTTCGTTAGACATTGAAACAAGTTCGATTAATCCAGCTTCTCTTGCAGCTTTGAATCCTCCATCTTTTAAGATGTCAAATCCATTACTTTCAGCAATTTTAACTATTGGATATAAATCATTTATACTTTCAAAGTTTTTAACTACTGGTGCAACTCCTTCTTCTAATATTACAATTTTCTTAGTATCGTAAAAATCTTTCTTTTCATTCTTTTCTAATACAACATATATTTTTTTCATTTTCCATTTCCCCTTTCTATCCGGCTACTCTAGTATTTCCTGTATATGTATATCCTGCATTTAATAAACTTGTGTCATCATAGAAGCTCCACTTGTAATCAGTGTATGCTTTTTGAATTAATGAACGAGTTCTCTTTTTATATTTGTATACATCTTTGTATACTGGTGTTTTAATTATTTCGTAATCTACAAAGATCTTAACTGTATCAAATATTTCAATTGTCTTAGTTTCAGTTTCAGCACAAGTAACTTTAACGTTAGATGATGTTACCATTGAATCTGTTGATGTTACTGAATATGTTGTTCTTGTATATTTGTTCCATATCTTCTTAGGTGTTCTTTCACATCCAGTACATTGCCAATCGAATCCAACGAATTCATACTTAACTGATAATGTATCTGTTGGCCATCCAGTTGTTGTAACCATTCCAACAAATGTCCATTCAGTTCCTTGTCTAATTGCTGTTGTTTTTTGAGTTGTTATTTCTCTATAGTAATTATATCCTTTACAATATGTTTGTTGAGCAGTTCCTACTTTAACTGTTTTATATTTATAGAAAGCTTCTCCAGTTGATTCTTTATAATAATCAACTTCTTGAGTTTTTCCTAAATCAACTATTTCAATCAAAGCATATTTACCAAATGATGGTGGGCTACTTGGATTGTAAGTTAAAGTTGTCCAATCTGACCAATTACTATATTGTGCTGCGATATCTTTCTTATATTGATATTCTAAGTTATCTTTCTTAACTACTTTAATACTACATGTAGCAGTATTTCCTGCTTTATCTTTTACATAACCATATACTGTATGTGTTCCTTTTTCTGTAATTGTATATGATGTATTTCCAGCATAAGTAGTTGTTTTACCAATTCCGAATGCAGATATTCCTGCAGTTGAATCAGTCTTAGATGCAAATCCAATCTTAACATCTGTAGTATAGTATCCATCTTTGTAAGTTCCACTTGTTACTTTTAATGAACAAGATGGTTTTGTTACATCTCTTTTTACTGTAATACTACAAGATGATGTATATCCATATGAATCTTTAACATATCCATGAACTGTTGTAGATCCATCTTTATTAACTGTATAAGCAGTATTTCCAGCATATGTTTCAGTTGTTCCTAATCCAAATGCAGTAATAGTTGCTCCATTTGTACTAGTCTTAGTAGCAAATCCAATTGTTACATTTCCAACATACCAGTTGTTATCTCCTAATGTTCCACTTGTTACTTTTAAAGTACATGATGGATTAGATACTGGTGTTGTTGGTTTTTCACGTTTAACTGTTAAATCACATGATGCTGTATGTCCAGCATTATCTTTAACAAATCCGTAAATCTTATGAGTACCATCTTTATTAATTGTTATTTTAGATATGTTATTGTACATAACTGTTGATGAATTACTCATTCCAAATGCTGCAATTCCAGATGTAGCATCTGTCTTAGATGCGAATCCTACTACAACATCTGTAACATATATTCCACTTGATCCTTTTGTTCCAGATAATACAGCTAAGTTACAACTTGGTTTTACTGTATCTCTTTTTACTGTGATGTTACAAGATGCAGTGTAACCATATGAATCTTTAACGTATCCATATACTGTTACTGTTCCATCTGAGTTAACTACATAACTTTCAATTCCATTGAAGTTCTTAGTTGCATCTGTTCCCATACCAGTTGCTACTATAGATGCACCATTTGTTGTAGTTTTAGATTTAAATTTAACTGTTGCATTACTTGTATACCAACTATTGCTTCCCTTTGTTCCTTCAGCTACATATAACACACAACTTGGTGATGATGTTTTTGGATCATCTGGTGTTGGTGTTGGATTAACTGGTGTTGGTGTAGGGTTAACAGGTGTTGGTGTTGGCTTTGGTTTTGGATTAACAGGTATAGGTACTATAGGTGTTGGTTTATCTTTATTCTCACATACACCTGATGTACAGTAAGAATAACATCCTAATGGTACTATAACGTATCCTTCGTCTTCACCACATTTTAAATTAACTTTTAACTCATATGAGTCTTTTAATTTAGTTAATGTTACATATGACCCTTTCGTATCACACGCATTACCATTTCTGTCTGTAAGAGGTAATACTAAATGTTTATCTAACATATCTTGTAATGTTAGAGTTACACTATCTCCTACATTCTTTGGTAATTTGTCTGTTGTGAAATAAGATATTGCTGCATCTCTCATGTCTTTAACATTTTCGATGAATATCCTATTCATTATACCAGACAAATCAGGAATCTCTTGACATTCCCCATTGCTGTTACAATTATTATTGTTATTATTTGAGTTTTTTGGAATAGGTAATAGCCACATTAACAATAATATAAAGATAATTATTAAAATTAAACTTAATATAAATGTTTTTAGTGGTAATCCTACTCTCTTATCTTCATCTGTATACATATTTACACACTCCCCCTAAAGATTTGTCACATATTATAGCATATTTTGTTTTAAATGTCAACTTTATTCTTTAGTTTTACTAAAGTACACCCTTCATTAAAAAGATCGATGTTATAATAATCAACTTTTTTATTGCTATTTAATATACTTAATACTTCTTTCTTTAGGATTCCTTTCCCAATACCATGTATTATAGCTATTTCATAATTTTCTAATTTATAATTGTCATCTATAAACGAATTTACCTTTATTTTCGCTCCAATTCTATCTTCTCCATGAAGATCAAGTTGAGGCATATTACTTCGAAATAGTATCATTGTATTTCTTTTCTACATCATCAAGTTCTGGAATTGATAATTTACTACCTATCTTTAAAACTGATAATGCTCCTGTTATATTTGAAAACAATAAAGCTTTTTCAAGATCAAAATTATTAGCAAGTGAATATACAAATGCTCCATGGAATATATCACCTGCTCCAGTTGAATCTACTGCTTTTACTTTTATACTTGGAATTATTTTATATAATCCATCAATACAAGTAAAGCATCCAAAAGATTCAAGAGTAATAATAACATTTCCTTTCAATTCTTTTTTCAATTCTTTATATGCAGATACAATTGTATCAAAATCATTATAATCGATTTTTACTTTTGATAAGTCTTCAGCAAAGTCATGAGAACATACTACATAATCAACCATATGAGCAAGTTCTACAGTAGCTTCTTTAAGACTTCCTGCATCAAGAATTGTAATAGCATTTGGATTCTTTTTTATTAACTCTATTGCTATATCCTTTTCATAACCATCAAACAAGATATAATCAAACTCATCTTCAAAATTAACTGGATTCATTTTAATATCTTTATCACGACTGGTTAATATTGTTCTTGATCCTATATCTGTATTTGCAATAATATAACTTGATGTCGTATTGAAATTATCACTTGACTCTAAATATTTTGTATTAACGCCAACACGTTCAAATTCCTTTTTAATTTGATTACCATAATGATCATTCCCAATAACTCCAGCAAAGTAAGTTTCTAGTCCCCACTTAGCTAAAAGATAAGCACAATTGGCAGCACTTCCACCACCACATTCTACTTTTCCTTCAACTCTAACCTTCTTATTCTCAACAGGATAATGATCTAATGGTAAAGTAATGTCATAAGCTGACTGTCCTAAACACATTATTTTCATATATACCACCTTTAGTAATTATAACAAATTATCTTTTATTTTTAAATACATTTGACATAAAAATACACAAATTTATTATATTTTTTTCAAATAATCAAAAAAACTAGATTTCTCTAGTTTTTATTTTGAAATAGTATGTTCAGAATATAGATTATCCATTTCTTCATTTTTTTTAGAATATGGATTTAATATTTCTAAAACATCTTTATTTAAATCAAAATGTTTTAAATCTTCTAATGAATAAAAACTCTTTTTAGTATGTGTTTCATAGAAGCATCTAACTCTTTCATAAAATGCTTCTTTTATAAAGTAATTTTTTCTTTTTGCTTCTTCTTCTGATCTATTCGTACTAAATAATCCTAATGCTGCTACAATATCTACTAATGCATTGTGCATCATTTCTTCATTATCTTTTCCTTCTAAAATAATCCCATCAAATTCATTAACTTTATTTTGAAATATAAATCCATTTTCAGAAAAATCATTAAACGCTTTTATAAACTCAGTTGCTCCAATACTAGGAATACTATCAACTAATTTTATAAACTCTTGTCCGTATTCTTTATCTAGTCTATTCAATTCTAAAAAGATTCCATAAAGTTTTATACCATCCAAATCACTTGGACAAGGCCCACGGCCTGCATAAAAAGATGGATTTGTTTCTCCAATATGTCTTTTTAATATTATTTCTCCTACATCAATATTTTCCATTTTATCCCCCATTAATTGTTTTTTATTGTAGATACTCACACAATTGACGATTATTTTAACATATAACTTATAAATTAGCAACTTTGAATAATTTATATCAATTTATATTAATATTTTGTTGCATTTACAAATTATTATGATACAATAAAACGACCGAGGTGGATTTTTTATGAAAATAGTTAAACAAAATTTAGGAAAGATTAATTCAGAAAATGGTTTTTATATTGGAGATCCATGTTTTGTCTTATCAGATAATGATTATAGTTACTTAACAAATCAATCTTTTGATTTTAGAGGTGGATTAATAGAAACTACAAATGGAAATTTTTTAGTTCATAGTACTCTTGTTGGAGATGGTGAATACGATTCAGAAGTTGGATCATTATCAGTTGAGTCTGGACAAATAGCAATTATACCAAAAAGCATGATTGATTATAGTGAAATATCAGATGAAATAATTAATGAATACGGAACTATTGTTCCTGGTACTGAAGCAGAAGCAATTTGGTATGAAGCTGATAAAGATGAAGTTGAAGAATTTTATAATTCATTTGGAAATTTAAAAATAATAATTAACAATCCTGAATTGGATTTCAAAGTTGTAACTGGAACTGTTGATGTAGATGAATTTGGTGAACCTATAAAGAAAAAAATAATAAAAAGATAATAAAAAGATATAAAAAAAAAGACTAGATAACTAGTCTTTTTTATTTTAATTTTGTTACTGTATATCCTCTTTGTCTTAAATATGAAACAATTCCTTTAGGTCCAATTACATGATCTTGTCCTACCATAAAAAACATATCATAATCTTTATTAAAAAATTCTTCAAATTTATCAGTCATAGATATATTTCTAGAATATAAAACTTTTTCATCAAATTCTTCAGCTGCTTTTATATCTTCTGCACTATAATTAGCTTTATCTTCTTCTTTTATTGTAGATCCATCATCTTTCCAAATTTCTTCTTCGTCACCTTTTTTCCATTTGTCAAAAGATTCTTTTGCATTTTCAATTTCTTTATCTAATTCATCAATTGTTTTAACAATAGTATTTTCATAAAATTTATCTGATAGATTAGATAAAACATCATCTTGGAATTCAGATGATTCTACTTCCATAAATTTTTTTCCTTCTTTTTTAGCTTTATTTACAAAATAATTATCGATTCCATCATCTGTATTTAATCCAGATTTATCAATAACTACTTGAGTTATAACTTGTGAATAGTATTCAAGGTTTAATGAATCTTTATCAATAAGTCCTAAATCTAGATCATTTTCATCTACAAACTCCATAAGTTTATTATAAGATTCTTCTGATAAATGATTTTTTATTGAATCACCTTCAGCATAAGTCATTTTTTCTAATTCAGAAAGTATATCCTCTTCTTCATCTTCATTATCTATTTCAGCAGAAACATAATGACTTTCATCGAATGCTTTTGTTACATAATCTGCAAACTTAGTATTCTTTAAATTACCAATATGAATAGTACCTAGTATGTACATTTTATTTGAACTTCCTTCTTTAGTAACTTCATATAAAAGTGGTGTAATAATTTCTTTTGCTTTTTCTTCCTTTTTACTTCCACAAGCTGTTATAGTAAATAAACCTAAAAAAACAAATAAAAACAATAATAATTTTTTCTTCATATTCTTTTTTCCTCCTTCGCATATTATATCAGTAACCCTATCAAAAAAAAAGACTAAATTTTAGTCTTTTTTTATAACCATTCACCATATTTTCTTATATATATTTTTTTAACTATTTGAGCAATAATTCCATATAAAACTACAAAACCAATTAAATATAAATAATATACACTTGGAAGAATTATAAAGTTAAATCCTTCTGCAAAACTTAATAAGATAGGAACTACTATTGTAGCAACTAGTGTTAAGAAAGTAAGAATTAATAATGTATTACTTGGTTTTGACTTAGTAATATGATTTGTTCTTATATAGAAAATCATTAATGATTCTGTTACTATACATTCGACAAACCATGCAGTCTGAAATGATGACTGTAAGTCAAGTGAGTTATATCCTAAAACAAACCAAAAAACAATAAATGCGACGATATCAGTAATAGAAGAAATAATACCAAATATAATCATAAATTTACTTATAGATTTAATATCCCATTTTCTTACCTTTCTTATAAAGCTTTCATCTACATTATCATAAGGTATTCCTATTTGAGATAATTCAACAATAAAATCTTGAATTAACATCTGTATTGGTAATAATGGTAAAAATGGAATAAAAATACTTGCTATTAGAATACTAAATACATCTCCAAAGTCTTGACTTAGAGCTAACTTCATATATTTTAATATATTACCATATACTTTTCTTCCTTCGATTACTCCATTATGAATTACTTCTAAGTTTTGTTCAAGAAGAATAATATCACTTGATTCTTTTGCAATATCAGTTCCTCCATCAACACTAATTCCTACATCTGATGAAGTAAGTGCTGGGGCATCATTAACACCATCACCCATATATCCAACTGAATGCCCGTTTTTTCTTAATATAGAAACTACTCTTTCTTTTTGCATTGGATTCATTCTTGCAAAAATATCTACTTCTTCAACTATTTTACCTAATTCATAATCATTTAATTCATCTATTTCTTTACCAGTTAAAATTCTACTTTCTATTCCAACTGCGTTACAAATATTTTTAGTAGCAAAAGCATTGTCTCCAGTAAGAATCTTTATATCTACTCCATATTCTTTTAGTTTTTTTATTGTTACTTCTGCAGATGGTTTAGGAGGATCTAAAAAGGCAATTAATCCAACTAAAGTAAAGTTTTTTTCATCTTCTACATTAAACTTATCTATTCCTTCATACTCAGGCTTTATAGCAAGTGCTATAACTTGCATACCATTCTTTGCCATATCTTCTGCATTCTTATTTACTTTATCAATAATTTCTTTATTGATTTTAACTTCTTCTCCATTAACACGAGCCATATCACATACTTTAACTATTTCTTCTAAAGCACCTTTTACTATAACTCTATATCTGTCATAGTGAGTTACAACTATTGAAGATCTTTTTCTCATATAATCAAATGGTATTTCATCTATTTTCTTATAGTGTGAAATATCTACATTATGACTTTTAGCATACTGAATAATAGCTTTATCAACTATATTTTTATACCCAGTACTTAAATAACTATTTACATAAGCACATTTCAAAACATAATCATCATCATTTCCATCTACATTAATATATTTTTGAAGTTCAATATTATTTTTAGTAAGTGTTCCAGTTTTATCAGTACATAAAACATCCATAGATCCTAAATTCTGTATTGATTTAATACTTTTTACTAAAGTGTTCTTTTTAGCAAGAGCTTTACTTCCTTTTGTTAAATTAACATTAACAATCATTGGAAGCATACTTGGAGTAATACCAACTGCTACTGATAAAGAAAATAACATTGCTTCTTTTATATTTCCTCTAATTGTTCCATATATAATAAATACAAGAATACATATTATTACCATGCATTTTATTAAAAGTCCTGTAATATGATTCATTCCTTTATCAAAAGAGGTTTCTTCTTTTACAACTTCTTTCTTCTTATTCATATTACCAATAAATGTATCAAGTCCTGTTTTAACTACTATTCCTTTTCCTTGTCCACTTATTACATTACATCCCATTAAACAAATATTATTTAAATCAATTGGATCAGATGATTCACTATTAATATGAATATTCTTTTCAACTGCTTCACTTTCTCCAGTAAAAGATGATTGATTAATAAATAAATCTTTACTTTCAAACAAATATAAATCTGCAGGTATTACACTTCCTGCACTTAAAGTAATAATATCTCCACATACTACTTTTTCTTGTCTAATTTCTTTTTGTTTATTATCTCTTATAACATCTGTAAATATTCTAATTTGTTCTTTTAATTTTTCATTAAACTTATATGTAGAGTAGTCTTGAGTAAATCTAATTATTACACTAATAAGAGTAATACCGAGAATTATTAAAGCTCCTACTGCATCATCAGTTATAAAATCTATAGCTGCTAAAAGAATAAGAATTAGAACAAATTTATCTTTTAATGCTTCAATAATAAAATATAATGGTGTTTTTTTCTTTTTATTAGTAGCTATGTTTTCTCCATACTTTTCTATTCTTTTAGAAACTTCATTCTTACTTAATCCTTCTTCTTTAGTTCTAAAAAGATTCATTATTTCTTCTTTTGTCATAGATGACAAAGAACTATATTCAAGATTATTATTCATATATGTCACATCCTATAATATATATTATACTAAATCATTAACAAAAAAGACTAGTCTATTCTAGTCTTTCTTATAATTTTTTTATATCAACATGCATTCTTGAATGATATCCTTTTTTCTCATAGAATTTTATAGCATTTTCATTGTAAGCAAATACATCTAATATTACATATTCACAACCAACTGACTTAAAATATTCTTCCATTTTTGTAATTAATAACTGTCCTACACCTTTACTTCTTATCTTTGAAGTTACAATTAATTCAGTAATTCTTCCTCTTTTAGGGCATTTGTAGTCTAAATAATCATATTCATCATATGGCGGAATAGTTCCCATTATTAATCCAACAACTTTACTTTTATCTATAGCTAAATAGCATTTCCCATTATTTTTATTTACTTCATTAAGACTAATAAGAGCCATTTTTTCCCTATATTCAGGATGAAGTTGATCTAGTTCATCTTTATCAATTGATAATATATATTCTTCTAATTCAACAAGTAAATCTCTTACGTCTTCTAAATACTTCTCTTCATATTCTATTATTTTCATTATTTAATCTTTAAAACACTCCTTTACTTTATCTTTTACACTATTCCAAACTTTTTTTAAACTATCATATGACAATTTATCATAAACTTCATCAAATGGTATCCAAAAAGTTGGATGAGTATCATCTGAATCATTATCACTTAATCCAGTATACTTGCTTAAGAAATAATACATTTCTACATCTTCTCCACTAGGTGTAACATATTCCTCAATATAAATAGGATTTTCATCTAGTATTTCACAATCAAATTTTGTTTCCTCTGCTGTTTCTCTAATTGCACATTCAATTAGTGATTCATCTCCTTCTAAATGACCTTTAGGAAACGAATAGTCTTTTTGTTTTTCTCGATAAACAAGAGCTATTGATTTGTTTTCTACATTTAATAATATACAACCAGCTTTTTTTACTTTTCCCATATTTACCTCCTTATAATGTCTTTTCTTTTTCAAGAGAACCATATGTTAATTTATCACTAATTATTGTGTAAGGCATATTTAAAGCACTATATATAGATTCTGGAGTACATTTAATACCATTTTCAATATTTTCTCTTTGCTCATCTGTTAAACAGTATACTCCAATATTATACCCTTTATTACCATCCTTATCTTCTATCATTGTTTTGTTTTGAGGATCATATAACAAATATTTTGTTGGATATTCCCCTTTACCATCTAAAATAACAAAAGAATGAGGTCCACTTGGTATTTTTTCTGTTGATAATGAAGATACTACTAATGATGGCTTTCTCATTATTTTTCCATCTCTATACAATTTATCTAAAATGATATAAGCCGTAACTGACTTCTCACTACATTCTGCAATATTTTTTCCTTTTAAAAGAGAGAGTTTAGTTCCAATACATTCTCCATTCTCGTCTACCTCTACATTTTTTAAATAAAAATGTTCTCTAGAATTATCATATCCATTTTCTGAATAAAAATATTCATTTATAACATTCTGAATGAAACCTAGTAAATTCAAAAGATCTTTAGGAATTTCATTATTATTAATAATTGACATTATTTCATCAATATATTCTTTGTCAATTATCATTGTATCTCCCATCATAGTAATTTTAAATTTACAATTTTCTTGAATAGTTCCATCTACTATTGTAGGTTTCTTTAAAAAATTATCATATGAAATATCATCTATCATATATTTCTCCTTTTTCTACATTCTCTTATCATCAGCCATTTGCCATGGTCTAAACTTTTCACCTTCTGTATGTCCGCTTAAATTGAATTCAATAAATCCTTCACTTCTTAAATAATCTTCATTTTTTTCTAATGGTTTAATTATATTTTTAATTATATCTAACCAAATAAAATCAGGTATTGGTTTATATTTTAAAGGAATATACTTATCAAGTATTTCTTTTGAAACATCACATTTCATAAGATAATCTACTCTTTCATCACGACTATTTTTATAATTTTCATCATTTATCAAAAACGTATTATATGTTTTAAAATTATCTATATTAACATTTCTAATATCACTCCATGGAATAGAATACCTCTCATGGCAACTAATTCCTTTTAATACTTCTCTTCCATCAAAACCTTTTCCTACTGCATCAATATATATAGCATTTCCAAGAGAAACTCCAACACTAATACCTGCATATCTTTCATATCTATTTGATACTTTATTTTCTAAATGAAATAATATAAGAACTCCATTTTTATTTTCTTTTTTTATAAGTTTTAAAGCTTCTAATTTATCTTGATTTGAATTCTTTATTGTTACTGATTTCATACATAATTCATTAATCGGATTACCATTTCTTATATTATCTAAATTATTTAATTTATCTTTATTCTTTTCATAGTCTTTTTCATCTAATATAATTACTAAATCATCAACTGGACTAAGACCTGGAAAAAATTTCATTATATTAACCATATCTTTTGCTCTATGATATTTAAGTATATATGGTAAATCTTCTTTATTTTTAATACTATACACATTATCACCTATAAATATTATAACATAATAAAAAATAATCAATGAAAAAAGAGAAATATTTTTTCTCTTTTAATTACTTTTTTATTTTAGCAAGATGAGGAGTTTTACCTTTACTTTCTATAACCATTTGTAAAAAATCTCTTATACTATGTTCTTTATCAACAATATAGTATTCTATACCTGCATTTTCTGCTCCAACTTTATCACTTTTAATACTACATAGCCATTTTTACTTCATCATTTTCTCTATTTACTTCTTCTAATCTTTCTTTTAATGCTTCATATAGTTGTGGATATTGTTCTTTAGTTTTAGATGCTTCAAGATAACCTTCGTATCTTAAAGATAATTCTTCCATTATTTCAGCGATTGATAATTCTGGAAATTCCATCACATAATCATCAGTTATTTCTAATTCTCCATTTACATATTTTGCGATTATATCAGAATGATCTACTCTTAAAGTATGTGGCCATTCAGAATGAACCATTCCTAAATATAAATCATTTTCATCATATCCTACATTCATTCCAAATTCACCATTAACATGTTTATCGTATAGTGTAGCAAATGCTGGATTATCTTTATCTCTTGTAGTTCCTCCAATATATGCTCCTTGACAATATTGAGGTAATTCTGGTCCATTTTTTGTCCATTTACTTGGCATATGATATCCCTTGTCTAGTAGTTGTGCATGAAATTGTTTAAGATTCCCAAAAGTATCATATGTTATAGGCCATCCATTCATTACAAAAACTGAATCTTCTAGTTCAATACCATCTTTATCATATAAATTCATTCTATAACTCTTATCCAATATTATTGTTGTTCCAATAGGCATATCTTTATTAGTAGCCTTTTTATATGAAACTGCATCATATTCTGTTCCTTCTGATTTAATTACTTCAACACATCCATCATCCTTTAAAGTAATATCAATAACTCGAGTTGTTATTTTTTCTCCTTGATAATCTCTTCCTCTTGATCCACTATCCTTTACTCTTATAAATTTTCCATCTTCACTAATAGTAGCTTCAAGTGGTCCATTATGATTGTGTTGAAAATTAAATATAAGTTCTTCAATATTATATAAAATTGATCTTATAGCTGGATTTTCTTTAATTTCTTTTGGAAATTGTTCAACAAGTTTTTTTAATTCTTCTTGTGATCCTATCATCATTGTCATATTATGATTCACCTCTATTTTAATTATATTATAATATTTGTTTTAATCAAATATATAAAAGAATTTACTTGTCACTTTTTTACTATTTATATTTCTTCTTTATTAATTTCTCTTGCTTCAAATGACTTATATATTTTTTCCATATCTCGATACATACCTTTTCTTAATTCTTCAGAATATGAATCTAATTCAATATTATCATTATTACTTAATTCTTTTTCAACATCATATGAAACACTTACTAATTCAAATGAAAAAGTATCATCAATATTTTTAGAATCTAAATTTCCATTTATTATTAGATAATTTGCTACAGTAGTATTTTTTACATTTCCATCTTTATCTTTGTTCCTAAATACATCTATAGAATTTCCAACTGATCCAGCATTAATAATATATCTATTATACATTTTTTGTACATAAGGAGTATGTGTATGTCCATATATTAAAATATCTGCTTTATTATCACTAATAGTATTATTACTTGGTAAAACCAACTCATATATTTTATTAATTTTATCTATATTTCCAACAAATTTATCTATTTTTTCTGGATGAGCATGTAATAGTCTAATTAATCTACCACTCATATAGAATTCATAACAAAAAGGTAAATTTCTTAAGTAATCAATTGATTCTTTATCTAATTTATTTTTATTCCAATTAATTCTATTAATTTCTTCAATTGATTTATTTGATAAATCTAATTCACTTGTAAAATAATCATCACAGTTTCCTTTTAATACTACTTCACATTTTTCTTTTATTAAATTTATACAATCTATGTGATGACTTCCTTTTGCAATAATATCACCAAGGCAATATATTTTATTTATATTTCTTTTATCTATATCATCTAATACTGATTTTAAAGCTTCTAGATTACTATGAATATCTGAAATAATAGCTATTTTCATCTTATCAACTCCTGCAATTAATTATAACATAAAAAAACTAGATTTCTCTAGCTTTAAATCCAGCTAAAATTATATTCGAAATAATACTAATAATACTATCACTCTCCAATTAGTAGTATATCTATTCTAATATAGAAATAAAAAAGATTAGTTAAATCTAATCTTAAATCTTTATTATTTAATATATAACATAATAATTATTAAATTTTTTTAATTTAAAATCATTTACATTATACTTTAATAATTCATATTTAGAAATAATATAAATATTATTATTTTCTAAATCATTTGGAATACTAAAATATACATTTTTGATACTATTAACACTTTGAAACATTGTATATTTAGTTGGAATAATTCTATTTTCAATATAATAATTAGTATCTACTCCATTAAAATATAAATAATATATATATGGCTGATTTATTGAATTTGAAATATATAAATTATTATATTCTTTATTATTTGTATATTTAATAGCATCTTCTAAACCATTAAATGTTGAATTACCAATATCTTTTTGATAATCACTAAAGTAATTAATGGAAAAGCAAATAAATAAAATAGAATAAAGTGTAACAATAATATTTCCAAATAACTTACTTTTATTAAATAAACATAAAATACCATTCCCTAAATAAATAATTAAACATAACCATATAACATTTATTCTATTTATATTTGGTGATGTAAATAATAAAACAAATATACTTGATATAAAAAATATATTATTTATTTTTAATAGAATATTTTTTTTATTTACCATTGCATCATACAATCCTACTAATATAAATGGAAAAGAAATAATATATAATAATCCATATTTTGGTGAATAATTCAATATTAATCCATCACTTTGCTCAAAAATTATCATAAATGAATTCTTTAAGTTTTCAAAACAATTTGTTATAAAATTTCCATTTACAGAAGTAACTTCTGTAAATCTATTTTGATACAATTTAGGAATAGTTATATTTAAAAACTTTATAGAATCTAGTTTAAAATAATTAATTATAACAAATAAAATCATTGGTAAAGAAATAATACCTGTTATAGAAAAATAAATAATTCCTTCTTTAATTGAACATACTTTTCTCTTTATTAAATATAAATATGTAATAAGAGAAAATATTGGTATAAACAAATAACTTGTTCCATATGAATATGTAGATATACCAAGTAAAATACTTGAAATAATAAAATATTTCTTGTTTTTTTTCTTAATTCCAAAATAAATAAGAGCTATCGAATAAAAAATTAAATCAGGAAATATATTTGATTCTAATCCCCATCTACTTTTTAATATATGCCAAGGAACTATTGAAATTATAAATAAAGGAATTAATCCTTTTTTGTCTCCAAATGCATCTTTAAATAAATAATATGCAACTAATAATGTTATACATCCAATAATAGACATAACAATTCTTACAGAAAAAACAGTATTACCAAACAAAAAGATAAATGGAATAGTTAAATAACTATATAAAGCATTTTGTCCACTTCCCCACGATATAAAATGAACTGGAAAAGATAAACCATTTCTATCAATACCATTATTTAATAAAGAATAAGTCTCATAACCAATAGAAGCCTCATCTTGATTAAATCCAATTGGATACGATTCAATCTTAACTGTTCTAATTAAACATCCAAATAATAAAATAATACTAGCAAAGATAGTTATTGATAATACTTTTTTATTTAATTTTTTATTCTTATAACAAATAATTATAGGTATACTAGCAATAATAATGCTTATTAATATTTCAATAAATAAAAACATATATATTCTCCTATTGTTATTATAACATAAAAAAAAAGAGTTACTTTTAATATTTAATTAAAATAGTATTTTTTCTAATATTTCTTTTTTTAATATATCTTTTTCTCTTGTGCTATCTTTTATATAATTATCATAATAATATCTTAAATCAATTAAATTAAATGGATCATTAATCTGAACTTTATCATTTGAAATTTCTTCTATACAGCATTCAATATTGTCATTAACTCTATACCATTTTGAACTTTTATTTGTTCCAAGATAATTTAAATCATTTTTAATTTTTTTATATAAATCATTAGTAATAGCTATATCAATATCATTTGCATATTCTATTATATCTCTTAAAACAAGAGAAGCAGAACCTAAAACATAAAAATTTTTTTTATCTAGATTAAGTTTATTTATTTCATCAATTATCATATTTTTATTCATAGAATCACCATATACATTATAACATAAAAAAGACTAGATTATTTATCTAGTCTTAGTTTTTTATTTTCTATGTAATAAATATAGTTTAGGAGATTCTTCAGAAAGTTTATTTCTTGTTTCTAATAACATACTTGCATCAAAATAAATATAATCATTTTGAGTTCCTACTCCACCACCATCAACAGAATCTCTACGTATATGAATATCATTTTCTGCTAAAATGTCATTTACTATATTTAAGTCAAAGTCATAATCATTTCTAAATTCTGGTTCTCCTACACGTTCCCAACCAGTTTCATCACTATAATCAAGTGCAATAACTCCTTTTGGTTCATCATTTTTTATCCAAGCAGAAACATCTCTAGGTTTTCCAAAATTTCCTATAAGTTCTTCATCAATATTATCAGTATTAAAAGTTAATTTGTGATAATCAAATTGTTCTACAACAGCAAGTACTAATTCAGTATATAAATCAGCAAATTTCTTATTATAATCTACTTTAGCTAAATAATCTTTATCTTTTTTTCTTGCTTCTAAAATTCCTTTTTGCATAACTTGATTCATTTTTTCTCTAAAATCATCTTTCATATCTAATACCCCTCAAAGAATGAGTGTATTATATCATAAAACATAAAATTTTGCAACTTTTTTCTATTTTTCTTTATACTCTTCTCTTAATTTCATCCATAATTTACCAAGATTGTTTTCTCCATCTCTTTTTATTCCCCATCCCCAATAATCATCTTTAGGAGAATCTTCTACTATAGTATAATCTTTTGTTTCTATTAGTTTTTTCAAGACATATGGATTTTGTTCCACTTTACATCTAAGTATTTTTTCCATTAGTTCTAATATTTCATTTGAACTTAATTTTATTTTTTCTTCGTTCTTAAATCTTATTTTTTGTGCTTCATGAGCAGAATGACTATTTTTTATCTCATTTGCTATTTCTGGATACTCTTCAATAAATAAATTTGCTTGAAAAGCTTCTTCAGCTGAAGAATATAAATATCCATTATATTCTACTTTAAACGATGAAAAATTATCCAAAGGATAAAACTCTCTAGGATAAAATCCAATTACTTCATCAATTTTTTGTGACATCCAAGCATCACGATACTGATCTAATTTAATCATATATTTACCTTCTTTCTAAAATAAATATATAACTATATAAGGAAGTATTTATGTCACATTAAAACTTTTCTTCTAATTCTTTTATTATTGTTATTCTATTTAGATAAAAATGTCTTATTTCTTGTTTGTTTTCACAGTATGCTGCAACTCCCCACTCGTTATCTAATATCATTAGATTATATGGTCTTATTACTCTTTTAGTCATTTTATCATGTTCTTTTGAATAATATTCTATATAACACTTATTATGACTATTAATACATTTACTTAGTAAGTTATAATATTCTCTGTTATCTAATTTTATATTTTCAGGCTTAATAAACTTTTCAGGTATTTTAACATCTTGATTCAATACATATCCTCCATATGGTCCATATATTGTTTCTATATAAATACCAGCATATTCTAACTCTTCTTTATATTCTCTTATCATTCTTGGTGAAACTTCTAACTTTTCAGCTAATTCTTTTATACTATATTTTCTTTTATTTTGTAGTAGTTGTAACATCATAAGTACATTAGATAATTTTGACATACTATCACCCAAATAAATTATATCATAAAAAAGGCTAGAAAAATAATCTAGTCTTTTATTATCTCTTAAAAATTACTATTATTATGTATTAATTCAAATAGTTTTAATCTTCTATAAAAGAATTAATTTGATCTAATATTTGGAATCATTCTTTTCCTTTTAGGTACTTCTTTCATAGAATTACCTTTATGATTTTCAAAGAAATCTAATATTTCTTTATTCAACTTTTCATTTTCTTCTGCTGACACAGGGTCAAGTGTTTCCCATGAACAAGTTATTTCTTTTGCAGTTTCTTTTAAACCTATTTCATCAATATTAGAATCCTTATCAATTGTCCATCCTAAAATAGAATACTCTACTCCATTTTGACAATCAAGATTCATTAATTTACCAAATGAAACATGATTTACTTTTCCTTCTAAATCAAAATTATATACATAAATAATTGGTTTTTTTAATGATAATTTCTTTTCAGAATTAAAAGATTTAGCTACATAAGTAATACCTGTTGTAAAATACATTTTTCTTTCGTCTAATGTTTTATATAAAACATTATAATCCATTCTATTAATATCTAATGCCATAAACCTCTCCTTGGCTAAATATAATAGCATATAAATAGTATTAAATCAATTATAGTAATTATTATAGTTATATTAACAATAAAAAAGTTGAAATAATTATATTTCAACTCTAATTATATAATCACATACGATTTAATGTATTATGCTCTTCTGTTTCATGATTAGGTGTTAATTTTTTTGCACCTAATGTTTTGACAGCATCTTTAATTGCTAAACAAAGGCACATTATTTCAAGTTCAACTTTTTTCTCATCTTCTTCTTTTACTTCACCGTTTTCCATCATTTGAGTAAGAGTCAAAAGTCTAGTAGACAAAACACTTGCATCAACATTATGAAATCTACTATATAATTCTATAAAGCCAGTTGTTTGTGACAAGTCTTTTAAGTATTCAATCTCACTAGATAGAAAAGTATCTCTAGTATTAGCTATTTCTTCTGAATAATTATGTTCCATTTTAACCACCTCTTAAAACATTATAATATTGTTATTACATATTTCTTTATAATATTATTATATCAAATAACTATTAAATCTTAAAATAAAAAAAAACTAGTTTTACATAGTCTTTACTATTATTACTTTTTTACATTCTTTTTATTATAACATAAAAAAGACTAGTTTTTCCTAGTCTTATTTTTTTAATTATTAATTAATAATTTTACACATTCTGTGTCTAAACTTTCAAGCATTAATCTAAATTCATCGCACTGATTTTCAATCATTCCTACCAAATAACTTCTAGTTACTGGTTCTCCATTATATAAAAATTTACTTATATCAAGATTAGCGAATCTTTCAGGATCATTAGTACATTCTCCAACTACTACTCTAGATTCTCCTGTTTCAGCATCAGTTTCAATCGAAATGGTAGTTTGTAAATTAACATTTGCTTTAGAACTAAAATAATTATTTAATGTTACATTTGCATAGTTCAAAGGTGTACTATCAAAAGAAATACCTAGTAGATCTTCACCTATATTTTCACCATCACATTTTGCATCAAGTTTATCTTTAAGGTCACTATTAGAAAATACTATTGGATTTCCTTCATATGTTAAACCGTTATATGTTTCACCATTTTCATTTATATAATTTCGTGCTTGAAATGGACTACTCCATTGCCCATTTTGTAGTATTAAAATATTTGATCTATCTCCTACTCCTGTTGTTTTAACTTTTTCATCTATATCTTCACTTTTTAAGTCACTTACTATATCATCTGTTTCTAATTTATCAGCAAGTGTTAAATTAGGTACTCCTTGTCCAGCATCATCTGTACTTATCCAGTAGTATTTATATCCTGTTCCATCATATACTACTCCTACATATGCTTCTGTAAATTCTCCATATGGACTTTTACTTGCATTTTCAGTTTTTATATAATCTGCTGGAATATAGTAAGTAGTATTTGTATCATACATTCCAAGACGCCCTTCATTTACTACATTTCTTGCCCCTCCAACTATTTCTTTAGCTGTATCGATATAAGCATTTTTCCTTGAATCACTAATGTAGCTTGTTACTGATGGTATTGCTATAATCATTAATATTCCAAGAATTATAATAACTGCAAGTAATTCTATTAGAGTAAAACCTTTCTTTTTTTGGTTTGATTTTTTAGTTACTTTTTTTGTTACTTTATTACTTGTTATCTTTTTTGTTTTAGTTTGTTTTGTTTTATTTATTTTCTTTTTATTTTCCATACAAATACCTCTATTATGTGATAATTGTATTATGATTTTATACCAAAGTCAATTATTATACCCAAACAAAATAACAATTTTACACTACTTCTTATTCATAATGATTTCTTTATATATCAAAAAAAACTAGATTTCTCTAGTTTTTATTCATCTATTCCTACTGGAATAATGACATTTGTTCATTATCTTTTATTTCTTTTTTATATGCCTTAATAATATCTTTCATATTATAAAGAATCCCGTACTTATCACATTCATTAGTGAAGACTTTATATAATGATTTATAGTTAGGAACTGGACAATTATATCTATCACCATAGTATTTGATATATTTTTCTTTTAAACCTTTAAAATATTTGTCTAATTTTTCATAGTAATAATCTCTTTGATTTTCTCTTAAAGTCATTCCCATATATGTATGAATAAACTTTGCACCACTTTCATAAGCAAGTCTAACTAGTTTTTTTATATCTTCTTCATTATCAGTAATAAATGGTAGAACTGGATTCATCATTATTCCTGCAAAT
>JAEEGL011189055.1_pt1 | contig 34237 bp, 27 predicted proteins | sample 9134231 | NCBI WGS metagenome assembly JAEEGL01 (sample SAMN16246548, study PRJNA631951) | gut metagenome | biome: gut microbiome; feature: rumen; material: fiber-attached | host: Bos | place: Iran: Karaj | collected 2018-10 | reverse complement strand
CTGCCTGAGCTTTGGCAGAAGATCGTCACCGTTTTTGACTATTAATATCAAAAGGTAAATGCAAATTAAATGCAACTACTGCGGCGCGCTCATCGATGAGACGAGCGAGACTTGTCCGAAATGCGGTGCTCCCCTCTCAGGGGAGCACCGTACGGCTAAAGAGCAGCCTAAGACCATAGAGGAGCTGCAGGAGTGGTATGTGGCCCATCATCTGCCGCCTGAAGAGATTACACGTTTCTTCATCGGCAAGGACATCCGCGAGCCAAAGGCCTTCGGCATCTATCGCGACGGAAGCGGCAATTTCGTGGTCTACAAGAACAAGTCGACAGGCGAGCGCGCCGTGCGCTACCAAGGCGCCGACGAGCAGTATGCCGTCAACGAGCTGTACCAACGCCTGAAGGCCGAGATCGCCGACCAGAAAGGCAACCGGCCTTCCGTACAGACGAAACAACAGCCTAAAAAGTCAAACAAAAAACAAAAGAAAGGCTGCCTAATTGCCGGCCTTATCTTCGTTATCGCGGCGGCCTTGGTGGCCATCTTCGACCACAGCGTCCCCAACGGTTACTACAATTACAACGGCACCCAGTATTACCATCAAGGCTCATCGTGGTATTACTACGACAAAGAGTCTGACGACTGGTACGAGTCCTCCGAGGAAATTGACATCACGGACAAAAACGCTGACGAGTACCGTACCGACGAACATTACGGCAAGGACTTCGAAGACTCCGAATGGTATAGCTCCGGAAGCAACGACGACGATAGCGGCTGGGACAGTGATAGCGACTGGGACAGCGGTAGCGACGACTGGGATAGCGGAGGCACCGATTTTGACTCCGACTGGTAGCCTAAAACGAAGAAGAGACGGTGTTGACACCGTCTCTTCTTTTTTTTACCTCATCCAACCTTCCACGCGGTAGGTCTTTTCTAGTAGTTTGGTCTCTTCTCCGGTGCTGGCGTTACGGTGCCACACCTCGACGCGGGCGGCATAGTAATCTTCCCAGTCGCCTTCGTAGATGGAGAACTGCTGCCGCTCCACCACCGAGCCGAAATCTGTGTGGTTCTTTACCTCCACCGTCGAAGCTTCTTTCAGACGCGAGGCCGAGAGCTCGATATTCTCAGTGGCCTCGTAGCAGCGCAGAAACACTTCGCCGTCGGGCAGGGCAGGATAGGAAAGGCTATACAGGTAGATGCCCCCTTGGATGCCATTCCAGAGCTGCAGATAACTGTCGGTATACTGGACGTCGACGGCAGGTGCCGGTGTGTCTTCTGCCAGGGGGATTTCATAGGTCATGCCAGCAGGGATGGGGTGATCTTTGCCGAACGTGTCGGAAGAAGGGCCGCATCCTTGCAGCGAAAGGGCCACAGTGCCGACGAGCAGCAACAGGACCATTGTTCTAACAAGCTTTTTCATAAGATAATCTATATTATTCAAGGTGATACGACTATTCTTATTTCTTCATCGTGAAGCCTTTGCCGGTCCAAGACAGCGTCTTCTTCGAGCCATCGGCCATAATCATCTCGATGTCCTTACCCTTGCGGGGCAGGCTGAAGGTGATCTCGCCATGGGTCTCCTCGCCCAATCCGAGCAAACTCTGATCAATCCAATAGAGCTTCTGGGTGGCGTTGTCGTAAGCATAGATGTACATGCCAGAGAACTCGGTGAAAATGGGCTTGCCTTTTTGGGTCATGACGACATTCTCGGCGAAGAGCTTGTGGAGGCCGTCGGCGCAGTTCCAATAGCAATACTCCACGCAGGTCTTATCGCCTGATTTGTCGTCGGGATAGGCGACATCATAGTCCATTTCATAGCGCACATAACCATTCTTCTTGTCGACGGTGAAGGTGACGCCTTTGCCCTGTTTCTCGTTTTTCAGGTATTTCGTCCATTCGGCAGCAACGCCGCCGTTCAGTTCGTCTTCCGAGTTGCTCAAGAAGGTGGTGACAAAGTCCACAATGTCCGGCACTTTAAAAGTGCAAACGACGTCGTCCTTCGTCAGGTTCTTGAAGGGGTCTTGAGCCTTGGCGGCGTTAGGGAGAAAGGCCATCAGCATGAAGGCTGCGGCAGCCAATAAAACAGTGTGTTTTTTCATTGTGTTGATTATTTGAAGGTTAATAATTTGTTTTCTCTGTCGTCCTTATGGATATGCAGCGCAAAAGTACTGAAATTTTGGAAACAACACCACGGCTCCTCAAAATCCAAATTTGGACGTGTTTTAATAAAACACAAATTCTAAGCCAATTATTTCAAATAGCTCATCTTTTTATTCATGGAAATCGGTGGTTACGGATGGCAATTCGTGTCAACAACATAGACAATCGCATAGACAATCTCCAGACAATGGTTTTACAACACACTGACATACAATTGTTTATTTTTCAATATCTTCGCCGGATGATAGACAAACCCTCCGAAGGCCTTGACAAATTGTTTTTCGGTTCGAGAAATGTCATAATTTTGCGAGGTGAACAAAAAAAATAGAAGCCATGAAGAAGATATTCACAACAACAATGGTTTTGGCTCTTGCAACAATTGCCTTTGCCCAAAACAAATCTTTTGATTTCGCAGCTGTCTGTGAATCGGGGCAGATTTTGTATTACAACATCTTGAACGATAACAAAGTATGCGTCACCTTTCCTGGTTATCCCGCATGGTATGGATATACCAAACCTTCTGGCGATTTAATTATTCCAGATTCAGTAACCTTTGGGTTATATGGGATCGATTACGCTGTGACTGCCCTTTCAGCAAAAGCTTTTTATGAATGCACAGAACTGACTTCGGTTGTAATCCCAAATACGGTGTCCTCAATTGGAGAATTTGCCTTTTACAATTGTTCTGCATTGGAATCAGCCGTTCTGCCCAACGGACTAACCAGTATTGAGACTTTAACATTCGCGAATTGCACGGCTTTGACTTCTGTATCAGTTCCTGATTCATTAGTTTGCATAAAGAACTTAGCTTTTTTTGAATGTGTGAACCTTTTATCTTTTGCTTTTCCGAGCACGTTAGAGTCCATTGGGAGCGCTGCTTTTCATAATTGCGAAAGTTTAAGTGGTGAATTGGCATTACCCCAGTCGTTACATAGTTTAGGTGAGGGGTGTTTTTCATACTGCTCAGGACTTGCCGGCGTTTTAACATTGCCTGATTCTTTAAATTATATCGAATCCAATAGTTTTACACATTGTACAGGCTTTACCGGTGTGGTTTTACCTTCGTGTTTATCATATATCAAATCAGAAGCCTTTACCGAATGTACGGGGTTGTCAGGCAACCTCATCATACCCGACAATTGTTCTTTTATCGGCGAAAGTGCTTTCTGCGGTTGCACAGGGCTTTCGGGCGACCTCATCATACCCAACCAATGTACAAGTATCGGTGGCGGTGCCTTCGCAAACTGTATACTACTCTCTTCTTTAACTATTGGTGAATCCGTAAATATAATTGGACCATCTGCTTTTTCGGATTGCATTGGAATACAAAGCATTCATTGCAATACCGTTAATCCTCCGACGTATAGTTATTCTGGCACCCATTATTTTAATAATGTGCCGACCGATATTCCTGTTTATGTCAATTGCCTAACGCTTGACCATTTTCAATCAGATCCCAATTGGGCCCAATTCACTAATATGGAAGGAGTTTTCATTGGAACCCCAGAAATAACGGTAAGCGTCAACAATCCAGACTATGGAGTTGCTGAAATCATCTCAGTGCCATCGGATTGCGACATCCTAACGGCAACAGTACGGGCCATCCCTTACGAAGGCCATCGTTTCGGCTGTTGGAAAAGAGGTCAGGCTATCGCTTCCTACAATCCTGAATACACCTTCACACTCAACCATGATTATGATTTAACCGCTTACTTTGATGTCACTTATATCGTGAGTGATTCCATAGGTTACCCTGACCAAGTAATTAGCCGTAGTTTCGATGACTCCGGCCAGGTCACCCATGAATATCCTTCCGAATTCATCTATAACCAAGAAGGAAAACTAACCAACTTCAGCTTCCCATCAATCCTTTATACTACCTATACTTTCTTTGAGTATCCAACCTTGCCCAGCTGTATCTTAACCGAATATGCAGGACATCCCTATACCTATGAGAGATATAACTATGTCTATGTGAGTAATCACCTAATACACACTTCTGCCTATCATAGTCTTGATGACATTTGGGCATATTTTGATTATTCCTATGATGCTAACTGGCACATGACAAAAAAAGAAATAACTGTAGCGGACGACTATTACTATGCATTAAACACTTATCAATACCAAGACAACTTCAAAACCGTAATAGACTCTTGTTTCAACGGATACGAAACCCTGTTTTTGAAAACCATAACAACAAGCCATTACGACGAACGACAAAGAATACTAAACGCCCAATCCGACACCTATAACAATAATGGCGAAATCACTTCCAGCTCGCTGAAAACCTATGTATACACCCCAAATAACAAGACTGACAGTATCATCAGCCAAACCCGCACCGATGGAGAATGGGTTAATTCAAGCTACGCCCACTATGTTTACGATGACATGAAACGTGTTGTGGAATACCAAACAGGTTTATGGTCGGCTGAAGAGGAGTGTTGGAACATCTCTAAAAAGACCACCTATGATTTCGACGACGAAGAACAAAAACTTATCGTTTCATTCTACAAAAAAAATGGAGACGAATGGGTGTGGGATCGTTTTACAAACCAAACCATTTTCTTTGAACCAGAATTGAATGAATGGCAAAAGGCTATTTCACACTACAATGCTAGTTATTTTCAAACTAACCAATTGGAAATCAACCTGCATTATGTCACTGTAGAAACTTCTTTCCCAAGACAATCGGAATGGTACTACGAAATCGAATGGGAGAACGGTGACATCACCTACCAGCATCTGGAATATGCCTCAGACACCACCATCGGCACCTCGCGTCCCAAGGTCATCGTGCGCAGCAACACGCAATACGACAAGGACGCCCATACAGAGGTGACCCATGAATACATCCTCGAAGAAGGCAACAAGGTGTATTGGTGGAACAAAGTCCTTGAAGCGTACACCATGTTGTATGATTACACCGCTGAAACCGGTGACGAATGGGAAATCAAGGTGGGCACTGAGGCCATCATCGTTCATGTAGACAGCATAGGTCTTTTCGAATATGATGGTGAAACCAAAAAAGTATTGCACATCAGCGACGCAGGAAACATCTTCAATGGCGATATCGTCGTCGGATACGGCCACATGACCAGCTTCTTCCCAGAGAAACTGATGAACAGAAACAGCGACTATACCGTCGACGGTTTGCGTTGCTATTGGGTAGGCGACGCCCTACTCTACCACAACGGCGACGAAGACTGCGACGCCATTTATTCAGAAATCCATGGCGTTGAAGAGAACGGCCCTTCGACTCCTTCGGCAAGCTCAGGAACCGAAGGCTCAGGGACCGTGACTATTTATCCCAATCCTGCGAACGGCGTCCTGTGTGTAGAGACGCAAAATCTTGCGTCTCTACCAAACCCGACCTACCGCATCAGCAACCTGATGGGGCAAACGCTGCTGCAAGGTAATATCAACGCAGAGAACCAACAGATTGACACATCGTCGTTGCCTGCAGGGATGTATTTCATCTCCGTGGGCGGAAAGACGGTGAAATTTGTGAAACGATGAAACCCAAGACCATATTGGCGGTATTGTTGCTGTTGGTGGGCCTCGCTGCCTGCCAACAGGAAGCACGCTACTTGAATGAAGCCGAGACACTGCTGCAACAAGGGCGCGAACAGATTGCCACCAAACAGTCGGAAGCCGCCGCCGAGTCGTTCAGCAATGCCCTACTCGCCGTCAACCGATGCAACCAAGACCGTCACGAGGTGAAACGCCTGAAGGGACAAATCGAAGACGACCTAGGCATGCGCTACTGGCGACACGGCCTCTTCGACGAAGCCCTATCCCTCCATACCGACGCCGTCAACCTGTTCCAAGAGATCAACGATTCCGCCCTGCTGATGATTGCCCTGCGCAACTGCGGCCGCGTAACGGCATCGATAGGTGACATCGAGATGGCACAACGGCATTATGACGACGCCCTTGCCATCGCCAAAACCTTAAACGATAAAGCGATGGAAAATGACATCCTCATTGAATCGAGCCGCGACGTGCTGCTGGTGAAGGAAGACTACGACCAAGCCATCGCACGCGCCACCCAGGCCTTGGAAGGCGGTGCCGATGCCGACATCTGCCACCTGACATTAGGGTTGGCCCACTATTATTTGGAACAGGACAGCCTCGCCATCGCCCATCTCGAAGAGGCCGCCCAGAGCCGCAAACCCGGCACCCGCATGTCGGCCTACCAGAGCCTGTATTTCCTCTACCAGATTGCCGGTGACTACCCAAAAGCCCTCGAATGTCACGAACTCTTCAACGAGAACATGATGCTGTCGGACCAAGAAAACCGCAGTGAGCAGGTGCAACGTATCAAGGCGGAATACGACTTGCAGATGCAGAAAAACAGCCTGCAAGCCGAGCAGAAACTGAAGAGTCTCTATCTCTACCTCATCGTCGGCGGCCTGTTGGTGGCCTTGGCGGCAGCCCTGCTGCTCTTACGTCAGCGCACACTCAGCGCCAAGTTGAAAGCCGAGGAGATGAAGAACCAGCTGGAGACAGAGCTGAAGAAAAACAAGGTGTACGTCACCGCCCTCGCCCTCACCGAGCAAATCACGGCCTCCACCTTGGACTTCGACCTAAAAGAGAATGAATGGGACGACTTCGTGACGCTCACCGATAAGGTCTACGACAATTTCACGCAACGCCTGCTGGACAAATACCCCAGCCTCACCAAGAGCGACCTGCAGATCTGCTGCCTCACCAAACAAGGCTTCAGCAACCAGGTCATCTCCATCCTGATGAACCTGCAAACCAATAGCTACGCCCGCCGCAAGTCGCGCATCAAGCAGGAGAAAATGAACGGATTAGAAGACGAACGGAGCTTCGAGGAAATCATTATTGGCCTATAGCCCATCACGCCCAGGGATCTTGCGAGACCGGCACCCTGATGCCCACCAAGATAGCCTGATCCCACAGGAACCACTCGCCCGTGGAGGGCTTCAGACGCAACGTGATCTGACGCGGGGTGTCGGCTCCACCGCTACGGATGTCGAGACGCTTGTAGCCTTCTTCAGCGATAGGAGCCACATTGTCGGTGAACTCAAGGACATAGGGCACATCGGGCGTGTAGTTGTTGGCCGGCGTGGCGCCCTTGAAATATGATCTCACGAGATAGTCCTTGCCATCCATGAAACGGTCACGAAGGAACTGTTGGTCGAACACCGACAAGGGACGCGGACCTCTCAAGAAATTCAACATACGGTGACATTCCTCACGGTTGGTGGGGTATACCGCCAAGGCGGCCACGGCCAACGCCGCGGTGCCTTCCGGTGTCTTCAGGTCAGCCTGCGGAAGGGCTTGCATTTCTTCCAAGTTTTTCGGAAGTTCATTCCATGTAATCTTGTAACTCATAGCATTTTCGTTATTTGAAGGTTAGATTTTTTTCGAGACATGGTTACCTCACATTCGACTTGAGCCGCTCGGCAATCCTTCTCTTCAGCTCGAAATACATCTGCTCCGTGTCGTTGCGTTTGTTGGGCTTGTAAAGGTTGGGATATTTGCAGCTTTCGAGCTTGTATTCCAAGTTGTTCAAGGGACCCGAGATCTTCAACCCCAGGCGCACAGGCAGCGGCGACTGCGTCACCGAGAGGTGGTATTCGCCACTCTTGTCGAGCTTCATGCGGCCGTCCACCGTCACCTTGTATTTCCCTATGGCGATTTGCGAAGGCCACAGGTCGATTACATCCTTGAAAGCGGTGAGCTGCACGTCGAGGCTGTCGACACGGTATTGTCCGTTGGTGCTGATATCCAACAAGTCTGTAATCTTCGTGAAGGTGAACTGGTCCTTTACCGTCAGGTTCTTGCCTTCGATATCGGCGGCGGCACGGAAGGTGGAAATCTTGGGCCGGTAGTTTGACGTGAGGTTGGTCTCGGCCCCGATGTGGAATTCGGCCTGCCCGTCGAAGGTCTTCAGCATGGGCACCAACGTGTCGATATAAGGAATCATCGTCAGCAGGTCGTTGATCTGCACCCGCAGCAGGTGGAAGTCCATGGCGAGAAGGAGGTTGTTCTTGCGCGGTGACTGGTAGAGTGCCGTCAGCTGCATCTCGGCAGCCTTATTGGTGAAGCCGATTTCTCGTAAGATGAGCGTGCCGTCTTTTACCGTCATGGTGCCGTTGAGGTTGTTCAGGTCGAAGTTGTCATACAAGGCCTTCTTCGTGTTGAGGACAAAGTTGAAGTCGATGCCCTCAGGCACCATGAAGGGGCCGCCTTCTTCCCCTCCTTTGCTAGAGGTCCCTGAGCCTTCGGTTCCTGAGCTTGCCGAAGGAGTCGAAGGGCCGATCGTATCCGTCCGTCCCAACCCGCTGGTCAGGTCAAGGATCTCGTTGATGTCGACATAATTCGATGTAGCCTGTAGCTCGCCTTTCATCAAGTTCTTGTGGTCCTCAATCCACTCCTTGATGCCGACGACGCTGCCTTGCAGGCTCATGTCGGACTTGCCGATGCGGAAGGTGCTCTTCTTGAAGTCGAGTTCATGCGAGTTAAACAGGAAGTCGATGTTGCTGATCTTGATGTCTTCGTCGAGGCCGTCCACTTGCACCACGGCATTACCCAAGGTGAAGTCTGCCGAAGGATTCCAATGGTTCAAGAAATCGGTTTTCTTCTTGTTTTCATCCACCGAGGCATTCACCTTCAGCGTAGTGCTGTTCACGGCAAAGTCCTTGCCCTTCTTGGCCACGACGTCTTTACCATCAAGGGTGATGCGGGCTTTGAGACGCTTCGCGTTCTTGTCGGGCGTAGTCACGAGAGTAAGGGCGGGCGCATTGATATGGGCAGTGACATCGTCGTAAACCACATCCAACTTACTGAAATTCAATGCGGCATCGACGAGCATCTTCTCCACCCCACCCTTGAAGTTGTCGGCCGACAATTTGATGTCAGGGTTCTTCAAGTCGGCCTGGATGCCCTTCCCTGCCTTGACTTGCAGCGTTTGCGAAGCCAATGTGACATAAGCACCCTTGCGGTTCTTTCCTTTGGCCGAGGCAGGCAAGGTCAGACCGACGTTCATCAAAGGCGAGGTTGCATGGATGGTGTCCATATCGAAGGTGAAGTCCTTGATCTTTAAGGTGGCATTGGCTTTCAGACGGTTCAAATTGTAGTCATCCAGTGACTTCATCAGTTGCTCCACAGTGAAGTTGGTGGTCAGGTTGAGGTCGGTGCGACCGTTGAGTTTCATGTTCTTGGGCAGGAAGCTCTTGATGTCGGTCAACGGCACGGCACCTTTCACCTTGAGTTTCAGCCCGATGTCGCCCAAGAGGTCGTCGACCACACCATCAGCGGTGAAGCTGCTGCGGTTGAATTTAGCACTGATACTATTGACAGTAAGGCTGTTGGTATCAGAGTTGAGGTCCAAATTCAGGAGGCCATCCAAATTGACCTCAGTGAATGGATAGGGCAACTCCTTTACATTGACGCTTAGGTTGTCGGTAACGACTTTGGCCGAAATCAAAGGCATGAGGCTGTCGTTGAGCGTGCCTTTGACCTTGACGTCGGATAGAGTGGCCTTGCCCTTATATTCGATGCTGCTAAGCTTCTGTTGCACCTTCTCGGGCAGGTAGGTCAGCACATCTTCGATGACTAAAGGATTGGTCTGCAAAGCCAAATCAAGGTCGATATCGCTGTTTTCGGCTATCGCCACATCGCCATCGACATCTATCAGATAACGGTTCAGGCCGATTTGGGCCTTGTCGAGATGGCCTTTCATATCCTTTAGGCTGAACTGCACAGGAAGGTTGAGGCTCATGGTGTCGTTTTCGAGATAAGGCTCGTTGAGGTTGAGCGTGATGTCGGGGGTGGTCAGTTTCACCACACCGTCGATCTTGTCCAAATCAGCGATGTCGCCGTCAAAATCAAGGTCCACCGACTTCATCGCCAGCTGTATGGTCTTCATCTTCAGGCTCATATCAACGGCATCCAAGGTCAGGTCGGCATCGATGTCTTTATCTTGCATCTTGCCTTTCAAGTCCAGATTGAGGCCTTGGGCCTGCGCCGTCATTTGACTGCGGTCGTCAGTATAAATCAATGCGGTGTTTTTCAGTTTTACCTCCTCAATGTCAACAAGATAATCGAAAGTACTGGTCGTATCGCTCGTCTCCTGACTCTTGAAAACGTCAAAGTTGTTGTTGCCAATGGAGTCGATATACAGGTTGACGAAAGCGTCTTCGAGGATGCATTTCCTGACGACGATCTCCTTCTCTTTCAGCAGTTTCTTGAGGTCGAGCACTACCGTCAGATCGTCGATGTTGGCCAAGGTGTCGGACGGCGAGCCCGTCATCGGGTTGATGAGAGCCACGTTCTCGATGTCGATGCCCACATTGGGAAAAGACTTGAACAGCGTGAGGTCGGCCTTGCCCAGCTCCATCTCGCAAGTGATGAACTCAGGCGCGTATTTCTTGACTTGCTTCGTCAGCCATCCCGACGAGGTGACCAAGAGGGAGGCAACGATAGCCACGATGAGCACCAGCCCCACGATGGAAGCCAAGACGATGCCTGTGATTTTCAGTGCCTTTTTCATGACTATTCAACCTTTGAGAAGTGATGTGTTGTCCCAAAATCGTCGCCATAAACCAACTCGTTAGTATTGAGTGAGGTAACGGTATAAAGCATGGGCACGATAACGAAAGTGCCTATGTGCTCTTGCCTCAAGGTGGCGCCTGTCAGCGTCCAGTTGAACAGCTGGCCCTCTTCCTCGGTGATGTCGTCGGATTCATCCCAAGTAACACCATTGGCTTGAACGGTGTCGCCATTGGGAAGCACACGCACAAATACCGTGTCGTAGTAGTGTTCAAAAACAGTGCCTTCCTGCCACTTGCCTATCAGCAAGGCCTTGTCGAAATCCACCTCGGGGTCACGATGGCCGCATGCGCTGAGGCCCAAAACGAAGGCTAGGCCAAGTAACAAATGGAGCAGCTTTTTCATCGGTTTGTCGTATTTTGCTTTGTTTCCTATTTAGCTAACAATGTTTTCACTTCGTCATTCGACAGGGCTTTCTGTATGGCCAGCTCATGGTCGAAGGCCAGTTGCGGCAATTGGTTCAACGCAAACCACTGTGCTTTGGCCGCATCGTCGCTGCCTACCGCCTGTTGACTCGTCTCGTCGAAGCCCCAAAAGGCGATGCTGATGGTGCGATGACGCGGGTCGCGATTGGGAGCGCCGAAGGCATAGAGCTGGTGCAAGCGGATGCCCGTCAGTCCTGTCTCCTCCTGCAATTCTCGTGCCGCACATGTCTCCAAGTCCTCGTCCATCTCCAAAAAACCGCCCGGCAAAGCCCAGCAGCCTTTGAAAGGCTCGTTGGCACGTTCGATGAGGAGGAGGCTCCATTTTGAATCTATCTTCTTGAATATCAAGCAATCTGTCGTCACGCAAGGACGCGGATAATCGTAGGTATAGCTCATGATTCCCTATTTTTCGGCAAAAGTAAGATTATTTTTCTATTTTTGCATCAATTAACTTCTCTGAGCCTGCCGTAGGGCCGAATTATCATGAAAAATCTCAACCTCGCATACATCCAAGCCGACCTCGTCTGGGAGGACAAAGCCGCTAATTTGGAGCGTTTCGGCCGATTGTTAGAGCAGGTGCAACCCAGCACCGACCTCATCCTCCTGCCCGAGACCTTCACCACGGCTTTCCCCGTCGACCCCAAGAAATTCGCCGAGACCGAAGACGGCCCCACGATGGCGTGGCTGCGTCAACAAGCCCAAGCCAAAAACGCCGTCGTCTGCGCCACCTTCCCCATCGAAAAGGACGGACACTACTACAACAGCCTGGTCTGGATGCGCCCCAACGGCACTTATGAGCTATACTTCAAACGCCACACCTTCACCATGGGCGGCGAGGACAAACTGGTGGAACGTGGTGAGCATCAGCTGATTGTGGAACTCAACGGCTGGCGCATCAAGCCGATGGTATGCTACGACATCCGCTTCCCTGTATGGGCGCGCAACCGTTATAAAGATGGACAATACGAGTACGACCTGGCCTTCTATCTCGCCAACTTCCCTGACTCGAGGATGGTGGTATGGCGCACGCTCCTCGTGGCCCGCGCTATCGAGAACCAAGCCTATTGGATCGGCGTCAACCGCGTGGGCGAAGACGACTATGGCCTACATTATAGTGGTGAATCGCAAGTCATCAACGCCCGTGGAGAGGTCATCTCCAAGGCCGAACCCTACCAAGAGGCCGTGCTGCACTGCACTTTGGATTACGAGAAGCTGCAACACTTCCGCGAGAAGTTCCCCCTGGGACCGGACTGGGATAAATACAGCATAAACATATGATAATCATCACAAAACCGACAAAAAAAGAACAAAATGCCGCTTACTGTTTTCTCCGACGAATACTATATGAAACAGGCCTACCAGGAGGCCCAGCAAGCTCTTGAGGCCGACGAAATCCCCATCGGGGCCGTGGTAGTATGCAACAACAAGATCCTCGCCCGCGCCCATAACCAGACCGAGACCCTCAACGACGTGACCGCCCATGCCGAGATGCTGGCCATCACCGCTGCCGCCAATGCCTTGGGTGCCAAATACCTGGACGAATGTACGCTCTACGTCACCCTCGAGCCCTGCCCCATGTGCGCCAGTGCCCTTTGCCATGCCCATATTGGCAAGGTGGTCTGGGCCGCCGACGACCCCAAGAACGGCTTTTCGCGCTTCGGCAACATGCTACACCCCAAGACGAAGACCGAGACAGGGGTAATGCACGACGAGTGTCTGTCGCTACTGACGGAGTTTTTTAAACGGAAAAGATAACTATTGAGGTTCCCGCTTCGCGGGAATGGAGTTATAAAATGTTTTGTTTACCGCGGCGGCTTTAGGATTCTACAATACGCATGGTCCCTGAAGCCGCCGCTTATTAATTAGAATGATAACTCCATTCCCGCAGGGAATCTCAATCCTCAGAGATTTCACTCATCATATTGCGGTACGCCGAGAACACATTGGCGCGTGAGATGTAACCCAGATACTTCCCGCCTTGGATGACGGGGATGTTGTATTTGCCCGACTTCTGGAACTTGTGCACAATCTCCTCCATCGGCTCCTCGGGGTGAATGACATAATCAGGGAGGACAGCGAAATTCTGTATCGACTGGTCGTAATACGTCGCGTCGAAGAGGATACCACGCACATCGTCAAACAACACATGACCGCAGAAGAAGCCTTCCTTGTCGACGACAGGGAAGATGTTGCGCTTCGACGACGCCACCAGCGGCAACAAGTCACGGAAAGTGGCATCGGGATGGACAGGGCTGAAGTTCGTTTCTATCAACTGGTTGATAGCCATCATGTTGAGGATACTCTTGTCCTTGTTATGCGTCACCTCCACGCCTTGCTCGGCGACAGCGTTGGTATAGATGGAGTGCTTGAAGAATAGCCTGTTGATAGCGTAAGCCAAGGCCGAGACAATCATCAAGGGCACAATAAGGGCATAGCCATTGGTGATTTCGGCGATGAGGAAGATACCCGTCAGCGGGGCATGAAGCATGCCCGCCACGAGGCCACTCATGCCCACAAGGGCGAATTTGGCAGGGTCCAAGTCACCGATACCCAGATAGTTGACCAAAGTCGCAAAGAACAAACCTGTAAATGCTCCTATGAACAACGCTGGGGCAAAGGTGCCACCCACGCCGCCAGCACCGAAAGTAAAGGCCGTGGCGAAGGCTTTCAGCAAAATCATGCCTGCAAAAAGGATGATGACCACAAAGTCGAACTCCTTGAAGCGGGCAAACCACGGATTGCCAAAGACGGCACTATAGTCGCCACGCAAGGCCGAGTTGATGGCCTCATAGCCCTCGCCGTAAAGGGCGGGAAACAAGAAAATCAAGATGCCGAGGAAAGTGCCACCCACGATGAATCTTATCCATGGCGACTTCACCTTCTTGAAACTCTTCTCGACGCTAAATGTCACCTTGAGGAAGTAAGCTGAAACCAAACCCGCAAAGAGACCCAAACCAATGTAATACAAAGCATTACTTGGAATAAAACCTTCCGTGATGACAGCGGTATATTCCACCGTTTGTCCAAGGAACCAATAGGCCGTCAGGATGGCGACGAAGGAAGAGCAGATGATGGGTACCAAGGCATTGAGCGACAGGTCTATCATGAACACCTCAAGAGCGAACAGGATGCCTGTGATGGGTGCCTGGAAGATGGCAGCCAGGGCTGCCGCGCCACCCATGCCGATGAGCTGGATGGTATGTTTGTAGTCGAGTTTTAACAGTTGGGCAATATTAGAACCGATGCTGCCGCCTGTGGACACGCTGGGACCCTCCAATCCCACCGAGCCACCGAAGCCGACAGTCAAAGCGCTGGTGACGATGCTCGACCAGGTGTTGCTGCGATTCACCTTGCCTTTATTCTTCCTAATAGCATACAAGATGCCCGGGATACCGTGACCCACTTCCTTCTTCAAGACAAACTTACAGAAAAGAATGGTCAGCAGAATACCAATGGCGGGACAGACGAAATACAACAAATGGGAGTAGGAGAACGATGCGTTGATGATATGGTTATACACTAAGTCGCGGATTCCATGGGCCAGCTTCTTGATGACGACGGCAGCGGCACCAGCGAGGAAACCCGTCGGGATGCTGAGTATCAGCATGAAACGACGGTCACTCATGTGTGTCGTACGCCACGCATTAAAGCGATCGATCCATCCTTTGATCTTGTCTTTGACTTTGCCCACAGGTTCTCTTTTTTCGGCCGCTAAAATAGAAAAAAGTATCAAGCGAATTGAAAAGAAACATCTTTTTCAGTAATTTCGCATCTTCAAAAGGCTTATGGCCGATAGCCTATGGCCTATGGCTCGCTTCACGACAGGCGTGGATCTCCCGCCTTGTTGAAAGCAAGCCATAGGCCATGAGCCATAAGCCATAGGCAAAAAAAGAACAGCATGAAAATCGTAAGCTACAACGTGAACGGCATCCGCGCGGCCATCAACAAGGGCCTGCTGCAATGGATCAACGACTACCAACCCGATGTGCTCTGCTTCCAAGAGCTGAAGGCCACACCCGACCAGATCCCCCTGATGGACTTCGAGATGATGGGCTACCACCACTATTGGTTCCCCGCGCAGAAGAAAGGCTACAGCGGCGTGGGCTTGATATGCAAGCAACAGCCTGACAATGTGGTCTACGGCATGAACGAACCCTTGTACGACAACGAGGGGCGCTTCCTCCGTGCCGACTTCGGCGACCTGTCGGTGGTGAGCGTCTACCACCCCTCGGGCACCACGGGCGACGAGCGTCAGGCCTTCAAGATGGTGTGGCTCGACTTCTTCCGCAACTACGTCAACGCGCTGCGGAAGCAACGCCCCAACCTGGTGCTCTCTGGCGACTACAACATCTGCCACGAGGACATCGACATCAACAACCCGAGGAAACATGACACAGCCTCGGGCTTCCTGCCTGAGGAGCGCCAGTGGATGACGGACTTCCTCGGCGACGGCTACATCGACACGTTCCGTCATTTAGTGAAGGAGCCCAACCGCTACAGCTGGTGGAGCTTCCGCGCCGGGGCCCGCGCCAAGAACCTCGGCTGGCGCATCGACTACCATATCGTGACCGACAACCTGAAAGACCGCATCGCCGCCGTCGACATCCTGCCCGACGTGATGCAGTCGGACCACTGCCCTATTGTGCTCGATTTGAAATAAACATTGCCTTTTTCTCAGGCCTTTTGTTCGGCCTTTGTCGTCATCGCGGACTTGATCCGCGATCTCTTGAGCTATGGGTTTCTCCTTCTTGCTCAGAAGATGGCGGGGCCATGCCCGCCATGACGCTAAAGAGTGATACTCTTACAAATACCAAACTAATAATGTGGCATGAAAACGTTTTTAAAACCACTTTTGCCTTTATTCCAGAAAAAGTAGTACCTTTGCAGCGGTTTTTACCGATGGCCTAATAGTTCAAGGGATAGAACGGAAGTTTCCTAAACTTTAAATCTAGGTTCGAGTCCTAGTTGGGCTACAAAATCAATAAGCAAACAATTGACAATCAGTTGTTTGCTTTTTTATTGTCGAGAACTGTTTATACAATAAAACCCAATTCTTTCCGTTATTATCCCATAAATTCGTATTTTTACCGCCCAAATATCGCATTGTATGAAATACTTGAAGATCTTTACACTCCTCATAGCCGCGTGGCTCGTTCCCATGCTTACGTTTGCCCAAGACGGCGTCTCCATCGGTAACTGGCGCACCCACCTGCCCTACCAGAAGGTGATCGACGTGGAACCCGTAGGCCACAAGATCTACGCCGCCACACCCTTTGAGCTGTTCTACTACGACACACAGGACAACTCCATCCATATCCTCAACAAAATCAACGGGCTGTCCGACATCGGCATCAGCTGCATCGGCTACAACGAGAGCCAACGCAAGCTGATGGTGGCCTACACCAACGCCAACGTCGACCTCCTCTGCAACGACGGCAGCGTCCACAACATGAGCGACATCAAGGACAAGAACATCGTGGGCAGCAAAAACATCAACAACATCTTCTTCAACGGCGACCTCGCCTATATCGCCTGCGGCTTCGGCATCGTCGTCTTCGACTTGAAGAAAGAGGAGGTGAAAGACACCTATTACATCGGCAACCAAGGCGATGCGGTGAACGTCACCGACGTGGCCATCTTCAACAACCGCATCTACGCCTCCACTGACGACGGCCTGTATTACGCCGACGTCAACGCCACCAACCTGGCCAACTATGCCGCCTGGCATTTCGACGCCAGCCTCATCCACCCCCATCTGCCCTACAACGAGATGGAGGTCTTCGCCAACAAACTCTATCTGAACTACGACGGCGGCTTCAACGCCGACACGCTCTTCGTCCTCAGCGGCAGCCAATGGGGCTATTTCAACAGGGACGACGTGGCCCAGAAGATGGAGCTCCGCGCCTACTCCGATCGTTTCATCACCACCAACCGCTATGGCGTCATGGTGTACGACAATAACCTTGAAAGGATCCTCAACATCTACTCGCCCGGCGGCAACATCGAGCCTCTCTCGGCAGCCTTCGACAACAACGGCCGCTACTGGATCGGCGACCTGCGCCGTGGCCTCGTGATGACAACCGACGGTTGGAACAACGAGGACATCAAACCCAACGGCCCCGCCTCGCAGAATGTGTTTGAGCTGCAGGCCTGCGGCGACCAGGTGTGGATTGCCACAGGAGGCCATGCCGCCAACTGGGGCAAACGCTACATGAAAGAGGGCGTCGCCCGCTTCGACGGCTCGTGGACCATCCTCAACGCCAGCACCGTGCACGACTTCAGCGGCTATTCCGACTTCGTGTGCACCGCCACCGACCCCAAAGACCCGACGGTCACCTACGTGGGCACCTGGGGCAGCGGCATCCTGAAATTCAAGGAGAACGAATTGGTGGAGGTGTTCAACGCCGACAACTCCACCCTGCAGCCTTGGGTGCAGGATCAGAGCCTCATCAACGTCAGCGGCCTCGCCTTCGACAGCAAAGGCAACCTATGGGTGGCCAACACCGGCGCCCCGTCGCTCCTCTCGGTGATGGAACGCAACGGCAGCTGGCATGCCTTCAGCCTAGGTGGTAGCCTGAGCGGCATCGACATCGGCACGCTGCTCATCGACGACAACGACTACAAGTGGATCATACGCCGCGGCGGCGAGCTCATCGTCTTCAACGACAATAAGACCTTCGACAACCCTAACGACGACCAGACCGTCACCCTCAACACCGCCACGGGCAGCGGCCATCTGGCTGGAGCCGTCAACTGCCTCGCCGTCGACAACGAAGGCGCCGTGTGGGCGGGCACCGACCTCGGCCCCTGCCTCTTCGACGACAGCCGTAAACTCTTCAACGGATCGGGCAGCTACGACGCCACGCAAAAGAGAGTGCCGCGCAACGACGGCACCGACCAATACGACTACCTGTTTGCCAACACCAACGTGCTCTCGATGGCCGCCGTCGAAGGTACCGACCAGATCTGGTTCGGCCTCGAATCGGGCGTCTACCTCATGTCGTTCGACGGACGTCCCACCGAGATCCATAACTTCACCGTCGACAACAGCCCGCTTTTAGACAACGCCGTCACCACCATGGCCATCGACAAGAGCGGCGAGGTGTTCTTCGGCACCGCCAACGGCGTGATCTCCTACCGCGGCGAAGCCGCCGCCCCCGAGCCTTACGTCAGCGACGTGGTGGCCTACCCCAACCCCGTCAGGATGGGATTCAATGGCTTTGTAGGCATCAAAGGACTGGTGGCCAACTCGTTGGTGAGAATCACCACCGTCGACGGCGCCTTCGTCACCCAGCTGATCTCGGAAGGCGGACAGGCCGTTTGGGACCTCACCAACATCAACGGCGAACGCGTCGAGCCGGGTGTCTACTTCATCTTCGTCAGCACCAAGCAAGGCACCGACAAATTCGCCACCAAGATCCTGATCATGAACTGATGGACGACAAGATCCAAGGCGTTGTCCTGCAATCCATCCGCTATGGCGACACCAGCCTGATCGTGAGGGTGTTCACCCGCGAACACGGCCTGCGGTCGTATATGGTGAAAGGCGCCTACAACCGTGGCTCGGGCAACAGGGCCGCCCTGTTCCAAAACCTGCATTTCATCCAATACGTCGAGGCGGGCAAGCCCAACAAAGGCAGCCTGCACTACCTGAAAGACGTGCAGCTCTCGTTAGTCTACCAGAGCATCCCCTTGGCGATGAACAAAAGCGCCATCCTGATGTATGTCAGCGAGTTGCTATCCAAGACCTTGACAGAAGAGGCGCCCAACACCGACTTGTTCGACTTCATCCACCGCTCGATGCAATGGCTCGACCTCGTCGAGGAAGGCTATGCCAACTTCCCCTTGTATTTCACCCTCGAGCTGACGCGCCAGCTGGGCTTCTATCCCAAGGCCAACCACCAGCAGGGATGGTGCTTCGACATGATGGAAGGACTGTTTGCGCATGACTATCCGCTGCATCCCTATTACCTCGACGCCACCGATGCCGCCCGCCTTGCCGCCCTGCTCGACTTAGGCATCGACGAGGCCTGCCGTCTGCCCTTAGCCAACCCGCAGCGCCGCGCCATGCTCGACGCCCTCATCACCTTCATGCGTCTTCACGCCCCCGTGATGAACGACTTCCATTCGCACGAAGTGCTGCAGGCCGTGCTACAATGAAGAAAGCCAACCCAAGGGCTGGCTTTCAAACAATCAAAATGAATGAAAAAACAATACTAATCTTTTCTTTTTCTAACTATTTCAAGGTCACCGTGGTCTGGCCCACCACCTTGCCGCCTTCTTCATAGACGTCGATGAAATAGGTGCCAGGACGCATCTCGAAGTTGGTGGGCTTGCTGTAGTAGGCTCTCACCGGCGTCTCGGTGCCGTCGTAGTTGACGCGCACCTTCTCGGTGAACTGTAGCGTCTCGCCGTTGGCTTTGAACGAATACTCGTCGCCCGTGCCCTTGCTGATGATGGCCTTGGTGGGGTCGGCAATACGCACATAGAAGAGCTTGGTGCCCGGTGTCACGAGGTCGTTGGCAGCCACCGTGAAGTCGACGCGGATGCGCTCGGCACGGTCGGCACGGTCGGTGGTGGTCTCCTTGCCGCCGCCCTTGAAGCGCACGGCGCTGGCGCTATAGTTATAGAGCTTCAGCGTGGCCGCTTGGTTCACCTTGTTGGCCAGCTCTTCCTTCTGGCGCGTGAGGTTGGTATTCTGACGGCGCTCGGCTTGATACTCCTCGCGGATACGCTCGTTCTCGGCCACCAGCTCGCGGTTGACGGTATAGAGCGAGTCCATCTGACGCACATAACGCTGCGAGATCTCCTGCAGCTGCGTGACTTTCTTCTTCACGCGGTTGTAGTCCCATTGCGAATCGAGGAGTTTCTTGATCTCGACGGCATCGGCTTGGATGATGCTGTCTTTCTCGGCCAGCTCCTGGCTCAGCTCGCCATAGCTGTCCTTGAGCTCGTTGTGCACCTTCAGCAGGCTGTCGACTTCGGCCTGGAAGTCGAGGCGTTGCATCTCCTTCTCGGCTTCAAGTTCCTTCAGGTCGCCTTTCATGTTGCTGTTGCGCACGATGAGAAACACCAAGCCGATGGCCAAGAGGCCGAGGAGGGCATAGAGCCATATAGGCTGATTTGACTTTTTCTTGTTTTCCGAATCCATGACTTATAGGTTTTGTAATTCTCTGCAAAAATAAAAATATTCTTTTTAATGGCCACTCTTTTTCGTCCTACTTCTTCACACTGGCTCCACCTTGGCCCGTGGGATGTGCACCGGGATGCATTGGCCCACCACGTCGATGTAGACGATGAGATGGCGTTTGTTGCGGATAGTGTCTAGCCGTCCCGTGAGTCCCTTCATGGGCCCGTTGATGATCCTCACCGTTTGACCCACCTTCAGGTCCTCGTCGTTGTGCATCTTGTATTCCTCGCCGTTCTCATAGTCTTTCACGAACTTCTTGATGGCCAGGATCTGGTTTTCGGGCACCACGACGGCTTCCTTCTCGAAACAGACGAATTTGACGACGCCATACACATTGAGTATCGGGATGTACTGCTTGTCGTTGGAGTAGACAAACACATACGACTTGAACAAGGGCTCTTCCACCTTCTTGCGGCGGTCGCTCCATTGCTTGACCACCGTGATCAGCGGGAGATAAGCTTGAAGGCCCATGTCCTCAAGTTGCGACATCACTTTCTTCTCGGAGCGCGACCTGACGTAAAGGGCATGCCAATGCTTCTCGTCATGCTTGTCTTTGTTCATGCGGTTTGGGGCTATGATTCCTTACTCTTTGCTTTTCTTATGATGACGATGCTTATGTTTGCCGCCCTCCTCGCTCTCTCCATAGTAGTCGCTGCCGTAGCCGTAACCGTAGCCGTAACCGTAGCCGTAACCGTAGCCGTAGCCATACTTCTTACCGCCATAGCGATAGCCGTAGCCCTTCTCCGACTTGAGGCCGTTGACGACGATGGAGAACGGCATGTCGCGGCTCTCGAGGTCCTTGATGATGCTAGCGAAGGCGTTCTTGTTGGTCACGCCCTGACGCACGATGAAGAGGTTGGCGTCGGAGTGGCGCATGAGCAGCAAGGCGTCGGTAACCAAACCGATAGGCGGCGTGTCAATGACGATATACTCGTAGCGTTGCTTCAGCTCCTCAAACAGTTGGTTGCACTTCTCGGAGGCGATCAACTCGGAGGGGTTGGGCGGGATGGGACCGCTGGTGATGAGGTCGAGCGTCGGGATCTTGCCCGAAGGCTGGATGATATTGTCGAGGCTCTCCTTGTTGCTCAGGTAGCTACTCAAGCCGAGGTTGTTGTTGAGGCCGAACTCCTGGAAGAGCTTGGGCTTACGCATGTCGAAGCCGAGCAGCACCGTCTTCTTGCCGTAGAGGGCATAGATCGAAGCGATGTTGATACTGTTGAAGGTCTTACCGATGCTCTGCACGTCGCCGGTGACGAGCACGGTGCAGGGCAGCTTGCTCTGCGTGATGAACTCGATATTGGTACGTATCGAGCGGAACGACTCAGCCACGGGCGATTTCGGGTTGTTGACGACCAGGAGCGGGTCTTTCGAATTGGTCTGCGCCACCTGTCCAATGATGGGATAGTGCGTCAGCTTCTCCACCTCGCTGCGGTCGCTGATAGTCGACTTGAAGAAGTTCTTCAGGAAGAGGAACAGGGCCGGGATGAGCAGGCCGATGACGAGGGCGATGAGGTAGTTCGTCGAGGTGCGCGGTGCAATCCTGCCCGTGCGCTCGAGGCGGGCCTCGTCGAGGATCTCGTTGTCGGGCGTGTTGGAGGCACGCAGGATCTGGGCCTCGGCACGACGCTGCATGAGGTATTTGTAGGTATCGTCGGTGAAGTCGAAGTTACGCTGATAGTTGATGAGCTGCTGTTGCTTGGTGGGTAGCTGACGCGACTCGAGCTCCAACGAGCCGATGCGACGGTCGATTTCGTTGAGGCCCATCTCGGCGTTGTCGACGAGGTTGTTGATGGTCTCAAGCAGGGCCTTCTTCGTGGTGACGATCTGCTCGTTGAGTTTCACAATCTGCGGGTGCTGTTCCGTTTGGGTGAGCAGCTGCGAGGCCTTGGCTTGCGACAGGGTGACCAGGTCGCTGACCAACTTGTTGAGCAAGGGGTCGTTGATGCCCATCGTGCTGGGGGCGGCCAGGTTCTCGGGATCGTCGATCTGCACCTTGATGTAATTCTGCATGCGTTTGTAGATCTTCAGGTTGACCGACATCTCGGCGCGTTCCTTCTCCAAGGTACGCAGGTTAGTGTAAACCTGACTGGCCTGCAGGTCGAGGTTCATGAGGTCGTTTTGCTGACGGAAGTCCTTCAGCTCGGTCTCGGCTTTGCTCAGCGTATCCCTGATGCCGATCAACTCATTGTCGATGAACTCGATGGTGTTTTCCGACACCTGGTTCTTCTTCTCCAAGCCACGGGTGACGTATTCGTTCATCAGCAAGTTGACGAATTCTACGATCTTTCTCTTGTCGGTGCCTTTCATCACCACGGCAATCACCGAGGACTCTTTGCTGATAGGGCTTGCACTGAAGCTGCTCATCTGCCCGACAAGGGAAGAATAGCTGTTGAGCCAGAAAAACAGCGTACGACCGCTCAACGATTTAGGATCCACACCTTCGTTCAGGGTGATGCGGAGGCGGTTATAGCCGTTGTCGATCCACTCGCCTTGCTTGTATTCGCCGTTCAGGTCGATGTTGCCTGTACCGCTTTCGGTGGTCTCGCATAGGATGTAGTCGTATTTGCGGTAGCTCTCGCTCACAGCATGAAGGCGGAAATTGCCATCTTCCATGAAAGAAATATCGTAAGTGAGGCCGACGGCCTGCGGCACGCTGCGTTCAAACTCCACATGGAACGGCGAACTCTTGTAGAGCTCGGTGGTACCAATGCGGCCCTTACCCATATAGGTGACTTCGATGCCCATCTTCTTCACCACGCGTTCGGTGAGTGTGTACGACTTGAGGATGGCGATTTCGTTGTCGACATTCTGGCTGTTGCCGAAACTCATCGAAGTCATGATGGTCGTGGCGTCATAGCTGGTGCGGGCGTCCTTGATGAGGACGGTGCCCGAGGTCTGGTAGACCTTGGTGGAATAACGGTTGACGACGAATCCGATGATCAAGGCAATCGCCACACAGATGACGAACAGGTACCAATGACTCAGCGCGGTGAATATCAACTGTTTGATATCAACCCCCTGGTCTTCTTTGCCTTGCTGCTGGGGGATGTATGCTTGTTTCTCGTTTGCCATAGAAAATGAAATTAGGATTGGCTATTTCATACTATAAATTAAAGTGATGGTGGTCAAGGCCAGCGACACGATTGAGAGCACTGTCGAATACGGGAAGGAAGTGAAGCCCCACTGCTTCATCTTCAGCGGCTCCACATAGACAATGTCATTGGGTTTTAGATAGTAATAAGGAGAAGAGAGGATGTCGGCCGCGCCCAAATCGACGGTAACAATCTCGGAGCCGTTATCGGTTTGGCGGACGATCTTCACCTCTTCGTTCTTGGCGAAGTTGGTCATGTTGCCCGCCAAAGCGATGGCCTCAAACAGGTTGATTTGCGTCTGATAGACGTTGTATTTGCCGGGCTTGTTTACCTCACCGATGACGGTGAGATTGAAATTCGACAATTTGACGATGAGGGTGGTTTGGTTGACAAACTTGGAGACCTCCTCTTGCAACTTGTCCTTGGCTTGGTCCACCGTCATGTTCTTCAAATTGATCTTTCCCGTCAGGGGCAACTCGATGCAGCCATCCTCGTCGAGGGTGTACGATTGGAGGTAAATGCTGGATTCACTTGAAGGCAACGTCGCGCGGCTACTATAGTCGCCGGACATCGCGGCGGCACCGCGTTCGTCGACGGTGTTGAGGAAGCGGATGTAGAGGTTGTCGCCGGGCTGCAGCTTGTAGTTGACCGAGCGTTCGTTCACATAGTTGATGGATTTGTCTTCGGCAACCATCTGTGCCTCTTTCAGAAGGATCATCTTCTTTTGGGGCACGCACGAGGCGAAGGCCATGGCCAGCACCAACGCCGCAATCAAAAAATTGAATGATTTACGTATGTCTTTCATGTTCGTTTTGATTGTTTTCTCAGTTGTTCAAAAGGGTCAGTTCCTTGACGCCGACCAACGGGGTGATGGGCATCTTCTGCTCGATGTGGAAGCGATAGGTGCCCAGGTCGCTGATTTGCAAGTCTTTGTTGATCGGGAAGTTGAAAGTATAGCATCCATCGACGAGCTCGGCGCTCCATTGGCCGTCGGCATCTTTCAGCTTGGGGACGTATTCCTTGCCTCTGTAGCGGTCGCCCTCGGGGGTGAAGACAACGAAGACGAGGTCAATATAGTCATAGGGATAGTCGTCGGTGAAGCTCATCTGCATGCTCAGGTTGAACGAGGTAGGCTTGGTGACCTCGATGTCCTTGTCCACATAGTCGAAGCGTTCCCACACGGTATTGAAGAAACTGCGCTGTATCAGCTCACGGTTCTTTTCCTGACGGCCACATCCGAGGAGGCCGAAACACAAGACCAATAACACCAAGGTGATTTTCTTCATTTTTCCATGCATAAAAAACCGCGCAAATGTACGAAAAAAAAGTCAAGCAAGCCCATATTCCCACCCGTTTTTTGGCGAAAAGATTTTTTTTTCAAAAAAACGCCGGAAAGCCATACCAAATACGAGAAAAACATATACCTTTGTCAACCAATATAAAGACTATGAGAACGAAGAACAACAATTTGTCAACCAGGAAGTTACTAATCATAGGCGTCTTCATCTTAGTGGGAGCCGCCTTTATTGTGAAATTATTTGCCCTGCAGGTCGTCGACCGCGATTATAAAGAGGAAGCAGACAACAACGCCCTCCGTTTCGTCACGCAATATCCCGCTCGAGGCAAGGTGTTCGACCGCAACGGCGAGCTCTTGGTGTTCAACGAGGCGGTCTACGACTTGATGGTCGTCCCGAAACAACTCTCCGACGCCATAAGAAAAGACACCATACACCCTTTCGACACACTGGCGTTTTGCCGTCTTTTAGAGATCGACAAGGCATCGTTCATCGAGCGGATGGACAAGGCCAAGCACGAGTCATATTTCAAGTCGTCGGCTTTCATGACGCAGGTATCGAAGGAGAACTATGCCCACATCGCCGAGGTGCTCTACCGTTTCCCGGGATTCTATTTCCAGACGCGTACGGTGCGCCACTACCCCAAGTCGATCGCAGCCCACACCTTGGGCGACATCGGTGAGATCAGCAAGACCGAACTGGACAAGGACAAAGAAGGCGAACGCTACTACCGCCAAGGCGACTACATCGGCAAGTCGGGCATCGAGAAGTCGTACGAGAAGGAGCTGCGCGGCAAGAAAGGCTTGAAGGTGATGATGGTCGACGTGCACAACCGCGAGATGGGCAGCTATAGGGACGGCGAACTCGACCAAGAACCCGAGGCGGGCAAAGACATCTACCTCGGCCTCGACGCTGAGCTGCAGGCCTACGGCGAGCAGCTGATGGTGGGCAAGATAGGCTCCATCGTGGCCATCGAGCCCTCGACAGGACAGATCCTGGCCTTCGTCACCAGCCCCACCTACGACCCCAACCTCCTCGTGGGCCGCGAGCGCGGCAAACACTACCAGGAGCTGAAGGACGACCCGATGAAGCCCCTCATCAACCGCGCCATCAACGGCACCTACCCGCCCGGCTCCACCTTCAAGACCGTGGTGGGCCTCATCGCCATGCAGAGCGGCAGCATCACCCCCGCCACCTGCTTCCACTGCAGCGGCACCGGCTCGCTGCCTATCAAGTGCACCCACAGCCACGGCAGCAGCCCCGACTTCGCCAACGCCATCATGAACTCGTGTAACCCCTACTTCTACGAGTCGTTCAAGGCCACCATCAACAACCCGAAGTTCGGCGGCATCAAGGAAGGCTACCAGTATTGGAAGGACATGACCTACAAGCTGGGTCTCGGACATAAGTTCGACACCGACATCCCCGCCGAACGCTCGGGCAACATCCCCTCACGCGAATACTACGACAAGATGTATGGCGGCCAGTGGAACTCGGTGACCATCCGCTCGTTGGGCATCGGACAAGGCGAGGTCTTGGTGACCCCCCTGCAACTCGCCAACATCGCTGCCATCATCGCCAACGAAGGCTACTTCTACCCACCCCACCTCATCAAGTGCTTCGGCGACACCACGGCCATCCCCGAGGTGATGACCACCAAGATGGACCCTGGCATCGATCCGAAACACGTCCGCGTGATGAAGCGTGGCCTGCGTACCGTGTTCAGCGGCCCCCACGGCACGGCACGACGCTACGAGCTGAAAGACATCCCGCAATGCGGCAAGACCGGCACGGCCCAAAACCCTCACGGCAACTACCACTCCAACTTCATCGCCTTCGCGCCCGAAGACAACCCCAAGATCGCCCTCGCCGTCATTATCGAGAACGGCGGCTACGGCGCCACCTGGGCCGCCCCCATTGCCAGCCTCATGATCGAGAAATACATCCGCGGCTACACGGTGCGTGAAGACCTGGAGAAACGCATTATGGAAGGCAGAATCTCATACAAAAACGAACGATGAACGAAAGAAACAGCATCATAGGAAAAATCGACTGGGTGACGTTGCTCATCTATCTGGCCCTGATTGTCATCGGCTGGTTCAGCATCTTCTCAGCCAAATATGACGAGATGCACCCCAGCATCTTCGACCTGTCGCAAGTCTACGGAAAACAACTCATCTGGATCGGCGCGTCGCTGCTCATCGGCTTCGTCATCCTCCTCATCGATGCCAAGTTCTTCAACGCCTTCTCGTTATGGATCTACATCTTCTTCCTCGTCGCCCTGCTCGCGGTGTTGGTCTACGGCAAGGCCACCAAAGGCGCCACCTCATGGATTGAGTTCGGACCCATTAAGTTCCAGCCCTCCGAGTTCGCCAAGATGGCCACCGCTCTCGCCCTCGCCGGCTACCTCGACCGCCTCGACGTGGACCTACAAAAACGCAAGGACCAGATCATCGCCGCCATCCTCGTGCTCATCCCCATGGCCTTGGTGCTGCTGCAAAACGACACGGGCTCTGCCATCGTCTTCGTGTCGTTCATCTTCGTGCTCTACCGCGAAGGCTTCCCCAGCGCAGGCTGGGTGATGACGGCGGGCGTCGTCGCCATCCTCCTGTTTGTCTGCACCTTGCTGTGGAGCCAGAAGGTCATGTACATCATCTTGGGCAGCCTGCTCGTCCTCACCCTAGTCTACTTCATCGTGGCCAAGAGAAAAGGCATCGTCAAGATGCTGGCCGTCTTCGCCGTCATGTTCGTCTTCGTCTTCTCGGTCGACTACGCCTTCCACAAGGTGCTGCAACAGCACCAGCAAAACCGTATCCTCGTCATGCTCGGCAAACTCGACGACCCGCAAGGCGTAGGCTACAACGTGCACCAGTCGAAGATCGCCATCGGCTCGGGCGGCTTCTCGGGCAAAGGCTTCCTGCAAGGCACCCAGACCAAATACGACTTCGTGCCCGAGCAACACACCGACTTCATCTTCTGCACCGTAGGCGAAGAGGGTGGCTTCCTCGGCACCGCAGCGGTGGTGCTACTTTATGTGGCACTCCTGGTGCGGATTATCATCCTCGCCGAACGACAACGATCCACCTTCAGCCGCGTGTATGGCTATGCCATCGCGGGCATTTTGTTTGTCCACGTGGCCATTAATATCGGCATGACCATCGGATTGGTGCCTGTCATCGGCATCCCCCTGCCCTTCTTGAGCTATGGCGGCTCCAGCATGCTGGCCTTCACCATGATGTTGGCCATCTTCTTGAAACAGGATGCCAACCGGTTAAACATTTTGTAAAATCTGTCACCCATACGGGGTTCAATAAAACGGTATCGATTCATTTTCGGCAGGGGTTGAAACCGCCTGCCTAATCATCCGTCACCCCTACGGGGTTCCGCCCAGTCCCGTAGGGACGACGGATGATAAGCAGGGGTGGAATGCAATGCAACCCCTGCCAAAAAACGAAATAAATCCACTGAACCCCGTAGGGGTGACAGGACTACTCCTCAAAGATTGACGTAATCCCGAATTTCGTGACATCGAACAGCCCGCGGTCGCTGAGCTTCAGCTCGGGGATGACGAGCAACGCCATGAACGCCAGCGTCATGAAGGGCGCGAAAAGTGTCGAGCCCAGACGTTTGGCCAAGACGTCAGCGTTCTTATAGGCCTGCGCCACCTCGTAGCCGTCTTCGTTGCTCATCAGTCCCGCCACGGGCAGGGGCACCGCCACCATCTCCGTGCCGCAGTAGGCCGTCACACCACCCGTATGCTCGATGAGCAGGTTGACGGCATGGAGGATGTCGCTGTCGGTGACGCCCACCGCCACAATGTTGTGGCTGTCATGGGCCACACTCGATGCCAAGGCACCGCGTTTCAGCCCGAAGCCCTTGATGAAAGCCACGGCGGGCGTATAAGGCTGGTAGCGGTTGACCACCACCATCTTCAGGATGTCGTGCTCCACGTCGCTGACGATGCCACCGTCGACCACCTTGGGCTCGGCGATGCCACATTTCGTGATGAGCTGGCCGTCGAAGCACTCTATCACCTTGATTCTCTTACCCTCGTCGGGGACGAAGAGATCCTGCGCATACAGGAAAGGCCGCTCAAAGATGTTGGGCTTGGCGACCTCCACATACTTGAAGTTCGACACCCCTTTTTCGGCCACCAGCATTCCCTTGATATAGGTCTGCTTGGCGACGGGGCGGTGCAGGTCGTCGACCACGATGAAGTCGGCATCGTCGCCCACTTGCAGCATGCCGACAGGCAGGTTGTAATGCCGCACGGCGTTGAGCGAGGCAGCCTTCAGGACATCCATCACTTCGTAACCGAGCTCTATGGCCCTGCGCACCAGCACGTCGATATGGCCGTCGTCCAACTCGTCGGGGTGCTTGTCGTCGGAGCAGAACATCAGCTTGTCGGGGTGGGTGCCCATCAGCGGGATGAGGGCGTCGAAGTTCTTGGCCGCGCTGCCTTCACGAATGAGGATCTTCATGCCGAGGCTGATCTTCTCCAAGGCACCCGCGATGCTGAAGCACTCGTGGTCGGTGGTGATGCCCGCGCCCACATATTTCTGCAGGTCGGCACCCGTCACCGCCGGCGCATGGCCGTCGATGGGCTTGCCATGACGCTTGGCCGCCTCGATCTTACGCATCATCTCAGGGTCACCGTTGATGACGCCGGGGTAGTTCATCACCTCCGAGAGGTAATAGATGTCGGGCGAGGCCATCAGCTCCTCGATGTCGTCGGCATCGAGGGTGAAGCCCGACGTCTCGAAGGCCGTGGCAGGCACGCAGCTCGGCGCGCCGAAGAAGAACTTGAACGGCACCTTTTTGCCGTTCTCGATCATATAGCGGATGCCTTCCTTACCCAGCACGTTGGCGATCTCGTGCGGGTCGCTGACGGTGGCCACGGTGCCATGGCAGACCGCCAGACGGGCAAACTCCGACGGCACCAGCATCGAGCTCTCGATGTGCACATGGGCGTCGACGAAGCCGGGCATGATGTATTGCGTGTTGCCCACAGGCTGCTCCTCTATCTTAATGATCTTGCCGTCCTCGACGATGACCACCCCCGAGAAAATCCTTGCGTTGACGAGGTCGACGATCTGACCTCCTATGGTGAAGCTATTGTTCATGGATTCAATTTTACTCCGATTTGGCCGCAAAGTTACGGAATTGATTCCATTATTCCCTATCTTTGTCGCCTAAATAAGAAATCATTTCTATGCAAGATTCACCCCTCTATCCCGTCATCCGCCTCCACCCTGGCAAAGAAGACGCCTTGCGCCGTTTCCACCCTTGGGTGTTCTCGGGTGCCATCCACGACGCCGCCAAGGGCCTCCAGGCCGGCGACACCGTCACCGTCACCGACTACGACGGCCATATCCTCGGCACGGGCTTCTGCGAGTCGGACAGCATCGCCGTGAAGATGCTCTGCTTCGACAACCGCAAGATCGACGAATGGTTCTTCCTCGAACGCCTCAACCAGGCTTATGAGACACGCAAGATCATGGGCCTCACCCATGACGCCCACACCAACTGCTTTCGCCTCGTCCACTCGGAGGGCGACAGCCTGGCGGGCCTCATCGTCGACATCTACAGCCACACCGCCGTGGTGCAGGCCCAAACCGAAGGCATGGCACTCCACCTCAAGGAGATCGTCCGCGCCCTTAAACTCATGCCCGACCTCGGCCTTCAGGCCATCTACAACAAGAGCGCCGAGGCCATGCAACGCATGGGCAAGGAAGACGCCCTCGTGGAAGACGGCTATCTCTTCGGCAGCGCATTGGATGAGGTGATCTTGGAAAACGACAGCCGCTTCTTGCCCAACTGGGAAGAGGGCCAGAAGACCGGCTTCTTCATAGACCAACGCGACAACCGCGAGCTGGTGCGCCGCTTCGCGCAGGGCAAGACCGTGCTCAACGCCTTCGGCTACACGGGCGGCTTCTCCGTGACGGCCCTCAAGGGTGGCGCACGGCGCGCCGTCACCGTCGACGCGTCGAAGAAAGCCATGGCCATGGCCGAGGCCAACCTCGAGCTCAACGGCTACTCTAAAGAGGAGAACCCCTGCCGCGTGGCCGACATGAAGGAATACATCACCGAGATGCGTGAGGGCGCCTTCGACCTCATTATCCTCGACCCGCCGGCCTTCGCCAAACGCCATCAGGACCGTCATCGCGGCTTGGGTGGCTACAAGTTCCTCAACGCCGAGGCCATCAAGCGCATCGCCAAGGGCGGCATGCTGTTCACCTTCAGCTGCTCGCAGGCCGTCGACAAAGCCACCTTCCAAGGCATCGTCACCGCCGCCGCCATCGAGGCCAAACGCAATGTAAGGATCGTCGACCAGCTGTCGCAGCCCGCCGACCATCCCATCAACATCTTCCACCCCGAAGGGGCCTATTTAAAAGGATTAATGCTTATCGTGGAATAAAAAAACATTGCCGTGCATAGATACACTCGCCCTTAGGGCTCGGTATGACATGCGCGGCAATGTTTTTTCTTTTATCTGTCTCTTATCTGCCACCTAAGAGCGCTCCCGGCTTATGCGGACGCTTCACCGCCTGTCGGCTGCCCGACTTCGTGGTCTTGTCGCTGATGCGTTTCAGGTAGGCCTTTTCCAGATAGTCGACATCATATTCATTTTCATAGACGAACGAGTCGCTGTCCATGTCGGAGATCTTCATCATGAAGGTACGCATATACTCATAGGGATACGTGTATCTCATGTTCATATAAAGTGCAGACTCGCTCTTGTCGTAGGTATAGGTAAAGGTGGTCACCAAAGTCGTGTCGGGGTTGTAGATATACGACTCATACTCCTGCGTCTCGCTGTTCCAGTCGGTCCAAACGGTATCGACGGCGCTATCGAGCATCTCGCCCGTTTTGTTCTCCCTAAAGACCAGCCGGATGCCATTGTTGGGATCGTTCAGGTCGAAATCGGTGTATTGCATCGAAGCAGCAATCGGGTTGCCGTAGTAGTCGATGTTGTAGTATTCAAGCCGCTCGACGCCCCAGGTGCCGACGAACGACTTGTAATCGGTTTTGTTGCACGAAGCGAACATCAAGGCCGCAAAGGCCAAGGTCGCAAAGAATGTCAGTTTTTTCATCTTATTCTATTTTACTGTTAATCAATTCGTTTTAAGAAAAACCTCTCAAAGAAAGGAATGGGCTCGGAGACATGGTTGGTCCACGAAGCCACCAGAAGGGTGTCGTTCAAAGTCTCCACCTCGAAAGCGGCCGTCTTCTCGTTGTGAAGCAGCGAGCCATAAATGCCCAAAAGCCACGAGCTGCTTTCGATACGGATGCGCTGCTCGATAGAGTCGTAGACATAGTCGCATTTGAACTCCTTGATATAGGCAGGGCTGTTGTTGAGCTTCAGCAAGCCTTTGCCCGTGTTGTAGAAGAACACCTCATAGTCGCCGCCTGCGCTGGCGTCGTAGCAGAGCGTGTCCCAACGGTCGATGCCCGCGGTGGTGTCGACACGGTGGCTGACGTATTTCTCGCAGCCCCAATGTCCCACGACAGGGGTGTCGAACAACACTTCTTCCTTGTGGCACGAGGCCAAGATCATGAGGGCCACAAGGGCCATGAATCCAATATGAATCTTCTTTTTCATAACTAAAATCGTTGCAAAAATAGGATTAATTCAAATATCGCGCCAAAATTTCTATTTTTGCTGCACAAAAACATCTCTATGCGACTCAAAAGCCACCTATTAATAATAATGCTCGCGTTGACTGCCTTTTCCGCCAAGGCACAAGACGTGATCACCGTGATGCAGTACAACCTATTGGAATACGGCAACTACCAAAGCGGTTTCGCCGACTGTTATGAGACCAACAACAACACGCAGCGCAAAGACGAATGCGTCCGCACCCTGCTGGATTATGTGAAACCCGACATCTTCACCGTGTGTGAGTTTGGCGCCACACAGCAGCTGCTCACCAACTTCGTGCGCCACAACCTCAACATCAACGGGGTGAACTATTGGCAGACCGACAACATCATCAACTACGCGGGCAGCAACATCATCAACCACATCTTCTACGACTCGCGCAAGATGGGCCTCAAGAAACACGTGGCCCTGCGCACCAACCCGCGCGACACCGACGTCTACGAGCTCTACCTGAAGACGCCCAACCTTTCCGCCGGCGACACCGTCAAGCTCATCTGCATCGTGGCCCATCCCAAGGCGGGACAAGGCTATCAAGCCGAACGCCGCGCCCAGATGCAGATCGCCATGGACTATGTGAACCAATACTACCCCAAGGACAACGTGCTGATCATGGGCGACTTCAATATGTATAGCGCCAGCGAGAGCGGCTACCGGCTGCTCACCCAGACCTACAGCAACCCCGAGATCTGCTTCATAGACCCCGTGGCATACATAGGCGGCGTGGGCGAGTGGAACAACAACAGCCAGTTCACCACCTTCCACACGCAGTCGACCCGCTCCTATTCCGAGGAATGCTTCTCGGGCGGCGGCTTGGACGACCGCTTCGACTTCATCCTAATGGCCGACGAGATCGCCTTCAGCTACAACCACATGCGTTATGTGCAAGGCTCCTACCATGCCGTGGGTAACGACGGGCACCATTTCAATATGAGCATCAACCAAAGCAACACTGCTGTGCCTGCCGACGTCGCCGAGGCCCTCTTCGACGGCTCCGACCACCTCCCCGTGACGATGAAAATCGCGGTGGACCTACACCTCGGTGTCGACGACAACGAGGCGGAGAGCCTGCAAGCCTCCGTCGCCCCCAACCCGGCATCAGACAAGGCCGTGGTGCACTTCTTCAACCCCTCGCAGGGACAAGTGGAGTTCGACCTATATTCGCTGCAAGGGCTGCTGATGGCCAAGGAATCCAGCCATTACGATAGCGGCTCACAACAACACGAGCTATCGCTGCAAGGCCTGACCAAGGGGTTTTATTTGCTGAGAATAAGGCACGAAGACGGGTTCTGCCTGTCGTTAAAGGTGGCGGTGAGATAAAAATGTAGGGGCGGACCCGAGTGTCCGCCCCTACGTTTTTATTCACCAACCTTCACCCTCATCCCATCCGAATAAGCGCTGAACTCCGGCGCATACTGGCACTGGATCAAGGCGTAGCCGTTGTTGAGGTAGCCCTCCTTGGTGACGTACATGCTGTACTCCAGCTGGTGTGTGCCCTTGGGCAGACGCTCGATGAAGAACTCCATGTCGGTGTCGGTGTTGCTCTGGTAGTAGCTCATGTGATCGTCGTACTCGTAGTGCGAGATCTGCTCTATCGGCTCGAAACCAGCCGCACGGAGGTCCTTGACGAAGACGAAGCTCATGTCCTGCTGGCTGGTGAAGGTGATCTTCACGGTGAGTTTGTCACCTACTTTTAGGGTCGGCCCTTCGACAGGCTCAGGGACCTTAGATCCAACAGGCACCAACTTCTTGCCTTTGTCCGTCACCGTCTCCACAAACAGCTCGCGTTTGATGGTGAAGCCCGACTCGTCGCTCTTCACCTCGTCAATCGG
>JAEEGL016939096.1_pt1 | contig 34238 bp, 15 predicted proteins | sample 9134231 | NCBI WGS metagenome assembly JAEEGL01 (sample SAMN16246548, study PRJNA631951) | gut metagenome | biome: gut microbiome; feature: rumen; material: fiber-attached | host: Bos | place: Iran: Karaj | collected 2018-10 | reverse complement strand
TTTTATTTCAATTTTTTCATTAATTAAATCTTCATTATTTTCATTATCTTTAATTAAATCTTTACTATTTTCATTATCTTTAATTTTATTTTCAGTATTTTCATTGTTTTTTCTTTCTTCTTCAGTATTTTCTTTTATTTCCTTTATTAAATTTTGTCCATTTTCTTTAATATTTTTTTCTATATTTTTAATTTCTTTTTTCATCAAATTATTATCTTTATTTTGATTATTTATTTTTTCTAATTCATTATCTTTATTTATTTGTTTATTTTTTAATTTATTTTTTTGATTTTTATATTCTTTTTCTTTTTTAATAACATTTTTCTCTATTTTATTTTTATTTTCATTAATTTTTAATTCATCATTTTCTTTTCTTATATCATTTTTTATATTTTTATTCTTATCTTCATTATTAATGAATTCTTCATTTTCAATCATTTTATTCTTTATATTATCTTTTTCAATTATATCATTAAAATTTCTTTTTTTATTATTTAATGATTCTTTTTTTATGTTATTTTTATTATTTTTTTCATTATATAACTCATTTATTACTTCTGCATTTTTGTTATTTGTTTGTTTTTGATTTATATCATTATCATCTTCTATATCTTTATTAACTACATTTTCTTTATCAAAACTTATAAATTTTTCATCATTATTTTTTTTATCATCCATATTAAATCTATCTTTATTTATATTTTCATCTTTATATATTTTATCATTTAAATCAAAATTTAATGTATAATTATTATTTAATAAAAATATTTTATCATCTTTTAATACTTCATCATTACTATTTTCTTTATTTATATTTTTATTATTTTCTATTTTATTTTCCTGTTGTTCAGTTTTGAAATTATAATTTTTATGATTGAAATAGTCATTATTATTAATTTCATTTTTTATATTTTTAATATTTTCATATTGATTTTTATTTAAATTAATATCATTTAATTTAATTTTTCCATGTAATTTATTTTTTGAAATTTCATATTCCATTTCAGCATTTTCTTTTTCAATACTATTATCACTTAATAAATTTTCCTTATTTATTAATTTATCATTTTCAAATTTATCTTCAAAATTTTTTTTTTCATCTTCACTAAAAAGAATATTTTGATTTTTAAAATCCTCACATTTATTTTTTTTATCATTTTCAATTATCTCTATTTCATTTTCACTATTATTTGTTATATTTTTATTTCTTTTTGATGGGGAATCATATTTATAATTTCCTTTTTTTTGTTCATCAGATGATGAAAATTCATTATTTTCTTCTAAAATAACATTAAATATATTTTGATTATTTTTGATTCTATTATTTATTAAATTTTTATTTTTCTCTATTTTTTTTTTATAACTTTGATTATCATTTTTATCATTATCATTATTAAATAAATCTAGTAAATTAATTCTTAAGTTTTTTTCATTATTTTCATTATTTATATCTTCATCATTTAAAATATTTTCATTATCTTGTTGTATTTCATCATCATTTGAATTATCAAATTTCTCAAGATTATCTTTTGCAAAATTTAATTCTTTTAAATCATTTTGTTTATTGTTATTATCATTTTTATTTTGTATATCTTCATTTATATTATTTAAGCATTTTTTTAAATTTATAGGTTGCTTATTTTTTTGTTTGATTTCTAATCCATTATTTAACTTATCAGCTTTATTATATATATTATATTTCCAGATGTTAAAATATTTCTTTACATTATTATTTTTTGAAATAATTTCCAATAAAAGTAAATTTTTAAGTTGTAATAAATAATCTTTATTTTTATTATTAAAATCAATTATAGGATGTTTAATCAATTTTATTATATTGATTAAAAATATATGATATATTGATTTATACTTTTCATTTTTTTTATTATTCCATTTTTCAAAATAGTTTTTTAATAATTCATAATTTAATGATTTTGTATTTTTATCTTTAATTTTGAAAATTATTCTTTTTACCTTTGATTTGGTTTTTAATTGATTAATAATTGATAAAATTTGAGATTTATTTGAATTATTTAATTTCCATTTATTAAAAAATATATTTAACATTAATTTATCTTTATTTTGATAATTTTGAATAAAATAATTAGAGTCATCCTTGTTAATTAAATTATTTTTAGATTGAATATTATTTAAAAAAGAATTATCATTTTTTTCTTTAATTATATTCTTTTTTAAATTAGATTCATTTTCTTTAAAGTTATTTTTATTTTTTATTAAATTATTTGATGTTTTATATAATCGTTCATTAGAATTACTTTCTTTTGAAGTATCTTTTTCTTCATTTTTATTTTGAATTGTTTTATCGTCATTTTTAGTTTCTAAGACTTTATCTTTTTTTATATTTTTAGAATTATTATAAATGTTTTCTTGATTAAATATACCTGAATTATTTTCCTTATTTTTGAAACTTTCAATTATGTAATTTTCAAATGAATTATCATGTATATTATTTTTTTGTATATTAATATTAGGATTGAATTTTTTGTTTTGATTTGTGTTTACTTTATTCAATTCATTATTATTATTTTTTTTAACTTTATTTGGATTATCATCTTTTCTTTTTATGATAATATTATTTTTAATCTCATTATTAATTTTTGGAATATTATCATTATTGTCATTCTTTTTTTCATTTATATTTTCTTTTATTTGATTAGTATTATCTTCTTTTTCAATATTATAATTTTCTATATAATTTTGTTTATTATCTTTTTTTATTTCTTTATTCATATTATTAATATTATTAATATTTTTTATATTTGAGTTATTATTATTATTTTCTTTAATATTGTTTTCCTCTTCATAATTTTCATTATTTTTATTTTTATAATTATTACCTTTAATTTCTTGAAGAATATCTTTGTTTTTTTTTCTAATTTTAATATTATTTGTAATATCTTCTTTTAAATTTTCATTTTTTTCATTAATTCTATTAAGATTATTTTCTGTTATTCCATTTATTTCATTATCATTTTTTTTCATTTTAGAATTATCATGTTTTCTTTTTTTTGAATCTTTTTCTTTAATTTCATTTATATCATTTTTATTATTATTATTATTATTTTTATTTACTTTTTCTTCTTTTATTTTATTTTTATTATCTTCTTTTATTAAATTAGGATTATCATCTTTTATTTTGTTAAGATATTTGTTTTTATTTTGAGAATTTTTTTTATCATTTATTTCATTTGAATTATCATTTTTAATTTGATTTGAATTTTTTATATTTATTTTATTAACATTTTTTTCTTTACTTTTTTTATTTTTGGTTTTAATGTTTTGTATTATTTTTCCTTTATTATCTTCAGTAAAATCATCTTTTTCATTAAATACATCTTCATTTGCTAAATTAGAGTTTTTTTCAAGTTTTTTATTTTCATTTTTATCATCAATTTTTTGATTTTCCTTTTTTTTTATTTTATTATTTTTGTTTTTTATATCTTTTTTATTTTTATTTGTTAATATTTCTTCTTTTTTTTCATTTTTATTTTTCAAAGAATAATCTTCATTAAAATTATCATTAAATAATTTATCTTTTTGATTATTTTCATGATAAATATTTTCATTTAATTTGTTAAAACCTATATCATTATTGTAATTATTTTTCATTTTCTGAGAATTTTCATTATTTTTATTTATTTTATCTATACTATTTCCATTAATTTCATTTTGCTTAGCATTTATAACTTCAATTGGGTTTATTTCTTTAATTGATTCATTATTTTTATTGATATTTTCATTATCTTCAAGTATTTTTAAAGGTTTTTCTTCTTTTATATTATTATTTTTTCCAATATTGAATTGAATTTTTTCATTTTCTTTATCAAATTTTTGTCTATTTTCATCCACATCATTTATTAAGATATCTTCACTTAAATTATTTATTAATGACTCTTCATTTATTTCATCTCTTAATATCTTATCATTTATTTCATTAATTAAAATATCTTCATTTATTTTATTTAAATTTTCATCATTTATTTTCTCATTAATTATATTATTATTTATATCTTTTAATTTTTTGTTCTTAAAATCATAATTATTATCATTTTTATCTTCTAAGTTATTATTTATATTATTATTATTTTCATTATTTTTATTTTCTGTTTCAATTTCATTTAAATTTGAATTTTTTTTATTTTTTGTATCTATTTCATTTATAATTTTTTCTTCTAGTTCACTATCACATATTTTATGTTCATTTTTATTTTTTATTATTGGTTGTATAACTTTTTTTTTTTCAATCATTTTTTTTATTATATTTGTTTCATTGGTAGAACAATTTTTCCATTTTTCAAAGTAATAATCAATTGTTTTTTTCTTATTATGATTAATAATTATTTTTTCAAAACTATCTTTTAATTTATAAAATAATTTGTTTTTATCTAAATTTTTTTGTATAATAAGTTTTTTAATTATATCTTTCTTTGATAATTTCCATAAATAAAAAAAGTGACTAATACAATTATTATTAATATCATTTTTTTTTTCAATTAAATTATAACTATTATCCTCATTTTCCCAATTATTTCTATTACAATTATTACTATTATTTTTTACATTTGTAGAATATTCATATCTCCTAATAAAAACAGCTGTTCTTTCAGCATTATTTAATTCTTTTTTGTCAAAATTATTTTTAATAATATTTTGTTTATTTATAGGAATAGGAGTTAAAGAATTTTCAGGTAATTTTGTAATAATTTTACTTGCTTGTTCAAAAATACAATTAATATCTTTACATTTATTAATGCAATCATTTAAATTTTGAGGTTCTGATAAAGATAATTCTCTACATAATTTTTTCTTATTATTTTTATTTTCTAAAATAACATTTTTTAAATAATACTCACCACTTTTATCAGTAAATCTTTTTGTACCAGATAAAGTAATCGATTTATGTTTATCAATAAAAGAAGCTAATTTCAATTGACTTTTATTAATTAAAATTTCTGGTCTTTTTCCAAACTATAAAATTAATTATAAAAATTTTATTAAATTAGAAAATTTATTTTACTTTATATTGTGGAATTTCAGTTGAAATATTATTATAATTATTAATATTATTATCTGAATTTATTGATGAATAATTATTTGATATTGTATTTTCTTCTGATAATATTTCTGATGAAATATCTAATTTTGAATCTGATTTTTGTGTTTTTATTTTTATAGGTGAAAATAATAATATATTCTGTTTTTGAATATTATTTAATTCATTTCTTCTTAATTTTTTGTTTTGATTCGCTTTTTTCCCAATTGACAATAAACTTTCTTTTTCTTGTTTTAATTTTATTTTTTCTTTTATTGAATTATTTATCTAATTTTTAGTATTTTATGTTTTTTTTTATATTTTTTATTTTTACATTTTTTTTTAAGGCATCACCAAAAGAAAATGAGCTTTGGCTTTTCATTCTTCCAAATCTTGAAGATTTCATTTTATAAATAAATTATATTAATTTTTATTTAATATTCATTTAAAATTAAATAAAAGAAAATTAAATTTTGGAAAATAATATGATTTTTTGAATTTTTGTATATTAAAATTTAAAATTTCACTTATTAAATAAAAAATATTTTAAGAATACTATAAATGGAAAAAAATTTATAATAAGAATGATTTATTAACTTGATAAAATATTGTTAAATCTATAAATTTAAGAGATTAAAATTTCATATAAGGTTTTAGAATAATATAAAATATATAAAATATTTAATATATAAAATTTAATATAAAAATTAAAAAATGAAAGACTTTTTATTCTATTTTTAATATTGTAAAAATAATTAATTTAATTAAAAAAACGATTATTATAACAATATTTTTAAGATAATCATAATTATTTTTAAATGATAATAAAGAAAATGTATAATTATCTCATATTTTTTTATTTTATCATTGAAATTTATTGTGATGTAAATAAAACTTGTGTAAATTGCTCTAAAAATAAGAATATAAATTTAAAAAAAATATTAATTTATATTGGGATTGGATTTTTAATGATTATTCTTATAATTATATTAATTATAATATTATTTAGAAAAAATTTTTCTTTTTATCCTATTTTTATTACATCACAAAATAATAAAAAAACAAAAGAAGAAATTTTAATTATAAAGAAAAAAATACATTGTTTATTTGAACATATATTAAAGGAAGAAAATTATACAAATAATAATGAAAAAGAAAAATGCATAATTTGTTTGGAAGAAATAAAAATAAATGAAAATGTATGTTATTTACCATGTAAACATGTTTTTCATTTTAAATGTATAAAATTATATTTTTTTGATAATTTATGTTCAGTATGTCCTTTATGTAAATATGATTTATTTATAATTTTATACAAAAAAAATGTAGACGTTAAAGATATTGAAGTTAATTCAGAAAATGATAAAAAAATGATAGAACAATATAAAAGAAATAAGGAAGTAATTGAACCATCAACTATAATAATAAAGCAAAATAAAAATAATATTATTATTAATCCCCAATAATTAAATTTTTGGTTTAATTAAAATAATGTTGTGAAAAACAGAGGAAAAAATAATTAATATTTAATTTTTATGAAAACAATATATAAATTATTTTGAATATTTAAAATGTTTATTTTATAATTTATTTATATATAACTTAATTGGATAAAGTTATCTCAAAATTAATAGATTATATTTATTTTTAAAAAAATATTTATAATATAATTATTTCAACAAAAATAAACTTTATTAAAACATATATATTATTTGAAAATGAATAATTTCATCAAATCAAAATGGATATATCAAAAAAAGAATCAATAAATAATTATAAGGAAAATAGAATTAAAAAAATATATAATAATTATGAAATAAAATTAATTTCTAAAAAGAATTCAATAAATATTTCAATTAAACAAAATAATGAAATATATGAATCACTTTTTGATTTAGAATATCTTTATTCATTTCAATTATTTATTTCAAAAATAACAATTCAACAAATAATAGAAATTATTTCTTCTTTAATTGACCAAAAAAAGATTAAAATTGAAAGAAATGATAACAGTTTAAAATTCATTTTAATTTCAAATAATTGTCCAAATGTTAAATTAATTTTAAAAAAGAACAATAAAATATCAAATAAAATAATTGAAAAATTAATTGTTGAATTTGAAAATATAAAAAATGAAAATAAAAAATTAAAAGAATGTTATGAACAATTAAACAAAAGAATGAAAATTATAGAAAAGGAGAATGTAGAATTAAAAAATGAAAAAATAAAAAAAGAAAAGATAAAAATAAAAAAAGATAATATAAATAATAAAAACATTAATGAAGACAAAATTAATGATATAGATAAAAGAATAAAAAAATTAGAAGAATTTATTTTTGAAAAAAATAAAAATAATATTCAATTATCAAAATATAATTTAAACAATATTTATTCAATTGTATCACATGAAGATTGTGTAAATTCAATATCGATTTTTCCATCAGGAAATATAGTTTCAGTTTCTGGAGATAAATCAATTATAATTTATGATATGAATATAAAAATTTTACAAAAAATACAAAATGCACATGATAAAGCAATTAGTTATGTTGAAGTAAAAGATGAAAATAATTTTATTTCTTGTTCAGATGATAATAATATAAAATTATGGATTAAAAAAGAAAATACATTTATGATAAATAAAATAATTAAAAATGCCCATGAAGAGCCAATAAAAAAAGTAATATATCGTTTAAATGAAGATTTAATTTCATGTTCATATGATAATACAATTAAAATATGGAAAAATAATAATAATAATGTTTATGAATGTATGGTAACATTAATTCATTTTGAACATATTAATTCAATATTATTTTTAGAAGATAAAAAATTATTAATTTCTTCTGGAGTTGATGGAACAAAATTTTGGGATTTAAGTAAAGATAATTATAATGAAATATATTGTATTATTCATTTTGAAAATACTTTATGTGGATGGCATAATGCATTATGTAGAATTGATGATGATAATATTATTATTGGAGGAAAAAATGATGGAATAATGAAAATAATTTCAATATCAAAAAAAGAAATAATTAAAGAAATTAATAATTCATTTAAATGTTGGGGAATATATGTAATTGAGGATAAAGGAATTTTTCTAGTTGGAGGTAAAAGTAAAGATATTAAAATATATAGAAGGGATAATTATGAATGTGTTCAAATTATTAAAGATGCTCATAATGATGAGATTAATGGATTTATTGAATTAAAAGATTATTCTATTGTTTCTTATTCTAAAGACCAAATGATTAAAATTTGGAAATAAATAGTTATTTATTTTTTTAAATTCGATTTATTAATAAAAAATATTTAAAATAAAAAAATAATAAAATATTTTATTTTTTTGGGATAAAAAAAATTGAAAATTATTTTGTATAAATTTTTCCTATATTAAAAAGATTTTAATTTTTAATAATTTTAAATTTTTTTTAAAATAGTAAAAAAATTTAACAAATTTTTATTTATTAAATATATATATAATATATTAAATTATATTATAGTGAATTTTATTAAAAATAATATAACATATTTATTCATAAAACATTACAATAATATATCATTATAAAAATAAATTAATTCTCACAATCATAAACAATTATATCAGAAAATTTAACTTTTTTTATATCTTTATTATAATTTTTATCTTTATTTACATTATTTAAATTGTTTTCAATTTCCTTTCCGAAAATTTCTTGAAAACCTTTTTCATTATAATATTTAGAATGTTCAAGATAATCTCTATTTATTTTAGTATTAATTTTTGTAAAATATGAAATTTTTTCTGAGAAGGTTAAAGTTTTATTTTTAATTTTTTCAATCTCAAAAATAATTTCATCTTGTGAAAATAAATATTTAAAAAAAGCATAAATTAAAATAGCAAAAAAACAAAAAATAAATACTTTAAATGTAAAAATTTGATGATAATCATAAATAAATTCAAATTGAATTGTATTCATTTATATTTTTAAATATTAAAATTTGGATAAATAAATTAAAAAATTAAAAAAAAAATAAAAATGAATAAAGGAAAAAAATAAAAATTATATAAATGTCTAATGGGGATAAGAGTTTTATTTTTAAATCAAAAACAATTAAAAGACTTAATTTGATAAAAAAAAATTCCCCATTTGAAGAAATAAAAGAAATAAATAATAAAAAAAATAATATTTTAAAATATGCAATTGAATATCATTTAAAAAATGAAAATATACCCAATAAAAGTTTAATAAATAAAAGATTATCAAAACAATTTTCATATAGAAAACATAATAATAAAATTATAAATCAATCATTTAAAGCATCATCAAAAGAAAAAACACAATATATTAAAAAATTTTTTGATTTAAATTCAATAAAATCAATAAATGAAGAATTAAGACAATCAGGAAATTTATTAGGAAATAATAGGGAAAAACCAAAAAGAAAAAGTAGATTAGAACATTCAAGAGAATTAATTAAAAAAAAAATATCAAATAAAAATTTAGAATTTTTAAAAAGAAGTTTTAATAAATCAGATTATGAATCTTTTAATGAACAAAGAGAAAAAATTTTAAGAAATAGAACTTTAGAACCTTATAGATTAGAAAAAATTATAAAAAAATTAAAATTTCCATATATTGACAGTGAAATTGAATATAATTCATATATTGTTTTTAATGGGAAAAAAATAAGAAAAGCTTATTCAATGAGAAATAAAGATTTTATTGCTTTAGCAAATAGTATTAATAGTTTAATTTATAGTGAAAGCATAAACGATGATTTTGATATGAAATCATTTAATCAAAGAATTAAATTTAATAATTTTTGTGATGAAAATATTAATATTAAAAAATATTATTATGAAAATATTTCAATATTAAAAAAAACAAATGAAGAAGGAAAATATATTTTTAGAAGTGATTTACCTTCAAAAGATAAAATAAATGAATTAACTCAAATTAATAAAACAATAAATAATAGTTCTGACAACTCAACAAAACAAGATTTTTCTTCAGTTCACAATAGAAGAAAAAACTTAAATGAAAATATCTTTGAAGATAATGAAAGTTCATCAAGTGATGATGATTTAAATAATAAAAGAAAATTAACTAAAAAAGAAGTTATTATTATTAATAATCCAATAACAGGAGAAAAAGAATTAATTAATTATGATGATGGAAAAAAAATAAATGATATTAAATTAAATATTAATGAAGATGGAGAAGAAATTTTAGTTAATAATGAAACAGGAAAACAATTAGATATGTATAATTATAATATTGATCCTCAAACAGGGAAAAAAATTTTTTCAATATTTGAAGAGAAGAAAAAAAAGAATAAAACTAAAATTAAAGTTTTTAATGAAAATGAATCAAATAGTTTTGATACAATTACATCAAGTAAAAAAAGACATTATAGTAAAAATAAAAATAATATTGAATATGAATGTATTGAATTAGAAATAAAAAAAGATAATAAAACAGGAAATGATATTTTAATAAATAAAGAAACAGGAGAAAAAATAAAAGGAGTAATTAAAAAAATAACAAATTCAAATAAAATAATATTTTTAGATAAAAAAACTGGAGAAGAGGCAAAAAATATATTAAAAAGTATTAATCCGGAAACAGGAGAAGAAAATTTTATTCAAATAAAACCAAAATTAAAAGAAAAAATTGATATTATTTCTGTAAATGATCCAAGAAAAGGTGAAAATATTTTAATTAATAAAGAGACTGGAGAAGAAATAAAAAATTTATTAAAAAAAGAAGATAATGGAAATATTAAAATATATGATAAAGAAACTGGAGAAGAAATTAAAGGAATTAAAATTAAAAAAGATAATGATACTGGAAAAGATATTTTTACTATTAAAAGAAATAGTATTATTCCAAAAAATATTGAAATTATTCCTATTAAAGATCCAGAAACAGAAAAAGAAAATTTAATTAATAAAGAAACTAAAGAAATTTTACCTAATCTAATTAAAAAAATCAATCCTGAAACAGGAGAATCAATTATAATAAATAAAGAAACAGGTAAAAAATTAAGTAATGTTAAATTAAAAATCGATCCTGAGAATAAAAATAAAGAAATAATTGTTTTATCAAGAAATCAAAATCAAAAACAAAATTCACTTTCAAATAGTAAAACAAAAACAGAATCAATTGATAATGTAAATAATATAAATAATAATATAATAATAAGTCAAATTAATCCTGAAACTGGAAAAGAAATTTTAATAAATAAAAATACTGGAAAAGAATTAACTGATTTAGAAAAGAAAATAAATCCAAAAACAAATAAAGAAATATTAATTGATAAAGAAACAGGAGAAGAAATTGATGATGTTATATTAAAAAAAGATCCTTTAACTAAAAAATCTTTTTTTATTATTAAAAATAATGATGATATAATAGAAGAAGAAAATAAAAAAATAAATGATAAAGAGAATATTCCTTTAATAAATAAGGAAATTATTCCTATTAAAGATCCAAGAACAGGAAATGAAATTTTAATAAATAAAGAAACAGGAGAACAAATGAAAAATTTATTAATTAAAGAAAATCCAAAAAATAAAGAAATAAAAATAATTAATAAAGATACTGGAGAAGAAATTAAAGATATAAAAAGAATAATTGACCCAAAAACTGAAAAAGAAATTTTTATTAAAAAAGAAACAATCCCTATAAATGAAATAACAATGAGAAAAGATCCAATTTCAGGAAAGGAAATTGTAATAAATAAAAATACAGGAAAACAAATTAATAATATTGAAAAAAAAGAAGACCCAATAACAGGAGAAACTAAATTAATTAATAAAGAAACTGGAGAAGAAATTAAAGAAATAAATAAAAAAATTTCTTTAGAAACTGGAAAAGAAATAATAACAATTAAACAAGAAAATATTAAACCGAAACAAATTGAAATTATTTCAATAAAAGACCCAATTTCAGGAAATGAAAAATTAATAAATAAAAATACTGGAAATGAACTACCAAATTTAGAAAAAAAATATGATAAAGATAAAAGGAAAAGTATTTTAATAAATAAAGAAACTGGAAAAGAAATAAGTAATTTAATAAATAAAATTGATCCTGAAACTGGAGAAGAAGTTTTAATAAGAAATCAAAGTTCAAATTCTTTATCTTCTATTCAAAGTGATGAAATTTCATCAACAACTGAAATTATAAGTGTTAAAGATTTAAATAATGGAAATGATATTTTAATTAATAAAAAAACAAGAGAAAAAATAAATAGTATTGAAAAAAAAGTTAATGAAAGAACTGGAGAAATTAAAATAATTAATAAAGAAACTGGAAAAGAAATTAAAGGAATAAAAAGTAAATTTGATTTTGAAAGTGGAAAAGAAATTTTTATTGTTAAAAATAAAGATAATAACATTGATAAAAGTGATAATCAAAAAAATGAGAAAAATAATAAAAATATAATAGAACAAGAAATTATTAGTGTAAAAGATCCAATAAGTAAAAAAGAAGTTTTAATAGATAAAAGAACCTCAAAAGTTTTTAATAATATTAAAATAAAAACAAATAAAGAAAATGGAGAAGTAATTTTAATAAATAAAGATACTGGAGAAGAAATAAAAAATATTAAAAGAAAAATAAATCCAGAAACTAAAGAAGAAATATTTATTAGGCCAATTGAAAAAAAAGAAAATGAAACTCATATTATTGCAATTAATGACCCAAAATCAGGAAAAGAAATTTTAGTTAATAAAAATACAGGAGAAAAATTAAATAATTTAGACATTAAAATAAATCCAAAAACAAGAAAAAGTATTATTATAAATAAACAAACTGGAGAAGAAATTAAAGGAATAAAAAGGAAAATTGATAATGAAACAAATGAAGAAATATTCATTAAAGAAGAAAATCCATTTAAAAAATTAGAAATAATAAGTTCTAAAGATAAAAAAAGTGGAAATGAAATTTTAATAAATAAAGAAACAGGAGAAAAATTAAATAATTTAGAAATAAAACAAAATCCAATTTCAGGAGATAAAATAATAGTAAATAAAGAAACAGGAGAAATAATAAATGAAATAAAAGAAAAAATAGATGATAAAACTGGAGAAAAAATATATATTAAAGATGATATAAAAAATAAACAATTAATCTCAATTAAAGATCCAATTACAGGAAAAGAAAATTTAATTGATAAAGAAACAGGTGAAAAAGAAGAAGATTTAGAAGTTAAAATTGATAATAAAACAAATGAACCAATAATAATTAATAAAAAAAATGGAGAAATAATTAAAAATATTATTCCAATAATTAATCCAGAAACAGGAGAAGAAATTTTTATAAATAAAGAAAATATTAAAAATAAAAATGAAGAATATGATATTAATAATAATACAAATATTATATCAAAAAAATCATATGAAATAATTATTAAAAAAGATCCAAGAACAGGAGAAGAAATTTTAATTAATAAAGATACAGGAATTGAATTAGATAATATAGAAAAAAAATTAGATAAAAAATCTGGAGAAAATATTTTAATTAATAAAGAAACAGGTGAAAAAATAAAAGATGTAAAAATAAAAATTGATCCAAAAACAGGAAAAGAAAATTTTATAAAAAAATATGATAAATTACCTTCAAAAAAAGAATTAATAAGTGTGATTGATCCAAGAACTAAAAAAGAAATTTTAATAGAAAAAGAAACTGGAATAAAGCAAGATTTAGAAATAAAAACAAATAAAAAAACAGGAGAAGTTAAAATAATTAATAAAGAAAATGGAGAAGAAATAAAAGATATTTCAAGAAAATTTGATATTCAAACTGGGAAAGAAATTTTTATAAGAAGAGAAAGTAAAAAAAAAGAAAAAATAAGTGAAATAATTCCAATTAAAGATTCTTTAACTGGAAATGATATTTTAATTGATAAAAAAACAGGAGAAAAAATTAATAATATTGAAAAAAAAGAAAATATAATAACAGGAGAAATTCAATTAATTAATAAAGAAACTGGACAAGAAATTGAAAATATTAAAATAGAAAAAGATAAAGAAACTGGAAATCAAATTATTTCTGTTAAAACAAATAGTATTACTTCAAAAAATATTGAAATTATTCCTATTAAAGATAACAAAACAGGAAAAGAAATTATTATTAATAAAAATACAGGAGAAAAAATAAATAATATTGAAAAAGTAAATAATAAAATTACAAATGAACCAATTTTAATTAATAAAAATACAGGAGAAAAAATAATTAATTTTGAAATTAAAAAAGATCCAATTACAAAAGAAGAAATATTTGTTATTAAAGATAATGATATAAATAATATAACAGAAGAGAGTAATTCTTCAATTTCTTCTTCAACTTCATCAGAACAAGAAATAAGAAGTATAAAAGATAAAAAAACAGGAAAAGAAATTTTAATAAATCAAAAAGGAGAAAAAATAATGAATTTAGAAAAAAAAGAAGATCCAATAACAGGAGAAACTAAATTAATTAATAAAGAAACTGGAGAAGAAATTAAAGGAATAAATAAAAAAATTGATATTAAAACTGGAAAAGAAATAATTAGATTTTCAAAAAATATAATTTTACCAAAAATTAAAAATGTAACATTAATAAAAGATCCAAGAACAGGAAAAGATATAATAATAAATGAAACTGGTGAAGAATTAAAAAATTTAGAAATAAAAGAAAATAATGAAACAGGAAAAAAAATGTTAATTGATAAAAAAACTTTAGAAATAAAAAGTTGTATAAGTAAAATTGATCCTGAAAATGGAAAAGAAGTATTTTTAATAAAAGAAGAATCAAAAATAAAAGAAAAAGAAAAAAAAAATAATATTTTTACAATAGATAAAATTGATATTATCACATATAATGATAAAAGAACAGGAAATGAAATTTTATTAAATAAAAAAACAGGAGAAGAAATAAATAATATTGAAAAAAAAGAAGATCCAATAACAGGAGAAATAAAATTAATAAATAAAAATAATGGAAAAGAAATTGAAGATATTAAAATTAAAAAAGATTTTGAAACTGGAAAAGAATATTTTTCAATTCAAAAAGAAGAAATTGAAGAACCAAAAAATAAAATAATGGAAATTATAAATATTAAAGATCCTAGGACAGGAAAAACTATTTTTATAAATAAAGAAACTGGAGAAGAAATAAATAATATTGAAAAAAAAAATGATCCAATAACAGGTATTCCTATTTTAATAAATAAAAACACTAATAAAGAAATTAAAGGAATTTCAGTTAAAATTGATCCTCAAAATGGAAATGAAATTTTTATAAAAAAAAAGAAATAATACCAAGAAATTCTATTAAATTAATCGCTATTAAAGATCCACGAACACAAAAAGAAATTTTAATTAATAAAGAAACAGGAGAAGAAATGAAAAATTTAATAAAAAAAATTGATATTAATAATGGTGATTCTTTTATTGTTAATAAAGATAATAATAAAGAAGTTAAAATTTTAAAAAATCAAATTGATACTGAAACTGGAGAAGAAATTTTTTTAATTAGAAAAAATACTAAAGATAATGAAATTGAAAATCAAATTAATAAAGTTGAAATTCAAATTAAAAAAGATCATGAAACTGGAAAAGAAACAATAATCAATAAAGAAACTGGAAAAGTATTAAATGATATTAAAAAAGTAATTGATAAAGAAACAGGAGATAAAATTCTTATTAATAAAAATACTGGAGAAAAAATAAGTGATAATTTAATAAGAAAAATTGATCCAAATACAGGAGATGAAATATATATTAATAAAGAAAGTGAAAGAGAAAAAACAATAAATAAAAATAATAATGAATATTTAATTAAAAATGATGAAAAAACTGGAAAGGAAATTTTAATAAATAAAGAAACAGGAGAAATAAAATCAGATTTAATAATAAAAGTAAATCCAAAAACAAAAGTTTTAACTTTATATAATAATGAAACTGGAGAAGAATATAAAAATATAAAAAGAAAAATAGACCCAATAACTAAAGAAGAAATTTTATTAACAAATGATAATATAAATAATAAAGAAAATGAATCTCAAATTGAAATAATAAGTAAAAAAGATAATAAAACAGGAAAAGAAATTTTAGTAAATAAAAATACAGGAGAAAAATTAAATAATTTAGAAATTTATACAAATCCAAAAACAAGAAAAAGTTTTATTATAAATAAGCAAACAGGAAAAGAAATAAAAGGAATAAAAAGAAAAATTGATAAAGACACAAATAAAGAAATATTTGTTAAAGAAGAAAATCCATTTAAAAAATTGGAAATAGTAAGTGAAAAGGATTTTTTAACAGGAAAAGAAATTTTAATAAATAAAGATACAGGACAAAAATTAAATAATTTAGAAATAAAAATAAATAAAGAAGGAAATCCAATTTTAATAAATAAAGAAACAAAAGAAGAAATAAAAGGAATAAAAAGAAAATTTGATCCAGAAACAAAAAAAGAAATTTTTAGTAAAGAAAGTGTTTCAAGTGAAGAAGAAGAATTAGTTTTTACTGAAGATTCTTTTAATGGAAAAAAAGTATTAAAAAATAAAGAAACTGGAGAAAAATTAAAGAATTTTGAAATAAATAATTTACCAAAAACTAAAAAAAGTATCTTAATAAATAAAGAAACTGGAGATTTAGTTAAAGAATTTAAAGTTAATATAGATCCTGAAAGTCAAAAAATAATTTTTTCTACTGATAAAAAATTAAATAAAGAAAATATGAATAAAAATAATAAAAATGATTCAATTGAATTTTCTTTAATAAAAGAACCAATTACTGGGAAAGAAATTTTAGTTGATAAAGATACTGGAGAAAGTAATTTTGAATTAAAATATGATTCTAATAACAATAAACCTTTTTTATTTAATAAAGAAACTGGAGATAAATTTTATGATATAATAAGAAAAATAAATCCAAAAACAAAAGAAGAAAATATTGAAATTAAAAAAAATAAAAAAAATAATAAAATTGAATATAAGAAACCAAAATTAATTCCTGCTGAAATTGAAGAATTAGAAATTGAAAATGATGAAAGTTTAGATGAAGATATTTTAATAAATAAAAATACTAAAAAGAAAGAAGATAATATAATAATAAAAGATAATAAATTTATAAATAAAGATACTGGTAAAATAATGAAAAATATAATAAAAATAAAAGAACCATTTACAGATAAAGAAAAAATTTATAAAATAAATATACCAATTGATAATGAAGGATATGAATTACCAATTAAATTTAATAATTTAGAAATTAAAAAAGATCCAAATTCAAATGAAGAAATAATATTTAATAAAGAAACAAATTTACCAATAAATAATATTATAAGAATTAAAAATCCAGAAAAAAAAAAAAGTATTTTTATAAATAAAAAAACTGGAGAAGAATATAATAATATAATAGTCAATAAAGATCCTGAAACTGGAAAAGAAATTTTTACCAAAGTTGATTTTATTGTTCCTTTAAATAAAGATTTTATTGAAATTGTTAAAAAAAAAGATAAAAAAACTGGAAAAGAAATTTTAATTAATAAAGATACTGGAGAAGAAATTGATAATATGGAAGAGAAATTTAATGAAGAAACTGGAGAAATAATTCTAAAAGATAAAAATAATGGAAATAAAATATCTGGAATAAATATAAGAAAAGATCCATTTACTAAAAGAGAAAGTTTTATTTATATTACAGATAATAAAAAATTAAATAATGAAAATGAAATAAAAAAAGAAAAAAATAAATATAATAATCAAATTTTAAACAATATTTTTCCAAATAAAAATAATGATAATGATTATGATAAATTTAATAGTAAAAATAAACCAAATAATAATAAAATTGATTTAAATTCATTTGAAGAAAAAGAAAGTCATTTAGACAGATTATTAAGATTAAAAAAAAGATTATTAAATGATAAAATAAAATATTCTCCTTTGAAAAAAAATGAAAAATATTATATTAAATCAACTTTAAAAAATGACAATTCAAATTTAGATTTATTTTTTAATATACTAAGACATTCTCAAAAATCAAATGTTAAAAAGAGAAATGATATTCCTTATAATAGTATAATAGAAAGTTTAAAAGTTGTAAATAAAAGTACATCAAAAAGTCCAGTTAAAGAAAATAAAAATAATAATTTAAATTCATCAATAAAAAAAACAGTAGAATCAAAAGATGAAAATGATAAAAATAGTTATAATAAATTAAAGAAAAAAAATAAAAAAATATATAGAACTGGAAGTGAAAATATTTTTTCAAATAGAAAAAACTGTAATAAAAACAATAAAATTTATAATAATAGATATGAAAATTATGATGAAAATTATAAAAACAATAATAAAAATAGGAATTTTGTGTTAAATGACAATTATAATAAATCATTATATGGAAATTTAAATAGTCAATTAAATCAAGAAAACTTAAATAATAGTTTTGTCAATATTTCAAAAAATAATAATAAAAATAAAAAAATCCATATAAATAGATTTAAATCTCAAGATAATTGTAATTGTAATTTTATAGAAGAAGAAAAAAATTTATCACCTGATCCTTATTTAATGAATCTTCAAGCAACAAAATTATTATTTGATTATAAACCATCATATAGTAAAAATAAAGATAAAAATAAAGCAACTTCAGGTCATTATTTTTCGAATTATTTGGAAGAAGAAAAACAAAATAATAATATAAAATTAATTAATAATTTAAATGATTCTGATATTATTTGTGATTATGATTTAATTTCTTCTTCATCAAATGATGATATTTTTTGGTTATATGAAGATTATAAAATTAAAAATATTATGTTTCCAAATGCTTTGGATTCTAAAAAATTTAAATATTTTAAAAAATAAATGATACATAATAAAGTACATTATAAGATTATATATAAATAGTTTTTTAAGGCAAAATTTTAGAAAAAAAAATATTAAAAACTCTATAATTAAACATATTTTTGTAAATTTTCATTTTTTTATAAATTATAAATAGAAAAAAGTTCTATTTATATATATTAATGATTATAAAAATATAATATATTTAATAAATATTAAGTTATAAATAATGAATCTAAACTTTATAAATCAAGAATTTGAAAGATTAGCAACAATAGAAGGTGCTATAGATTATGAATTTGAGCCAAAATCAAAATTAAAATATGGAAAAAGAAATATTTATTATGAAGATTTAAAAAATGATTTTATTAATGAAGTGAACACTTTTGGTTTTTCACCTTTTATTTTAGAAAATTTTGAAAAACAAAGAAAAAATCCAAATATAATGAAATATATGAATAAAAAATTCAATCAAGGTTTAATTAATTATGTGAAAATGCAAACTAAATCAGTAAATATTAATCCTTTATCTGGAAATGTTATCAAAAAAAAGTCAAAAAATTTAAATAAAAAATTACCAATTATTGAAAATACTTTTTATTTAAAAAGAAAAGAAATAGTAAAAGAAAAAGATAAGAAAGATAATTTTTTACAAAAAGCTTTTGAGAATTTAGGAGGTAATAAATTAAATATTTCTTCTGATGATGATGATGAAAATATAAACTCAATTCATAATAATGATAATAAAAATAATATTCAAAACAATCAAAAAGCAATAAATAAAAATTATGATGAAATAAAAAAAAAACTAAGTAGTCAATTAAGAGAAAAATTTATGAAACAAAAAGATTTTGCTCATCCTTCATCAAATAATAATAATTCTATTCCTCAAATTTCGATTAGTGAATTTAATAAACCTGAAGCTTTAAAAATTAATTTTGAAAGATTTTTTGCTGAAAATATTAATAATAATGAATATAAAAAAATTGTTGCTTTAAGTAAAAATAAAGAATTTCTAATTAATCAAAAAGATAATAAAATTAATACTAATTCAATTAAAAATGATAGTAAGCAAAAAACTCCTATTAGTAAACTTTCTAAAGAGAAAAAAAGTAAAATTAAAAAATATAAAAATATTATTATTCAACCTTCTAAAAGTAAAAGTGAAACTTTTGAATTGTTTGAAAGATGTAGACCATTGAAAATAACAAAAAGAAAGGGGAGAAAAATTGATGAAAATGAAACAAAATGAATTAATTTTTACAATATAAAAAAATATTTATATTAAATTAAAATACAAAATAAAAAAAAAATTAATATTATAATTAAAAATATTTATTGTAATATTTTATGTTTATCATATTTCAATTATTTCAACAATGATTATTTGTATAAATAAGTGTTTTAAAATTGATTTTTTGTCTCATCATCATCTTCATCAATTAATAATTTGTATAAAATATCTTTTGGAATAATTAATAATAAACTTCTAATTTGTTTAATTTCCTTATTTTTTTTAAATAATATAGGAAAATAATATATCAAATTAAATGTTAATATCAATGAAAAAAAAAATATAACGAAATAACCTCCAATATAATTAATATGCTCAAATAATGATTCAATATCTCCATAAACAGCATCAGAAAAAAAATTAAAAGCAGGTTTTATAACTACTTCATTAAGTAAACTTAAATTTCCAATTTCATATGAATTTAAAACATTAAATGGATTAATTTCATTATATCTTTTTAAATCTTCAGTATTATTAGGTAAAATATAAGAATAAAATTCTGTTCCATATAATAATTCATTAAAATAAAAGCCAGAATTGAAAGCGATTTTTAAACTAATATTAACATTTGCATATACATTTACCATTGAATGTAAATAATAAATCATTATAGAATCCATATTATAATTTGTTATATTATCTGCAAATTTTTCACATGTAAATCCATAAACTTGTTCATAATCACTATAAAAACTACAAAGGCTATTTTCTTCTATTTTATTATATGCTTTTGACGAATTTGATTTTAATCCATATGTTTTTATATGCAATTCTATCTTATCTTTAAATTCTTTATAAGTTTCAAAAATTGAATCAAAATAATTTGTAAGAGTTTGAAATTTTGATGTTACTTTTGAGTTAAATTCCATGGCACAAGAATAAACTATATAAATTCTTAAATAATTAAATAAGATATCAACCATTGTTTTTTCACTTATTAATATATAATAAAATGATAATGAGTGAGAAATATCATAATATGTTTTTTTATTTATTACCATAATTATTGATAAAAATGACATTAATATTATTATGTATAGTATATATATTAATCCTAGTTTTTTTAAACTTTTTTTATCTGAAACAAGATTAGATTTTGGAAATTTCTTATTATTTTTTTTTATAATATATGATTGTTTTAAATTTTTTTCTTCTAATAATTTGATATTTTCATCATTTTCACTATATTCAGAATTGTCATCATCAAATTTTATTTTTGGATTTGAAATAAAATATTTTGAATCAAAATTTGAAACCTTATTTAATTGCATATATTTTTTACATTTTAAAAGGTTATATTTAATATAATCTTGATTTATTTGAAAAAAATATTTTAAATATTTTTCTTTTTCTTGTGTCATAATTAAAAATCCTTTTAAAGAAATTAGAATACATAAAAAAAGAATTAAAAGAATTATAATAACAAATGCCAAACTACTTTTTATCAAAATGTTTAAACTATTATTATATTCAGTTATAAATAAAATTATTAAATTATGAATATTTTCTAAAAATTCTGTATTTGAATTATAGAAAATAAAATTATAATCTAAATTATAAAAATTAATATTTTTTTCTTCTGTGTTTCCAAAATTAAAAACTGCATAGTTTAATTCTTTAATTAATATTAAAATATTATTATTAATTTCAGTTAATTCCAATTGTTCATTAATAACAAAATAAGTTAAATTTAATTGATTAATTTTTTTTCTAGTTTTTTTTGAATAAGAAAAATAAGTAACAGAATTAATTAATTCTGCAGTCTCTTTATATGATACTAGTAACTCTTGTTTTATTAATTTCATTATATTTTCCTTTGATAAAATATAATTCATATATTTCTCATTTTGTATTAATACAAGAAAAAATGAAAAACTAAAAATATGATTTATATTTTCAGATAAATCAATTAAATATTTTGTAACAAGAATAATATTATGAAGTGTTCCGTCATTTTTATTAATAAAAATAAAGAAAATAAGTCCCAATAATGCTATCACTATTATATGAAATAATTCTGTAAACATCAAAATTATTATACTTTTACTTAAATTCTTTGAGTAAATTTTTTGATAAAAATATGATTTATTTTTAATATAAAATAATTGATTTCTTCTTTTTATTTGAGGATAAATTAATTCTTTTCCAATTTGAATTTTTTCTTCTTTTATTAAAGGATCATTTTTCTTTTCTTTTATTTGTTCTTCAATGTTTTCTTCTATTAAAATAATTTCTTCAACTTTTCCCTTTTTAAACTTTGGTAATTCTATAAAATTATTATTAACAAAATCATAAATAAATAAGGTAATCTTATTTAATTTAACATGATAATAATTATCATTATTTATATTATCATCAATAGATTTAATAGATAAATTAATTTTAATCAAGTTTTTATCATCATTAGAAGAAAATGAAGATTCATAAGAATTTGAATAACTATTTGGTTCTGAATGTTCATATGAACTTGATGAATTACTTGAAGAAGATTTTTCTTCTTCAATTTGTAATTTTTTTTCTATATATTCTTTTCTAATATAATTGATTAATTTATCTTCTTTATTATTATATTTTGTATTATTATTAAAGTAATATTCTTTATTTTCAAAATCAAAATCAAATTGTCTATTTTCAGGAAGATAATTAAAAGTTATCTCTTTAAATTCAATTGGTATTTCTTGAAAACTTACTTTTTTTGTTTTTGAATTTTTAATTTGATTTATATTTTTTTTACTTTCATTATTATATTTTGATGATTTTGACTTATATATTGAAACACATGATAAATAATTTGCTTTTATATTTTCATTATGATTTTCATGATTTATTTTTATTAAATCAAAATAATAACCTAATACTTCATTTCTAATTATTAATTTACTAATTTTAATTCGACATTTTACTTTATTAAAAGTAACAATTTCTTCTGGCTCATCAGTAAAATATTTTTTTAAGATAGTTAATTTAATTTTTAATTTATCAACATTTTTCATATTTGAAAAAGACATAATAACTTTAATAAATTCATCCCCAAATTCTTTTATATAATGTGTAATATCAATATTATTATTAATTATTTTATTAGTAAAATTAAGTAAATTAAGTGAATTAGAAGTAAAATTTTGAATAATTAAATTATTATTTGTTAATATATGACATTTATATGATAAATTATTAATCATTAATTGTTCAACATCAAAATTAACTTTAGCAAAAATAAAAGGTTTATTATCTTCATCATATAACATACCTACATAAAATCCAATTGGAAAAAGGAATTTACTACTAGTTTTTAAAAAAAAAATATGCTCTTTTAAAGCAGTTTGATATGAATCTAAAAATTTAATTTTTTTTAATTGTTCTAAAATTAATTCTTCATGTTTTTTTATTATAAAATCTGGAATTAAAATATTCATATTTTGTCCTATTAATTCTTCTGAAGAATAACCTAAATGATTACATATTTCTTCAGAAATTTTTATTATTGTACCAAAATTATCTTGTTTTAGAGTAACTATTAAAAATTGAAAAGATGAAGTAGATATTAATTGATTAATATTTAAAGAATTATTGATTGTTTGCGAAAAAAAGTCATCTAATTCTATTACTTCTTCTTCAGATTCAATTTTTGTAAAATCATTTAAAATATCTCTTTTGTAATTTGAATATAATAAAAAAATTTGTTTTTCTTTGACTTTTAATTTTTTAAATTTTTCAAACCTATAATCAATTTCATTTACTAATTTATTTATTTTACCACCTAATTTTCTTAAAATATTTATATTTTGATTTTCTTTACTATTTAATAACAAAGTCCAAAATTGATAATAAATTTCTGAAACTTGTGATATTAAATTTATTAATTGATTTCCTTCATATCTTAAAGTTATATTTGATTTATCAGAAGAATTTTCAAAAGATAAATTTTGAAGATGTTTTGTAATAATATAAATATAATAACTTTGAGATAATGTTAAATCATTATAATTATTATTTACTAATTCTTTTAAAATTATATATGATTTATCAACTTTTTTAAGAACATTACTTAAAAAAATTGCATAACCTATTTTTAATATTACACTATTTTCATATTTATTTATCATTGATTTATATGTTTGTTCAATATATTTATAAACTAAAGAATTTATATTTTCATTTTTTACAGATTCAATAAAATCATTTTTTGAACTTTCAATTTTTACATCTTCGTTTTTTCTAAAATAACTTGCAATATTTAACATGCTTTTTCTATCATTTTTCATTTTGCCAATTGAATTTGATAATAACATTAACTGTTTATAAACATGAAATTCTTCTTTAAAAATAATATTGTTTAAATCAATTTTAACTTCTTTATCTGATAATATCAAAAAATAAATAATATCATATAAAATAAGCAAAAATAGAATATATATTAAACCTTTAAAAGATGTGTTTTTTATTAAATAACCAATCATTAATAATAAACAAGTATGAGTATAAACAAGTGATAAAAAAAGATGAATTGTTAATTGCAAATTTTTATTATTTTGATAAATAAATTCAAGATGAGTAGAATACAGAAGAAAAGAAGAAATACATATAAAAAAAAAGCAAATAATACCAGTTTTTGAATATTTTTTATGAATAGAAAACAATATTAATGATATTGATTTTACAAAAAGTAAAACTTTTAAATGATTTGAAATTATAAATTTTGAAGTTGCAGAAGAATTTAATTCATCTTTTGAAAATTTTAAAACTACCATTAATAAACATAAAATAAATTTAAATACTAAATAAATTATTGATAAAAAAAAATATAAATAATGTTCTGAATTCCAACATTTAAATTTTTCTCTAAAATATTTTTTTGGTTTTTCACAAAATATAACAATTAAATGTATTTCTAAACCTGTATAATATGAAAACATTTGAATTATTACTAATGAACTTCTAAAAAAAATAATAGAATTTCTTCTAATATCAAGTTTTTTATTATTATATGAAAATATTAGTAATTCAATATATAAAATAAATATACAAAAAATAAAAATATATGAAGATATTAATAAAATAAAAAATACAGATTTATTTCCAGATAACAATTTTTCTATTCTAAAAGTTGAAAAAAAATTTGAAATGATTGTAAATAAATTTGTATCTTTCCAAATATCTTTAAACTATATATTATAAATTATTATACTTATACTTCTGAACTTAATGGTAAACTTATTAATTGACATAATTCAAGTAATGAAATTATTACTTCATATAATTGAGGTGGATTATATTCTTTAAATGTATTATAAAAAAGTTTAAAATTCGATAAACAAACTTTATATATAAATTGCTTCAGTGAATTTGAAAAATAAAATTTTTCATTCATTTCTATATTTATTAGTAAAAAAATATTAATATTGCCTTTTCATAAATTTTAATATATTATTTATTATTATACAAACAAAATTGTTTATATTATTCGACAATTATTTTTATTAATTAATATTTAGATAATTTTTTTTTTACAATAAAATTTTTCATCAAATATATTATTTTTTAACTAATTATTTATTTATTAATATATATTATTCTTTTTTTAATAGAGAAGGTTTATCTAATTTTTCATCAATTTTATCCAATAATTGTTTAAATTCTTCCAAAATTTGAATTTGTTTATCTTCTTTTGGATCTTTAAATTTTTGGTATTTTAATAATGATTCTTGATTATCCCACTTCATATTATAATTATGAAAAATATTGGATTCATTTATATTTTGATTTAAATTATCTTTTTTAGAATTTGATAAATTCGTTTGTCTTAATGAATCCATATTTATAACACTTTTACTTTGATTTAAGTCTTTATTAATTAAATTATTTCTATTTGGAGAATCGAAATTTGATTTATTTAATATAATATTATTATTGATTAAATTATTTGAATTAATATTATTATAAATTGATATATTTTGATTTTCTTGAGTTTTTTTATTTGCATTTGAATTTTCATTATTTGGTTTATTTTCTTTGGAATTTTTGTTCTCTTGATTTTCAAAATTTTGTTTTGAAGAATTTTCTTGAATATAATTTTTTATTTTATTTAATTCTTCAGATGCTCTAATTAATTTTTTATTTAAATCTATATTACTATTTTCTAATTCATTTTTTTGATTTATTAGTTCATTTATTTTTTTATTATATTCAATAACTTCAATTTGTTTATTTTCTAACAACACTTTAAAATCATTTTCTTTCATATTAATTTCATTTTCCATTTCTTCTATTTTTTTTTTTAATTCATTTATAATAATATCTTTCTTATTTAAATTTATTAGATTTTGAGATTTTTCAAAAGTTAAAATTTCAATATTTTGATTTTTGTTTGCAATTTCATTTTGTGATTCATTTAATTTTTCTTTGTAAATGTCTAATTTATTTAATAAATTATTATTTTCTAATTTTAATGAAGAAATAATATTTTTATAATTGTTTAATTCTCCTAATTTATTGTTTAATATATTAATTTCTTTTTTTAATTCTAAATTTGTTTCTTCATATTCATTAAATTGTTCTTTTGATTTTTTAACTAAATCTTGAAACTGATTTATGATATTATTTTTAATTTTTAAATCTTCTTGTAATTGATTTAATGAATTATTTAATATTGAATTTTTATCTTCTAAATTAAATACAATTTGATTTAATTGATTTATTTTAGAAAGTAAATCTTGAATTTCATCATTATTATCCTTTATTTGTGTAAAATTATGAAAATTGTCATTTTTGGTTTTTTTTATTTTTCCATTTAATTGCGTATTTTTTTGATAAGAATTAAAAATTGGAATATATTTTGGATCATCAATATCAGAATCTGTTAAATCACTTTCTTCATTATTATTAAATTTATTTCTTGAAAAAATAGATTTAGTTTCATTATTATTATAATTGTAATTAGTAGAAATTGAATTTATTTTATCTTCCATTAAAATTTAAATTTTTATATTTTATTTTAGAAAATTTTTTTAATTTGACTAAATTTATATGTGATTACAAAAATTAATATATATTATATTCTTCGATTTATAATATAGATAAAAATTAATAATATGAAAAAGAAGAATTTTTCAAAGAATTAGATGATTATTTGGTAATGAAATATTTCCAAGGATATCTTAATCATTTTGAAAAAAAAATATTAAAAGAACAAAATAAATGTACAATTAAATAGTAAATTATTCCTAAAATTTTAAGAAAATTAATATATTTCTTTACCAGATGAAAAGCCAAGTTTTATATGAATATTTGGTTTTATCAACAAAAATAAAAGTTTATAGTCCAAAAAAAATAAGATATATAATAAGATAGAAAAATTTAAAAATTTTTTAGAAACTAATTCAATGAGTTCTTTCCAAATAAATGATATTTAAATACTCAATTAAATTATTTATTTCTTCAATCAAATTATAAACTAGTTAATAAATATATATTATTTAATATATTAGGAAAAGAAAATTAAGGACAAAATTAAATATTTATTATCATAACACAAGAATTTGATTATCTTTATATCCTCCAAAAATAATAAAGCAATATACTAAAATAAAATAAGGATATTTCTATTTTTATATATATTTTTTATTTAAAAAATTTTAAAAAAGGAATTAATGAAATTTTATTTTTTTATTTATCAAAATTATTGTTATTAGTTATATATAATAAAATACTATGAATTTTTCAAAAATATTTTTAGGAATAATTCATAATCTTAAAGAAGAAAAAGTCAAGTTAATAAACAATATATTAGATTTAATATATTAAAATTTCGATGAAGTATATTTTATTTTTGAGATTATAAAAAAAGAAAATTGAGTTTATTACAATATTTCATTATTTTCAAGATAAAAGAATTAAAAAACATATTTATATTTATATAAAATTGAAATCAAATTCTTTAAATTTATTATATACAAAATTAAGTTTTAAATTTTTAAAAGTAAAATGAACATCAAAAGATTTTAAACATTTATAAGATGATTATATTTCTTCTTTAAAAATAGAAATTAAAAAATAATATAATAAAACATTTTTCAAAAAAAATAAACAATTATTTGCAGAATTGGATTATAAAAATCAATATAATAATTATTTCTCTAACAAAATAAAAAAGAAAAAAAACAAAATATAAATTTAAGAAATTAATCTGATTAAAAAAAGATATAAAAATATCAGATAAATGATTTAACAATAAAATTAATATTAAAAAAATGATATATTGGTGTTGATTATATTAAATTTTGAATTAGATTTGTATAAAAGCAAAAATTAAATTTTTATATTTAATCAAAAATCAATTTAAATAATACGTTTAATATTATATTTGTGAGAATAAAACATTTGAATTTATTTTTTTTAATTCTATTAGATTTATTAAATTATAATCTAATATTAATAAAGAAATATTTTTTAATAATTGATTATTTTTCTTAATTTATAATTCTTCTTAATTTCATTGATTAAATAATTTTAAACAAAAAACATTTTTTTAAAATAATAATTATAAATTTTTAATTTCTTTTTATTCTTCATGAATTGATTTATAATATTAAATTTTTAAATATTTATTAAATTAAAATATTATTCTATTATTTGTTTTTTCAATTTTTTGAATTAAATTGAAAAATGAATATTTTATTATATAATAATAAAATGATAAATATATAATAATTATATAAATAAATATTTCAATTTTATTTTTTAATATAAAAAAGTAAAATATTAGTTAAAACATTTTTAATATTATTTATTAAGTTGAAAGAGCAATTTCAAGTTCATTTATTCCAGTTAAAATCCAACCAATAACTTCTAATATAAGTTCCTTTGAAATTATATAAACAATGTTAATTAAAAAGTGTTTTAACTAAGGTAATCTATTTGAGGTTCTTCATTTAATGCTTCTACTACAGCATGAATACCATCAATATAATTTGGAGTTTTTATATAATATCAAATAAATAAGGATTCTTTATGTTTGAAATAAACCCTTTATCAATGGTTGTAAAAATAAATCAATTTCTTCATGATTCATAATTAAACAAAATCAATATGATAATCAAATTATCTATTTAAAATAACATAAAGAGGAATACATTCATTTCAAACTTGTTCAGCAGGATGATTAGAACACTTTTTCTTTTTAATATATTTAATTTGTATAGGTGAAATACAATTAACACAAACTATACTTGGTTCATGTTTACTTTTGATGTTTTTGTTTCCTATCATTAATAAAATTATCAAATGATATATACTATGCATCTCAAATATATTCTTTATTAATACAATTTGGATATCCTTCTTTATATTCACATATATTTTTTAATTCTCTTTTATATTCTACTTTACCCATACAATCAATTCATTTTTGTCCTGGTAGATGTGTAAATTTTTCATTTAATCATCTTTTTTGAGAATATCTTTTTTTAATGTTTCATTTTTTAATTATTTTTCTTTTTTTAGATTCTTTTTCTTTTTATCCACACAATGAACATACTTCATGATTACATTTTGGTGTTTCATCTTTTTTTTCTTCTTTTTGTTTAAAAAAAAGAAGAAAGAAAATTTTATAAAAATATTGTTTCTCCTTCTTTTGAATAAAGGTCTTTTATTGATTTTGAATCGTGGAAAATTATTTTTTTATCATTTTTTAAACTAAATTTGATGGGACGTTTGATATTTTTTCTATTGATTTTTTTAAATTACCAATTGTTCCATTTTCAGGAACTTCTACACGAGTAAAACATTCCAGTGAAATTAAACGATTAACTATATTCATTGTTTTCTAGTTTTTAATTTTTTTTTATATATAAAATAAATGTATTTTTTTTTATTTTGATATTTCAATGAAAGTTTATTTCCATTTCTTTTACTTTTTACTTTATAGTAATCCTAATTAATTTTTTGATTTATTTTCTTATTCCATTTTCTTCTCTTTTAAGCTCTATCTAATCTAACTATCTTCTCTTTGCGTTTTTCTTTCATCATTATAAATTGTTGATGTTTATTTAAATTTATTTTATATTATTTTTAGGTAAATCATTTTTTTAATTAAATCAAAATTAAATTTTTTTTAAATTATTTAATTATGGTTTTATATATCATATAACAACCATAAAATTGAACTTAAGAATATTTGTTTTTCTTCTTCTGTAAATCTATTTGTATGTCCAGCTCTAATATTGACAGTCTTTCCTTTGTAGTTGGGTCTATTAGTAACAAGGTATTCATAGGTATCTGAACCATATTTGGAAAATTTTAGAATAACATTACAAGTTTTACAGGAAGTATTATATTTTGAATAAGTTTGATGAGTATAAGAAATTGGAATTGAGTCTCCATATAATGCATGATTAGATAAAAAAATTGAATTCCAAAGTTCTGATTTTTCAAAATAAACAGTAGATCCACGACCAACTCCCCAACTATTTTGATGGATAAATCCTAAGAGTGAAAGCATTTCAACTGCTTCTGGGGCAATAAATCTTTTATGAGTATTATCAAATTGATCATGACCAGTGAATAAAGCACCGCCCTCTTTGATATATTGCATTAAATTTTTTGTGAATTTTTTGCATCTATCAGCCAATGAAAATCCAGCATCTACAAAATCAAGAACAACAAGATTGAAATTTTTAAGATAGAAAATAGTTTTATTGTCTAAATTTGGATCAAAAGCATCTAAAACTGTAAGATTAACTGTTTTAATTTTTGATAATAGTTTATATAAAACATCTGGTGAAATATTTTGTTGACTGTTTTCTGTTTTTGAGAAATAATTTGTTATTAATAATACTTTTTTTACATAACTATAATTTCTTCTTATAAATGGCTTCACTATTACAAATTTATCATTAGAAGAATTCCCCTCATAACGTGGATCCTCCATAATTTTTGGTCTTATTTCTTCTCCTTCTTTTATAATTTTCGAAGAATTCCCCTCAAAATCTGGATCCTCCTTAATTAGTGGTCTTTTAACTTGATCCTCTCTTTCTATCAGATCTGTTTTACGTAATTCTTCAATTAATTGGTCATTAGCTATGTTTATATTTTTTTGTGATTTTTTTGATAGCCAAAGGTAAGAAGCAAAAAAAAATAGACCTAAAAGAATTATAATGAATAATATAATAAATCCAATTTTTTTCAGAGATAATATCTTTGTTTTATTCATATTTGTATCCGCCTTCATTTCAATTTCTGGAATACTATTACAATCTTTTTCTGTTTCTTTTTCTTCTATAGTTATTACTTTCTCAGACATTTTTTATATTGTATTATTTTTAATTAATTTCTTTAAATATGCAAATATAAATATCTATTCAATATAGTTAAAACTAGTTAATAAAGTATTTATTTATTTAAGATTTGGGGTTGAGGATTGAAAGTGGGATTTTAAAGTCATTTTAATTTTTGAATTATAAAAAAATATGTTAATGCTTTGAAAATTTATTTTTAAAATGGTTTATAAACAATTATTATTATATTCATTTAGAACACAATTTAAATATTAATTTTATTTGTGTATTAAAGTAAAAAAAGTTGTTCCATGAATGAATATTTTTAATTGTATTTATTATTTAAATATAACATCAATTCAAGATTTAAGTAAATTTATAAATTGTTGCTATTATTTTTTTAATGTAGAAAAAGTGTTAAATATATTATGCTTAATAAAATATTTAAATTATCCTTAATGAAATTTATTAAAATGAGAAAATCAAATTTTCAGAATTTTTAATTTTGTGAAACACACGAAAAATTTCTTTATAAAACAGAGAAATGAATTTTTTTAAATTAAACATTAATTTATAAACAGTCAATGATAAAAAAATTTGAGAAAAGTAAAGGAAAACAAAGTTATGTTTAATTTATCAAAAAATATTTAGAATAAAATATAAGCATTTTTGTTATAAATTATAAATTATTAAGTTAAAGATTATATGAATAAATTCATAAAAGATGTTTATCAGAAAAAATTTTTGTTAATGAAGCTTTATTCATATTTTGAAAATTAATATACAAATCAAAATAAGTTTTCAAAATGGTAAAAAAAAAATAGGTTTTTTTATTAAAAATAATTAATTTTTAATTTAATTATTTTTTCTTAAATAAAAATATGATCTAACTCTAATGTATATAATAAATAAAATATGAAACAAATATTTATCATAAAACAATAAATATTTTTAAATTTGAGGAAAATTAAGTCATGAATTTCTTTTTTTAAATATTTCGGAAGTTAAAATGTATTCATTAAATTAAAATTTAACTTTTTTTCAAAAGTATTTACTTATTTAAAATAATAAATTTTAATATTTTATAATTTATTGAAATTAAAAATGTTGAAGTAATTTATTTTAGTTTCATTTTTCAATTCAAAATTTAGAGAATTAAATAAATTCTCTTTGTTCATATTTAAAAATTTATTTTATCAAAATTATAATTTAAATTCTATTTATTTTTTTTAATCAAATAAATATAAATTAATAAATCATAGAATTCCAAAAAAAATAAAAAATTTATTTTTTTCTTTTTTATTTTAATGTTATTTAAAACTTGAAGTATATTAAAATGAAATTATTTCACAGAAATTTAAAATATAATAAAAAAAGAACTTAATTAATTTATAACTTGAATAAATATAAACTCTAAATATCTTATTCCTATTTTCTTAAATAAAAATATAATATCAACTAAGATAAATTAAAGAAAAATAATTGGGAATCAATTATTTTATCATACATTAATTGTAGAATCAAAATATTATAAATAAAAAATGAAAATAAATAAATAAATGAAAAAATAAAAAATTCATTAGATTATTATTAATAACAGTAGAAGAAATGTTTATGAATATGAAGATGATGGATTTAAAGAAGAACAATATATGAAAACAGAAGAATAGAGACAAATATATTTATTTGGTTAAAAAAATATAAAGGATATCAAATATGTGTTGAATTACTATATTATGAAGGAATAATAGGTGTGTATTCAGTAAAAGTAAGATAACATTATGATAGTGAATCATATGTTAATGATAAAAAATGTAGTTTTGGTGTTTGGGATTGAATGAAATGTAAAGGTAAAACAAAAGTTCAAAATTGTGAAATTAGTCTTGGTCAATGTAAAAAAGGAATTCCTTTATAGAAGAGAAATAATAGAAAAAAATGGAATAATAACAATTGGTAATTTTGTTTGTCAAGAATCTTTTGATGATAATAGTGATTGTCACAAATGTTAGTGGTCATTTATCATATGATCACACTATTTTTTCTTCATCATATTTTGATCCTGTTAATAATCCATGTAAACTAGGTTCCATTTGTAATTCAGGAAATGTGTTAAAATTGGTTTAGTTACAACAGAAGGAACTACAGTATAGATATCATTAATTTGTTAAACTGGATTATGGGACAATAACAATCAATGTTCAAAAACTCCTGAAACAGAAAAAACTGTTAAATTAGGAGATGATTATATATTAGGAGAAAATACTACTAAACAATTTAATGATTGGATAAGAAATAAAAAACAAAATGAAAGAAGAAGATCCTATTTATGAAGCTTATAGATATAATAGAAATAAAAAGAAAATAATAAAACATGGTTTATTTATACTCATAATGCATTTGTTTGAGATTCTGATGAATGTGCTTTTATTATATTTGGAAACAAAGTTCAGGATTTAATTTAAAGTTTTCTTTAATTATTCTTGTTTTCACCATTTTATTCTAAAAACTATATATATATAATTGAATTTCAAGGGAATTAAACTATATAAATTTTAAGTAATCTTTTTTTTGATAACATTGCAATTATTATTTTAATTTTTTTTTAAAAACTATTTCTCATATTTTATGTTTTTGTTAATCTAAAATAAATCATTTACTTTATATTTTTAAAAAAAGTATTTAATTAATTCATTTATTTGAATATTCATATTTTATATATTAAAAATTAAAACTTATTATAAAAAAATATATATTAATGGAAGAAAAAAAGATTTCACAAAGACCAATA
>JAEEGL015290974.1_pt1 | contig 34239 bp, 37 predicted proteins | sample 9134231 | NCBI WGS metagenome assembly JAEEGL01 (sample SAMN16246548, study PRJNA631951) | gut metagenome | biome: gut microbiome; feature: rumen; material: fiber-attached | host: Bos | place: Iran: Karaj | collected 2018-10 | reverse complement strand
GCAGGAGCAGACCCTGCTGATCATGGACACGCTCGTGCGCTGCGAGGCCGCGCAGAAAGAGTAAGGGATGCGGGGCTGGTGGGGCTGGCTGTTGCTGCTTGCACTGCTGGGTGGCTGCAGGGGACGGACTCCGGCGCAGATGCCGGATGACGGACCTGCGGTCTGCGACACATTGTCATTCCTCCCGGAATTCTCAGCTTGTGCCATCCCTCCTGAGGTGGAAGCGCGCATGCGCGGCGTATCGTACCCCGCGGATGCGAAGATCCCCCTTTCGGACCTTCGCTACCTGCGCCTGTCCTATGTCGGTTTCGATGGCGTGCGGCAGACCGGCGAGATGGTCTGCCATGCCGACATCGCGGAGGACCTCTGCGAGATTTTCCGCGCCCTGTACGAGGCGGAGTATCCCATCCGGAGCATCCGCCTGGTCGATGACTTCGGCGGCTCCGACGAGGCGTCGATGCTGGCTGACAACACATCGTGCTTCAACTACCGGTCCCGGACGGGTCAGCAGCGCCTGTCCGTCCACGCTCTGGGACGTGCGGTGGATGTCAATCCGCTGGAGAATCCTTTCGTGGACCGCCGCGGCCGGGTACAGCCCGCCGGTGCGGAGCCCTATGCCGACCGCACGGCGGACTTCCCGCACAAGATCGACCGCTCGGACCTGTGCTACCGGTTGTTCCGGGAGCACGGCTTCTCCTGGGGAGGCGCGTGGCGCAGCGTCCGGGATTACCAGCATTTCGAGAAACCTTGACACAGGATTGCTAGAACTTGACACATTCGGGTTAGTGCACTTCATGGGTTTGCGCTAACTTTGTATGGGTGAAATCACGAAAAACCAACTACCATATGAGAAAAGCTGTTTTGTTCCTTCTCTCCATGCTGGCCCTAGCCGCGTGTTCGCGGCCGGCCGCCGGGGACCTTCGCTTGAATGATCTGGAGTATTTCGAACGCCAGGGGGTCAATGTCCTGGTATTCAGCAACGCCTTCTCCGGAGGCTTCAATGACGAGAAGAATTCCGGCATCGAAGTCATCCACCACGGCGTCCGCACCATCCAGGGCGGTGCCGTCCGCCTGTCCAACACGCCGGAGCAGTGGGACCTTGTGCCGCAGTCGCCGGAGCGCAAGGTCGATCCCGAAGCCGGGACCATCGAGGTGTCGCTCCGCTATCCCGACTATGATTTCGATTCCCGGGTGGTCGTGACTGCCGAAGGACCGGCTGTCCGTATCGACGTCTATCTCGACAAGCCGCTTCCGTCCGCCCTGGTAGGCGAGGCCGGTTTCAACCTGGAGTTCCTGCCCTCGCAGTACTGGAACAAGGCTTACCTGATCGACGGCAAGCCGGGCCGTTTCCCGCGTTACTCCGCCAGTCTGACGACGACCCGTCCCAATGACGAGAAGGTCAGGCAGTACAAGGGCTACCGGACCTATGACGACCGCGGGACCGGCCGCTTCGTGGAGCCGCTCCCGATTGCGACCGGGCGCACGCTGATCGCGGCGCCGGATGCGCCGGAGCGCATGGTCAAGGTAACCTCCGAGGATGCGGACCTGATGCTCTACGATGGTCGCCTGCTGGCCCAGAACGGCTGGTATGTCCTGCGCAGCCTGCTGCCTGCGGGCCGGACCGGCAAGGTGCTGAGCTGGACCGTGGAGCCGAATGCCGTGCCGGGCTGGGTCCGCGAGCCCAACGTCGGATTCTCGCAGGTCGGATATATCCCTTCGCAGCCCAAGGTGGCTGTGATCGAACTGGACAAGCAGGACAAAGTCTGCCGCAGCGCCGAAGTCTGGCGCGTGCGCGAGGATGGTTCCACGGTACGCGTGTTCTCCTGCCCCGTGCAGTCCTGGGGCGATTATTTCAAGTATCACTACGCCAAGTTCGACTTTTCCGACGTACGGGAGCCGGGCGTCTATTTCCTCCGCTATGGCAACGTTCAGACGGAGAACTTCCTCATCGACGGGAGCGTCTATGACCGCATCACCGATGCCACGAGCGATGTCTGGATTCCGATCCACATGAACCATATGACGGTCAACGAGGGCTATCGCGTCTGGCACGGAGAGCCGTTCCGGGAGGGCTACCTCCAGGCCCCGGCCCATACCGATCACTTCGACCTGCACAGTCAGGGAGCCATCGACTCCGGTTACAAGGGGCTCCAGTTGATTCCCGGTCTCAACGTTGGCGGCTATTTCGATGCCGGCGACTTCGACATCGAGACCGGTTCCAACATCAGTGTCGTGCAGAATCTCGTCCTCGACTGGGAGCGCTTCAAGCCGATGCGCGACGAGACCTTCGTCAGCCAGGAGCAGCGCTACGTCGACCTGCACCGTCCGGACGGTGTGCCTGACGTGTTGCAGTATATCGAACATGGCACGCTCAACCTCGTGGCACAGGCCGAGAACATCGGCCACATGGCCCAGACCCTTTCCAACTCGGTCCTGGACAACTACCACCATCTGGGAGACGCCGCTTCCATCACGGACGGCCTGCATTACGACCCGCGTCTGAAACCTTACCAGAAATCGGCTGACGGACGCTCCAGCGGCACGCCCGATGACATGTGGGCGTTCACGACGCGAAATCCCGGTCTCGACCTGCGGGCAGCGACGATGTTCGCTGCGGCAAGCCGGGCCCTCAAGGGCTACAACGACGGCTTGTCGGCGCGCGCCCTTGCGCAGTCCCGTCGCCTGATGAAGGAGGGGACCGAACTGCTGGCCCGCAGCCCGATGGGTGCGCGGCGCGGCCAGGGCGGTTTCGGCAATATGTCCACCAACCTCCAGCTCTTCGTGTCCACGGGCGAACAGCACTACCTCGATGATTTCGTCGCCCAGGTCTGGCCTGCCCTGGACCGCAATGTGAATTCCGCCATCTCGGCGGCCCTCGATGCCGTCCCGTACATGGATTCTTCCTATAAGGAGCGGCTGCGTCCTTATGTGGAGCAGTACAAGCATTATCTGGATACGCTCGAGATGCAGAATCCCTATGGCGTGCCCATCGGTCTGGGCAACTGGGCGGCCAGCGGCAGCGTGGTCAGTTACGGCACGACAGCCGCTTCCGCCAGCTTGTATTTCCCGGATATCGTCGGCCCGGAATACGCCCTCAGGGCGGCCGGCTACCTGTTCGGCTGTCACCCGTACCACAACTATTCGCTGGTGGCCGCCGTCGGCGCCACCCGTCCGAAAGAGGTGTTCTACGGCAACAATCGCGCGGACTTCTCCTTCATCCCCGGCAACGTGGCACCGGGCGTGCTGTTCCGCCATCCGGACCATTTCGAGAATTATGATGACTGGCCCTTCCTGTGGGGTCAGAACGAAGGGACGATTGCCGGCAATACCGGATATCTGATCTTCGGTACGGCCTTGCAGCAACTGCTGGTGCAGTAGACTTCCGGTTCCCTGGCGGCGGGTCGCGACGGTGTGTTGCGGCCCGCCGCTTGTGCTTCCGGGTTTTTTTCCTAATTTTGTATGTTTTGCTGTTATTTCGAGGAATGAACATCGCCCGTCGCTTTCTTGCCTGCTTGCTGGCACTGGTTATCTGGATGCCGGTGTACGCACAGGATACCTTCGTGTTCTCTCCCCAGTGGACGGCCCAGGCCCAATTCGCAGGATATTATGCGGCGCTTGAGCGGGGTTATTATCACGAGGAGGGGCTGGATGTCCAGATCGTGCATCCGTATGTCGCCCAGCCGCCGGAGAACAGTATCCTGAGCGGTCGGTGCGATGCCACGACCCTCCAGTTGATGCAGGCCATGGAAGTCATCGACAAGGGGACACCGCTGGTCAATATCCTCCAAACCTCCATGAACAGCGCGACGGTCATCGTATCCCGCCGTGGCCGGAATCCGCTGGAGCAACACGGAGCCCGCGTGGGCACATGGAAAGCCGGGTTCAGCCAGATTGCCTATTGCGTGGACCATATCCTGCACCTGGATTATGTGTGGGTCCCCGTCGCCGCCAACGTCAACCTCTTTGTGGCCGGGGCGGTCGACGCCACCCTTGCGATGAGCTACAATGAGCTCAACCTTCTCCGCCAGGCCGGTGCCGATGTCAGGGAGACGAACATCTACCGTTTCAGCGAGCACGGCTACAACATCCAGGAAGACGGCGTGTACATGACCCTTTCGGCCTATCGTAAGGACCGGAGCCGTGCCGAGCGCTTCGCCCGGGCGAGCCGGCGTGGCTGGGAGTGGGTGGCGGATCATCCCCGGGAGGCCCTGGACCTGGTCATGGAATATGTGGATAGATTCCATGTCGCGACCAACCGTGTCATCCAGCAACTGATGCTGGAGGAGATCCTGAATCTCCAGCGCGATGCCGTCTCCGGGCAGCAGGAGTTCCGCCTGCGCCCCGACATGGTTTCGCAGGCAAGCGACCTGATGCTCAGAGCGGGACTCGTCTCCAAACCCGTGACTTACCAAGACCTGATTGCCCGATGAAAGCACTGATTGACAGAATCCGCCGCTCCCTGTCGGCCCGGCTGGGCATCTGGATTGCCACCTTCACTTCGCTGGTCTTCCTGGCTGCGCTGGGTTATATGTTCATCGAATCCCGCAAGGCCGTCAACCGGGAGGCGGTGAACCGGGCCACACAGGTGCTGGACAATACCGTGCAGCGTGTCAACGGCATCCTGGACGATGTCAAGATCGCTGCGCACAATACGGACTGGCTGGTATACCGCCAGATGGGGGACCCCGAGTCCATGTTCGACCTGGCGCGCAACCTGATACTCAACAACCCCCAGCTCAACGGTTGCTCCATCGCTTTCGAGCCCTATTTCTACCCGAGACAGGGCCGGTATTTCTCGGCCTATGCCTATTCGGAAGGGGGCTCCGTTTACACCGAACAGGAAGGCAGCGACGACTACGATTATTTCAGCATGGACTGGTACCTGCTGCCCAAGTTGCTGAACCAGCCCTGCTGGACCGAACCCTACAACGATGTCGACCCCAATGACAACTCGGCCAGCCTGATCACCTCCTATTGCAAGCCGTTGGTGGCTGAGGATGGCACCTATGCCGGCGTGATCACCACGGATATTTCGCTCTCCTGGCTCTCGGAGATGATCACATCGGTCAAACCTTATCCCAACTCCTACAGTATCATGATCGGTCGGGGCGGAGCCTACCTGGTCCATCCCGACACGACCAAACTCCTCCACCAGACGATCTTCACCGACACGCTCCTCGAACCGGACGCCCAGATCACGGAACTGGGGACGGCGATGCTGAAAGGAGAGACCGGCATGCGCCAGATCGAGTTCGACGGGCAGCAGAACTTCATCTTCTTCGAGCCGGTCAAGGAGACCGGCTGGAGCGTAGCCATCGTCTGTCCGGAGCGGGATATCTTCGGAGCTTTCAACCGCCTGCGCCGCATTGTCCTGGCCATTGTGGTCCTGGGCCTGCTGATCCTGCTCTTCTCCTGCCGGCGGATCATCTCCCGCGAGCTTCATCCGCTGAAAGCCCTGGCCCGCCAGGCGGACCAGATCTCCACGGGACACTTCGACGAGACCCTTCCGCCCACGGACCGGATGGACGAAATCGGCCAGCTCACCAATTCTTTCAACAACATGCAGCATTCGCTGGTCGACTATATCGACGAACTGACCCGCTCGACGGCCAACCGCGAGCGGATCGAGGGCGAGCTCCGCATCGCCCGCGGTATCCAGTTGGCGATGCTCCCCAATGTCTTCCCGCCTTTCCCTGAGCGGGACGATATCGACCTCTACGCATCGATGACTCCAGCGAAGGAAGTGGGCGGAGACCTTTACGACTATTTCATTCTCAAGGACAAACTCTATTTCTGCATCGGTGATGTCAGCGGCAAGGGGATTCCGGGCAGCCTGCTGATGGCTGTGACGCGCAACCTCTTCCGCGTGGTCGCCCAGCCGGGACTGTCTCCGGAACGTATCGCCCGCCAAATCAATGAGACGGTCGCGCAGGACAATGAGCAGATGATGTTCATGACGATCCTGATTGGCCGGATCGACCTGAAGACCGGGCGGATGGATTATTGCAACTGCGGCCACAATCCGCCCGTCCTGTTCGGGAACGGAACGGCCCGTTTCCTGCCGGTGAAGCCCAATACGCCGATGGGCGTGGATCCGGACTGGTCGTTCGAGGGCGAATGCATAGACGACGTCCGCGGTCAGGCCTTCCTTTTCTATACCGACGGACTCAACGAAGCGGAGAACGCTTCCCATGAGCAGTTCGGCAATGACCGGATGCTCTCCGTACTGGACGCCGGTCCGTTCGTGGATGCGCAGGAGGCTATCGGCCGGATGTCTTCCACCGTGGATGCCTTCGTGGACGGCGCCGAGTCCAGCGATGACCTGACGATGCTGTGTCTGAAGATCCGATGATTTCTCTCCAGTCCTTCCATATCTTCCTGATAGCCATGGCAGTCCTTGCCGTCGTGGTGTTCGTGTGCCTGTTCTTCGTGGACGCCGGTTACGGCAAGTTCTATCAGCCCAAGTGGGGACCGGCCATGGACAACCGGGTCGGATGGATGCTGATGGAGGCGCCGGTTTTCGTGGTGATGCTGCTGCTCTGGTGGCTGTCCGACCGGCGCACGGATCCGGTGCGGATCGTCTTTCTCCTGCTGTTTGAACTGCACTATTTCCACCGGTCCTTCATCTTCCCCTGGCAGATCCGGGGCCGCAGCCGGATGCCGCTGAGCATCATCCTGATGGGTGCCGTGTTCAATACGCTCAATGCCTTGATGCAGGGAGGCTGGATCTTTTATTTCTCGCCTGCAGACTATTACGGTCCTGCATGGCTGGCCGGGTTCCCGTTTGTGGCCGGCACGGTGTTATTCCTGTACGGGATGCTTGTCAACATCCAGTCAGACACGATCATCCGCCATCTCCGTGAGCCGGGCGACACGGCGCATTACCTTCCTAAGGGCGGCTTGTTCCGTTATGTGACGAGTGCCAATTATTTCGGCGAGTTCGTGGAATGGGTGGGGTTCGCCATCCTGACCTGGTCGTGGTCCGGTGCCGTCTTCGCCCTTTGGACCTTTGCCAATCTGGCTCCGCGCGCGGCGCGGATCTATGATATGTACAGCCGGGAATTCCCGGACGAGCTGGATACCCGCAAAACCAAGCGTATGCTGCCCTTCATCTATTGACTTGACGGTATGATTGATTCTCCGATCTTCTCGCCGGTCCGCATCGGACCCGTGACCCTGCGCAACCGGGTGATCCGCTCGGCCGCGTTCGAGAACATGGCCTATGGCAACAAACCCTCGCAGGACCTGATGGACTACCACGTGGCCGTGGCCCGGGGCGGGGTGGGCATGACGACGCTGGCCTACGCCTCCGTGAACCGGAGCGGCCTGTCGTTCGATGGCCAGCTCTGGATGCGTGAGGAGATCGTCCCGGCACTCCGGAAGATCACAGATGCCATCCATGCCCAGGGGGCCAAGGCATCCATCCAGCTGGGCCATTGCGGCAACATGACGCATCGTGCCACCTGCGGCTGCATGCCTGTGGGTGCATCCGCCGGATTCAACCTGTATTCCCCGACTTTCGTGCGCCGGCTCCGCGAGGATGAGATCGAGGCGCTCGCAGAGGATTTCGGCCATGCCGTAGAACTGGCCCGGCAGGCCGGATTCGACTGCGTTGAGATCCACGCCGGCCATGGCTACCTCATCAGCCAGTTCCTCTCTCCCTATACCAACCATCGCCGCGACCGGTTCGGCGGCAGCCTCGAGAACCGGATGCGTTTTATGCAGATGGTAATCCGTCGCGTGATGGAAGCCGCCGGTAATGACATGGGCGTGCTTGTGAAGATGAACATGCACGACGGTTTCCGCCGGGGCATGCAGCAGGCTGAGTGCCTTGAGGTGGCCCGGGAACTTGAGCGGCTTGGCGTCCATGCCATCGTCCTTTCTGCAGGTTTCGTGAGCAAGGCGCCGATGGAGGTGATGCGGGGGGCGATGCCGCTCCGCACGCTGGCCTATTATATGGACATGCGTAAATTCTGGTGGCTCAAGGCCATGTTGCGCCTCTGCGGCCGGATCGTCATCCCGACGGTGCCGTATCGGGATGCTTACTTCCTGGAAGATGCCCGGGCATTTCGCGCTGCGGTGCGTCTGCCGCTTGTCTACGTGGGCGGGATGGTCTCCCGGGCCTCGATGGAAGAGGTGCTCGGCGCGGGCTTCGATGCCCTGCAGATGGCGCGCGCGCTGATCCGCGACACGGACTTTGTCAACAAGCTCCATAGCGGGGAGGTGGAGCGCAGCGCCTGCCGCCATTCCAACTATTGCATCGGGCGGATGTACACGCTCGAGATGCGTTGCAACCATTGTATGGAATCACTCCCGCCCGCGCTGCGTCGGGAAGTGGATAAGGCAGAGGAACGATGGTCGCACTGATTACGGGAGGCAGTTCCGGCATGGGCCTGGAATACGCCCGCGCGCTGGCCGCACGCGGATATGAACTGCTGCTCGTGAGCAACCGTGCGGATGAGCTTGCCGCCGCCGCGAAGGACCTGGCGGCGGCGTATCCGGTGCAAGTGACCACGCATTTCCAGGACCTGGCCTGCCTGCAGGCTGCGGACGAATTGTATGCCTGGTGCCGCGGCGAGGGTATCCTGCCGGATATTCTGGTCAACAATGCCGGGATGTTCTTCTTCAAGGAGCTGGATGCCGGAGACCTGGACCGGGTCCAGGCCATGCTCGACCTGCATATCACTACGGTCACCCGCCTGACCCTGCTTTTCGGGCAGGCGATGAAAGAGCGGGGGAGCGGCTACATCCTGATCGTCTCGTCTATGGCCGCGCGGCTTCCCGAGCCGGGCATCACGGTCTATTCGGCCACGAAGGCCTACTTGCGCAGTTTCGGCCGCTCGGTCTCCTTCGAACTCCGCCCGTACGGCGTCGGGGTGACCACGGTGTGCCCTGCCGCCATCGCCACGCCGCTCTACCGGCTGGATCCGAAGTGGATGCGTCTCGGCGTGCGTGTCGGACTGATCCGTACGCCCGCGTGGCTGGTGCGCAGGGCCCTGCGCGCCCTGTTCCGCGGCCGTCGCGTGGTCAGCCCCGGTTTCATGAATGTCTGGCTGCCTGCCCTGGTCGCGGCCCTGCCCGGACCCCTTGTCGCCTGGTTATGGAAAAAACTCAGATAACCCTCCTGCTGCTTCTCGCCGCGGCCCTGCCGCTGGCCGCCCAGCGCGTCGAGACCGTCCCTTTCGGGGACTTCGAGCACTGGACGGTCCGCCATATCAAGGAATCCGCCGTGCTGGGCGGGGAAGTCAGGACCCTGTATGTGCTCGGACCAGACGAGGTGATCGAGGGCAACCGTGTCTATGACTACAGCCGGACACCCTGGTCATCCTCCAACGCCTATGCCCGCGTCTCCGGGGTGACCAAGGTCAGCGTGTCCGTCGAGCCGGACGAGGGCCCGTCCGGCACGTGTGCGCGCCTGTCGACCGTCTATGCTTCCTGCAAGGTGGCGGGACTGGTCGAGATCAGCGTGCTGGCCACGGGCTCGCTCTATTGGGGACGTATCTACGAGCCGATCACAGGTGTCAAGGATCCCTATGCCAACATGGACTGGGGCATCCCGTTCACCAAGCGGCCTTCCGCCGTCCTGTTGGACTACAAGGCCGTCCTGCCGGCCACCGGCACGCTTGTCCGGGGCACGACCTTCCGCAAGACGGAATTCCCAGGAGAGGATCCCTGCCAGGTGATGCTTTTGCTGCAGCGCCGCTGGGAGGATGCCGAAGGCATCATCCATGCGGAGCGCGTGGGCACGGCCTTCCTGCGGATCGGCCGGAGCACCTCCGGCTGGGTCCTGCGCCGCCGGATTCCCGTCTGGTATGGAGATGCGCGCCAGATGCCGGGATTCCAGTCCTATATGGGACTGATTGTGGGTGAGAACGTCCTCTATGCTACCAACAGCAGGGGTAAGCGGGTGCCGATCCGGGAGGAAGGCTGGGCTGCGGCGGATGCGCCTTGCACACACGCCGTACTGCAAATCTCATCCGGCAGTCGGGGCGGTTTCACGGGTGCACCCGGCAATACCCTTTGGATAGATAATCTTTGCCTGGAATATGCGCAGTAGGATCATTGTGACAGGCGCGACGGGCGCCATGGGCTCCGCGGCGGTCCGCGCCCTGGCGGAGCGCGGCCATGCCGTCGTCATGGCCTGCCGCAACCCCGACAAAGCTGCGGCTGTGCGGGAGCGGATCCTGGCGGACCAGCCCGCCGCCGACCTGACCTTTGCGCGCCTGGACCTGTCCTCGCAGGATTCCATCCATGCTTTCGTGGCAAAACTGGGGGGAGGCCCCATTTCCGCCCTGTTCAATAATGCCGGAGTGATCAGCCGGGCCTATGGCCAGACTCCGGACGGACTTGAACAGACCTTTGCCGTCAACTATTTCGGACCGGTGCTGCTGACGCGCCTGCTGCTTCCACGCCTGGAGCCGGATGCGCGGATTGTCAACATGGTCTCGCTGACCTGCCGTTTCGTGCGGATTTCGGAACAATCCATTTTCCCGGAGGAGAAAGACTTCTCCCAGTTGGGCACCTACGCCTGTTCGAAACTGGCCCTGCTCCATTTTTCGCAGGAACTGTCTCGCCGCAATCCCTCCCTGCGGATCAACCTGGCCGATCCCGGAATTGTCAATTCCGACATGATTTCGCTGGGTCGCTGGTTCGACCCGCTTGCCAACATGTTGTTCCGGCCCTTCTGTAAGTCGCCGGCCCGGGGCGTCCGCCCGGCCCTGGCCGCGCTTGCTTCCGATGAGCGCGACCGCTACTTTGTCGGGAAACGCGTGCTTGAGTTGCCCGACCGCTTCTTTGATCCGGAACTCGATCTCCGGCTGTGGGAGGCGACGGACCGGGTTTTGTTCTGAGGGAGGAATCCTTAGATCTCTTCGTCGTCGGGACCCGGGTGGCGCTCCCGGTCCTTGAGTTTCCGGACCGGGTCGCAGGTCAGGTCGATGCCCAGTTTCTTGAAGGTCTTGCGGTCCACTTCGCTCAGCATCACGGTCGAGTGGACCTGGGAACCCTTGAGCCGGGGCAACTGGTCGAGGGCCAGTTTGCAGTTCTCGTCCAGCAGGCTCATCATCGAGATCATGACCAGGACTTCGTCGGTGTGCAGCCGGGGGTTGTGGCCGTGGAGATAGGTCACCTTGGTCTTCTGGATCGGCGCGATCATCGTCTGGGGGATGAGCTTGATGTTATGGGCGATTCCCGCCAGGTGCTTCGTGGCGTTGAGCAACAGGGCCGCACTGGGACCGAGCAGGGGAGAGGTCTCCGCGGTGAGGATGGTCCCGTCCTCCAGCTCGATGGCGGCCGTGGCCACGCCGGAAGCGTCCAGACGCTCTCTGGCTGCCACGGTGGTCTTGCGGTCGGCCGTGGTGATCTTGGCCTTCTTCATCAGCAGGGCGATCTTGCTGACCTCGGCCTCCGTGGCTTTGCCGTCGGCGAAGTTGCACAGGGCGGTGTAGTAGCGGCGGATAATCTCCTGGCGGGCCGCCTCGCAGCATGCCTCGTCGTCGCAGATACATGCGCCGATCATATTGACGCCCATGTCGGTCGGGGACTTGTAGGGAGAGGAACCGTAGATGTCGTCAAAGAGGGCGTTCATCACCGGAAAGATCTCGACGTCGCGGTTGTAGTTGACCGCAGTCTCGCCGTAGGCCTCGAGGTGGAAGGGGTCGATCATGTTGACGTCGTCGAGGTCGGCCGTCGCGGCTTCGTAGGCCATGTTGACCGGGTGGCTCAGCGGCAGGCTCCAGACAGGGAAGGTCTCAAACTTGGCGTAGCCGGCCTTGACGCCGCGTTTGTTTTCCTGGTAAAGCTGGCTCAGGCAGACGGCCATTTTGCCGCTGCCCGGGCCGGGAGCCGTCACGACGACAAGGGGACGGGTGGTCTCCACGTAATCATTCTTGCCGAAACCCTCGTCGGAGTCGATCAGGGCGACATTGTTGGGGTAGCCCTCGATGGTATGATGATAGTAGACCTTGATGCCCATGTTCTCCAGGCGCTTCCGGTAGGCGTCGGCGCTGGCCTGGCCGTTGTAGTGGGTGACGACGACGCTGCTGACGCAGAAACCGCGGTCCATGAATTCGTCGCGAAGGCGCAGCACGTCCACATCATAGGTGATGCCCAGGTCGCTGCGGACTTTATTCTTCTCGATATCCACTGCGCTGATCACGATGACGATCTCCAGGTCGTCCTTCAGCTGCGTCAGCATCTTGAACTTGCTGTCGGGCTCGAACCCCGGCAGCACACGGCTGGCATGGTAATCGTCGAAGAGCTTGCCGCCAAACTCCATGTACAGTTTGTCGCCGAATTTGGCGATGCGCTCCTTGATGTGCTCCGATTGGATTTTGAGATACTTCTCGTTGTCGAACCCGTATTGCATAAGAATCTTGTTTGTCTGGATACGGGTTACAAAAGTAGGGATTTTTTGCAATAATCCACCATCTTTCCATTATCTTTGTCCCGTTTTTAATCCCTTTGAGCCATGAAAAAGATTGTCAGCACACTTGTCGCCCTGGTATTCGCGCTTGCCGCTTTCGGCCAGACGGCGGAGGAGATCGTTACCCGTATGGACGAGGCGATGAAGTCGCGGGATTCCGAATCCATGGCGATGACCCTGGAAATCAAAATCCCCATCCTTGGTACGCTGTCCACCCGGGCATATATTTTCGGAGAGAAACTCAAGATGGAGATGGAGGTCGCCGGTGAGCAATCCATCACCTGGATCGATGGAGATGTCGAGCGGACCTATGATTCTTCCGAAAAGACGATTACGATCAAGCGTCATGATACAGCCAAGCGCTCCGAAGCGGAGAGCAATGCAGAGATGCTCGAAGGGATCACCGAGGGCTACGACGTGTCCCTGACCCGGGAGACGGCCGACGCCTGGTATATCCGCTGCAAGAAATCCCGCACCAATCTTAAGAAGGACGACCCCAAGACGATGGACCTGGTCGTGGCCAAGGACAGCTATTATCCGCGGAGCCTGAGCACCAGGGTCTCAGGTGTCTCCGTGACGATGCGGGACATGGTTTTCGACGTGACCGAGTCGCAGGTGACCTTCAACCCTGCGGATTATCCCGGGGTGACGGTAAAGGACGAGCGTTAGGCCGCACGGCTGCCTAAATTCCGGAGTTGGAATCGGCGTACCGCTTGATTTCCGCCTCCTTGCGCTTGACCTGGATCTGGGCGGCGAGCAGCAGGGCCTTGAGACTCTCCAGCGAGGATTCCGCTTCCTTGTAAGCGGCTTCGATCCCAGCCAGTTTCTCCAGCGCTTCGGACAGACCGGCTTTTGCTTTCTCGAGGGCCTCGGTCCGCTTCTCCATCTTGAGCCCTTTGGAGAGACCGTAATCGAAGTCGGCCTGCTTGTCATCCAGTTTCTTCTGCGCTTTCAGGATGTCTCCCTGTTGCTTCTCCTTATCTGCAGGGTAGTTCTTGATGGTAGCATTGGCTGCGGTCAGGTTGCTCTTGGCTTTTTTCTCCTCTTCCTTGAAGTAAGCGAGTTCGGTGCCACGGAACCAGTCGCGGTAGCGCACCCAGGCGTGCAGCCACACTTTGGCGATGCTCTCGACGGCATCCGCCAGGATGACCTTGCTGTATTCCGTGAAATGCTCCTTGAAGGCGGCGGACTCCAGGTACAGGGCCTTTGAAATCTCAGAAGGGACATGGTCGGCCGGGACCAGCCGGTAGGCCATCAGGTATGCGTACTGGGTGATGCCGCTCATGTAGTCCCAAGTATTTCCGCATCCGGAGCCCCAGCTCCAGACAAATTCGCGGTCCTTGAGCTCCTGCTCGACATATTCCGTCAGTTCGGAGGGATTCTCCTTCTTGAGCGGATACCCGTCCTGGTCATAGAAGAAACGCTTGTTGTCCTTGTCGATCTTGTAGGATGCCTGGACTTGGTTGTCCCACTCTTCCTCGATGCAGGCATGTACCTCATTGTCGTTGAAGAAAGACCGGGCATCGCAGTGCAGGGGCATGTGGCCGTCGGCGATATAGTGCGAGAGGATGAAGAAACGCATGGCGATATGGTTGTTGGATGGCACGACGGGGGAGCCTTCGTTCTCCATCGTCAGGATCTTGAACGAGTCGACCAGGCTTTCGGTGAAGGACTCGCAGCGGTCACAAAGGTTGTGGCGCTTGTTGAGCAGGAAAGGTTTGCCATACATGTCGGACTCCAGCCCATATTGGTAAAGCTGGAGTGTCGGCGGCATCACGCGGAAAGATACGGTGGTCCCTTCCGGCGCACTCGTGTCCGGCTCATACTTGACAATATGGCTGGGCACCATGTCCTTGAACACGAAATCCGGGTACCAGGATCCCGCAAGCACAAAATCCCGGTAGTTCTTGAACCAGGTGATGAGAGCCTTGGCGTCATCCTGCTGCCGGGCAGGAATCTTTGCCTTCTCGATGCGTTTCATGGCCATCATGGCCAGCCAGGCGTGGGTGTACTGTTTCATGGGAGCGTTTCTTTTTTTGCTAATATACTCTTTTTTCTTGGGTGTTTATTGGATAATACATGGAAAAAAAACTATATTTACCACAAATTAAACTAGTTAGTAGTATGATTAGGACCAAGTTTTCTTTGATTGCTGCCATTATTGTCGCAGTATTCAGCTTCCAAGGCGCATTTGCGCAGGTTTCCGAATCACCCGAGCTCGCATCCAGGATCAAGGACGAGGGCCTGGGGAACTCCCAGATCGAAGAGATCTCCCAGTACATGACCGACTTGCTCGGTTCCCGACTGACCGCCTCGCAGCAGAAGCGGCGTGCCGAGCGGCTCGTAATCGACAAGCTCCGCGAGTTCGGCCTGTCCAACCCGCGGGCCGAGTTTGCCTACGAGTTCCCGCGCGGCGGCTGGGATGTCGTCAAGACCTATGCGGCCATGACTTCTCCTTATTACTGCGCTTTCTCCGTCAATCCCAAGGCGTGGTCCGGCAGTACCCCGGGTCTCGTGAAAGGCGAATGCATCGTCTTCGACGTCCAGACCGCGGAGGATATCGAGAAATACCGCGGCAAGATTGCCGGCAAGATCCTCCTGATGCCTGCCACGCAGACCTATACGATGAATTTCAACCCGCTGGCAACCCGCTATACGGACGAGCAGCTGCAGGCCCTGACTCAGGACAACCGCGCCAATACGTCGGCTTCGCCGGCCGGCCCTCCGCGCAGCAGCGGCGTCCGTCAGCCAATCGACCGGGAGGCCATGATGGCGCTCCAGCGCAAGACCCAGGAGCTCCTGGCTTCCGAGAAGCCGCTCTGCATCATTACGGGCCGCGGCACGTTCAACGTCCCCAGCGGCACCGGAGTCTCCTACAAGGTGGGTGATCCGGAGCCGACCCCCGAGGTCATCATGCCGATCGAAGACCACGGCCGCATGGTCCGTCTAATCGAGCACGGCCAGAAGGTCGAGATGGAGCTCGAGCTGATCAACAAGTTCACCAATGACCAGGAGGTCCATAACGTATATGCCGAGATCCCCGGCACCGATCCGAAACTCAAGGACGAGATCGTCCTCATCGGCGGTCACCTCGACTCCTGGCACGGCGGCACCGGCGCTGCCGACAATGCCTCCGGCTGCATCGTCATGATGGAGGCCATGCGTATCCTCAAGAGCCTGGGCGTCCAGCCCAAGCGGACGATCCGCATCGCCCTCTGGGGCGGTGAGGAGCAGGGCCTGTACGGCTCCCGCGGCTATCTGGAGCGCTACCTTTACAAGGAGCAGAAGAAGCTCCCCGGCTTCGATAAGTTTGCCCTCTATCTCAACATGGACAACGGCTCCGGCCGCTTCCGCGGTATCTATCTGGAGCGCAACGATGTGGCTTTCCCGTTCTTCGAGGCGTGGATGAAGAGCATCGAGCCGCTGGGATTCAACTATCTTTCCCCGCGCAATACCGGCTCGACGGACCATGTGTCCTTCTCCCGCGTCGGTCTGCCCGCCTATCAGTTCATCCAGGATGTGCTCGAGTACAACCGTACCTACCACACCATCATGGATACCTACGAGCGCCTGTCGCTGCCTGACCTGACGATTGACGCGACCATCGTGGCCTGGCTTGCCGTGTGCGCAGCCAACGACCCGGGACGCATCCCGTCCCGCACCATGCCGCAGACGCCGGGCAGGTTTTAATCCGCGTCCATAGACAACGAACCCGGTCTTCCTGTTCAGCAGGGGACCGGGTTCGGCGTTTTACTTCCGGGAGGATTTCTCCCCGAAGACGCACCACCGGATGAAAGGGATGCGGTGCAGGATCTCGTAGAGCAGGGGAGACAGCGTGAATACGGCCAGGCCCAGGATGACATACATCGCCACCGGAGGCAACTGCGTGTAGACTTTCATCATGTAGCCCAGGCTGGCAATCACCAGATAATGCACGATGTAGATACCGTAGCTGCTTCTCGTCATATAGCCGGCCAGCCGGCCCGTGCGGTCGAAGCGGGCCTTGAACCAACCCATCATGGCCAGGCACATCAGCCAGCCGTAGAGACAGTTGAGCGGGCTTGCCAGATACTGCGGGCTGGTATTGTCTTCTCCGAAGGTCGTGCCGATGAGGATGCCGCCTGAAATCACCGCGCACGCCATAAGGGGAATCCAGGTCTTTTCCAGCTTCTCCTGCACTTCGTCGTGCGAGAAGACAAAGTATCCCAAGAGGAAAGGGATCAGGTAAAAGAACGGCTTGTACAGATTCAGCAGGCCGTCCAGGGTTTCCGGCCGGGGGTTCCTGATAAGCGTCTGCTCTCCAGCCCAGAAAAGGACCCCCAGCATGATGATAGCCACGATTCCGGCCCGGCTGCACCAGTTCCAGACCTTGTCCTTGCGGTCCAGGGCGCGGATGAGCAGCAGCACCAGGCTCAGCAGCCACAAGACTTGGATGAACCAGAGCGGTCCCGTGCCGCTGAAGGCCCACATGACGAACCGTGCCGGCCCCGTTACGGCATCCAGCGCTCCTTCTTTGGCCGCCACGGCGGTGTTGAAATAACCCACCATCCAGTGGAATACCAACAGGCCGACCGTGCCCGGCACCAGCAATTTGCGGGTGCGGGCCCGGAACCATTCCCGGCTGCCGTTCTTCTCCAGTCCGTATCTCGCGCTGATACCGGCGAGGGTGAACAGCAGCGGCATGAACCAGGGATACAGGATATACATCACGACATCCTGATACTGCGGTCCGTCACCGAAACCGCCTATGCCGCCGAAGACACCTTTGTTGTTATAGAAGTAGATGACATGGTAGAACAGTACCAGGAGCACCGTGACCCATCGGAGATTGTCGATCCAATGCTTTCTCATAAGTCCGAATACTAATTAGTATTATTCATACAAAGATAACGATAAATACTCGCTTTGCATCGGAATTACTTATATTTGTATGATTCCAACAAGTCTTGCTATGGACCGTAGTTCGCAGATTATCCGGACCAGCATAATCGGTATTGTCACCAATGTCCTGCTGGCCGCATTCAAAGCCCTCGTGGGTGTGGTTTCCAGCAGCATCGCCATCGTGATGGATGCCGTCAACAACCTCAGCGATGCGCTTTCCAGCGTCATTACCATCGTCGGCACGAAACTCTCGCAGCGGCCGGCAGACCGCAAGCATCCTTTCGGATACGGCCGTGTAGAGTATTTCAGTGCCATCATCATCGCCGTCATCGTCTTGTCGGCGGGTGTCACCTCGCTGATCGAGTCCGTCAAGAAGATCATCGAGCCGACAGAACCCAGTTATACCAAGACCACACTCATCGTCATCATCGTCGCCATCGTTGTCAAACTGGTGTTGGGCTGGTATGTCAAGCGTCAGGGGACCCGGCTCAAGAGCGATGCGCTGACCGCGTCCGGATCCGATGCGCTCTTCGATGCCATCATCACGCTGGCCACGCTCGTTTCGGCCGGGGTCATGCTTCTCTGGGGCGTCTCGCTGGACGGCATCCTCGGGACGCTCATCTCGATCCTTATCATCAAGGCCGGTATCGAGATGCTGGCCTCTCCGGTGGGAGAACTGCTTGGCTCCCGGGTCTCTCCGGAGCTCGTTGCCGAGATCAAGAAGGAAATCATGTCCTATGACGAGGTACATGGCGTATACGATATCATCCTGCACAATTACGGGCCGGATGTGATGATCGGCTCACTTCATGTGAGTGTGGACGATACCCTGACTGCGCAGGACATCCACGGACTTACCCGTAAGATCTCCCTGCAGATGTTCCGGGACCATGCCATCGTGATGACCGTCGGCGTCTATGCCGTCGCAACCGGGGAGAACCAGAAGAGAGAGCTGCAGACACTGGTCATGCAGACCCTGGCAAAGCACAAGGAACTGGTCCAGGTCCATGGGTTCTATTACTCTGAAAAAGAGAATCTCGTGACCGTGGACGTGGTCCCCGACCTGTCTGTCAAGGATGACCTGGCTCTTTGTGCAGAGCTGACGCAGGAACTGAACGGTCTTGTTCCCGGCAAGACGGTCCTGGTCACGGTTGACCACAATTACAGTGATTAGCTTATTGACGCAGAACCATGGATATCCGGCATCATTTCATAGATAAGGGACAGGGTGAAGCCTTGATCCTCCTGCACGGAAACGGGGAGGATTGCAGCTATTTCCAAGGCCAGATCGACGTTCTTTCCAAGTATTATCATGTATATGCCCTGGATACAAGGGGACACGGGGCGACGCCCCGGGGCAATGCGCCCTTTACCATCAGGCAATTCGCTGAAGACTTGCGCGGGTTCATGGATGCGATGCAGATTGAAAAGGCCCATCTTCTGGGATTCTCCGACGGTGGGAATATCGCCATGGTCTTCGCCCTGAAGTATCCGGACCGTGTGGAGCGTCTCATCCTCGACGGGGCCAACCTGGATGCATCCGGTGTGCGGCGCCGGACACAGATACCGATCGAGATCGGCTATCGGGTAGCCCGTCTCTTCGCCGGTAAATCCGAATCGGCCAGACGGAACGCCGAGATGTTGGGACTGATGGTCAATGACCCAAATGTCTTGCCGGAGGAACTGTCCGGCATCCGGGCAAAGACACTGGTCGTGGCCGGGACCCGGGACATGATCAAGGAGAGGCATACGCGGCTGATAGCCCGCTGTATCCCGGATTCCCGACTTGTATTCATTCCCGGGGACCATTTTATTGCCCATAATTGTCCGGACGCATTTAACCGGGCCGTCCTGGATTTCCTCAAAGAAAAGTCAGAGTAGTATGAAAGTTTTGATGATCAACGGAAGCCCGCGCCAGAAGGGCAACACCTCCATCGCTTTGGCCGAGATCGCCAGGCAATTAGAGAAGCATGGCATCGAGAGTGAGACCGTCTGGATCGGCAACAAGCCGGTCCGGGGCTGTATTGCCTGCAATACCTGCAAGGAGCGGCCCGGAGCCTGTATCTTCAATGACGATATCTGTAATGAGATATCGTCCAGGATGAATGGGGCCGATGCCCTCATCGTGGGCTCGCCCGTCTATTGGGGCCAGCCCAACGGAGCCGTCCTGGCCATCGTCCAGCGGATGTTCTATTCCAATGGCGCCGCCTTCCGGGGCAAACCCGCCGCAGCCGTTACCGTGTGCCGGCGAGGCGGGGCCACGGCCGCCTTCCAGGCGCTGAACATGCCCTTCCAGATGATGAATATGCCGGTGGTGACCTCTCAATACTGGAACATTGTCTATGGCCGCGAACCCGGCCAGGCCGCCCTGGATACCGAAGGCATGCAGACCATGCGCACCCTGGCCAACAACATGGCCGCCTTGCTGAAGGCAAGCGGCGGGACACCCATGCCCGGAAGCGATGAGCCATGGGCGCCGATGCATTTTATCCGGGAGTTATAAGTCGAACGGAATCTCCCCCTGCATGAACAAGACGGCCTGGCCGGTGATGAACACCCGCCGGCCTTCAAGACGGACACGCAGTGTGCCGCCGCGGGGAGAGAGTTGTCTGGCCACCATTTCGTTCTTTCCCAGTTTTCCGGCCCAAAGCGGTGTGAGATAGGTGTGGGCACTGCCGGTGACAGGATCCTCGGGGACATTGAGTTTGGGATAGAAACACCGGGAGACGAAATCATACTCCCGGGATTGTGCGGTAATGACCAGTCCGCGGCCAGCAACTTGGCGCATGGCGTCATAATCCGGCGTCAGGGCCGCCAGGTCCGCTTCGGATCCGACCACGGCGATCATGTCCCCGCCATCGTAGTAGGCCTCCTGTGCCAAGCCCTCCGTGGCTGCAAGGATCTCCTCCGTCACGGGTATCCCTTTATAGGGACCCACCGGGAAATCCATCGTATAACCTGCGGAACAGGGCCTGACGATCAACTCTCCGCTCAAGGTATGGAAGTGCATCTCTTCCACATCCTTGTCTGCGAACCGGTGCAGGACGAAAGATGCCGCCAGCGTCGCATGGCCGCACAGAGCCACTTCTCCGCCCGGCGTGAACCATTTCAGGTCGTAGGCTCCGGGCCCGCGCTTCACGACGAAAGCCGTTTCGGAATAATTGTTTTCGATGGCGATGGCCTGCATCAATTCCGGTGCGGGCATCGCGCGGCAGGGGAGCACTGCCGCCGGGTTGCCGGCGAAGAGTGTGTCCGTGAAAGCGTCAGCGATATACTGGATCATCAGGTGTACGGTGTTGGTTCTGTGACCAAAAATACGAATTCTTTACGTGATTGAAAAATGGTCTCAAGGCTTCCCCAGGAACGCTGACGGCGTGATGCCGGTTACTTTCTTGAACAGCCGGGTGAAATGGTGCGGATAGTCGAATCCCAGCAGGTGGGCGGTCTCATTGATGTTGTGGCCGTTCATCAGCAGACTCTTGCCCTGCTCGATCACGAAGGAATGGATGTAGCCGATGGCCGTGCCGCCCGTGGCTTTGTGGAGGATATCGCCCAGATAGCGGGGTGAATAGGCCAGTTGTCCGGCACAGTATTGGACGGACGGGACGCCCAGGTCCAGCTGCCGCCCTTCCAGAAAGTATTCCCGGAGCAGGTTGTGGAAGCGCTTGAGGATGTCTGAAGAGGTTTTGTCTTCTTTCGAAAGCTGGCGCAGGTAGATCCGGTTGCAGTATTCCAGGATCAGGCGGATGTAGCCCAGGATCACGGTGCGGAGGGAAGCCGAATCCGTATTTTCCTGGAGTTCGTGTCTCAGCTGGGTGAGCAACTGGGTGATCCGAACCCACTCCGAAACCTCCATTTTCAGGGTTTCGGTAACGAAATACGAAAAGAAAGGGTAATCCTTCATCCGGGCTTCCAGGTCAGACCCGTGCAGGAGTTCCGGCGAGAACAGCAAGGCCCATCCGCTGATGTAGATTTCTTCGCCGTTATCTTCCTTCCCTCCGATCTGGCCGGGCTCCACGGCGATGATCGAACCGTCGGGCGCATCGAACATTTTCATGCCATAGGTGAGGTCTTTGGGGAAGTTCCGTTGGATAAAGAGACCATATACGCCGTAGCGGTTGAGGCTGGAACGGATGGGGGACACCTCGTCGTAATGGATGACGCTCACCAGCGGATGCAGGACGGGCGCGCCCAGATAATTAGCGTAGATGTTGGGTTCGAAAACAGATAAAGTGTGCTTCATGATGCATGTAAAGGTAGAAATTATCGATTAGATTCGCAAAAATCTGCGATATTGGTATAATTCTGACCAAAATCGGTTGAGGACTGTCCGGCAAGTTGTCTATCTTTGCATAAAAACTCGGGCATGAAACTATTGGGACTCTTGCTATCCGGCTGGGCCGCTCTTGTGTCGGTGACCGCCTCCTGCACGACGGATCCGCTCCCGGCTCGTCCGGATGCGGAACCGAAGGAGCAAAATGATGCCGGGCAAAACGGTGCCGACGAGCCGCAGAAGCCGGAAACCACCGGCAGCAAGACGCTGATCGTCTGGTATAGTTTCACCGGGAACTCCACGGCCATTGTCCAGGCGCTGCGTTCGCAAATCACGGCAGACGCCCTGGAGATCAAGCCGGCTCAGGAAGGACTGGACTATGCTGCGAACAATTATGCCATCGGCAGTTCCCTGATCGCGGCGATCCGCGAGAATCCCTCGTCTGCTTCTTCGTATCCGGCTATCAAGGAAACCGAGGTGGCCTTTGACAACTATGGGACGATCATTGTCGTGACCCCGCTGTGGTGGAGCCAGATGGCCGCGCCCATGCAGAGCTTCCTCTTCAAGAACGGCGGGAAGATGGCCGGCAAAACCATCGGCCTCATCGTCACTAGTGCCAGCAGCGGTATCTCCGGCGTGGAACAGGATGCGAAGCGCCTCGTCCCGCAGGGAAAGTTCCTTTCCGAAAGCCTTTGGATCCGCGCCTCGCAGGTTGGCAGCGCCAAGGATCTTACGGCGTCCTGGTATGGCAAAATGTTCCCGGTCAATAACAATGAAACGTCTATGAAAGTGCAAATTACCTCCGGCGGGAAGACCTTTATCGCCGATATCGAAGACTCTGAGACGGGCAAGGCCTTCCTCCAGAAACTGCCGATGACACTTGAGATGTCGGAGCTCAACGGCAATGAGAAATATTGCTATGGCGTTTCCTTGCCCCGGAATGATAAACACTACGGCAGCATTGATGCCGGAGACCTCATGCTTTATAGCGGCGATTGCATCGTCCTGTTCTATGGCTCCGCCGGTGGTTACAGCTATACCCGTATCGGAAAGATCCCGGACGTCGCCGGCCTTGCCTCCGCCCTCGGGAATTCCAGTGTGTCCGTTAAATTTGAAAGACAATGAAATCAACCAGGATTTGTTTCCTCCTTTTAGCGCTATTCAGTATGTCATGCAAGCAACAGGATGGGCCCATCACGATGAACCTGTATTATACCGGGCAGGACGGTAATGCCCGGCGCTTCGTTGAAGAGATGGAGTCCGGCGGGACTGCCCGTGCGATCCGGGCGGAGAAAGGCAATTTGAGATATGATTATTTTGTGTCAGAAGAGGATCCTGAAACCGTCCTGCTGATTGACAGCTGGGCTGATCAGAAAGCCTTGGACATCCATCATCAGACACCCATGATGAAGACGATTGCAGGCCTGCGGGAGAAGTACAACCTGACGATGAAGGCGGAGCGCTATCTCCGGGCTCCGGAGGACTTGACTTCAAATGATGCAAAGTATGTCAGAACAAAAGATGAATCGATGAAAATACAAACCGTGGATTTCTCAATCTGGCCGAAGGGTGAGCCTAATACCGCCAATGCCCAATACTTTACGGGCAACAGCTATCTGGCTCCGATGGCGGGTGGCTTGGCTAATGTTACTTTTGAGCCTCGCTGTCGAAACAACTGGCATATCCACCACAGGCAGGTGCAGGTGCTGATCTGCGTCGCGGGCCGTGGCTGGTATCAGGAGTGGGGGAAAGAGGCTGTCGAGATGACCCCTGGTTCTATCATTGCCATTCCCGCTGAGGTCAAGCACTGGCACGGAGCCGCCAAAGACGCGTGGTTCCAGCATCTGACCTACCACAAAGATGTGCAGGAAGGTGCCAGCAATGAGTGGCTGGAGCCAGTGTCCGACGAGCAGTACGACGCTTTATAGGCCGGCGTCGATGCGGGCTTTCAGCTCGGCGTCGAAAATGTCCTTGGCGATGATCCGGTAATGGGGATGGTAGGCCGCTTCAAATGCCGGGCTGTGGTGCATGATGAGATGACCTGCCTTCATGAGGGAATCCAGCTGATCCAGATCTTCTTCCGCTCGGGGTATTCCCTTGAAATCCCGACGGATCAGTCCGGCCAGGCTGCTCCACTTTGCCACCCATTCCTCCGGGGTGACCTTTCTGCCTTCGTTGGCACTGCGCACGAACGTGTCCAGCAACTCCTCTTCGCCGACCAGGCCTTTCAGGACAACGAGAAGATCCACGCGGATATAGTTGCCCTGGTCTCCCACGGGGTCATACATCCGCACCGGCGCGTCATAGCGGAGGCTGTCCAGATCCTCCCGGAAGGCTGCCAGTTCGGTGCGGAGATAATTCCTTGCATACTCCGGATCCGGGATCAGGTGTCCGGGTCCTAGATTGTCCTGGCAGAAACTTTTATATATGTCTTGCACACGGGATTCAGGATATTCCTGCAATTGGCGCGCTATGGCTGCCTTTTGAAGCGGCATCTGGCAGCCTGCCAGGAGTAGCAGCGGGAGAAAGAGTAGTACGTTGCGTTTCATTATGTACTTATTATTCATGGCAAATGTACATATTTTTGTTACTTTTGGCGTATGTTACTCAAGAGTATTCTCCTGATCCTGTTCTTTGCCGTGATGATCGGTGTCGGCATCTACTGCCGCCGGACCGCATCCGATGTCCAGGGTTTCGTCCTGGGAGGCCGCAATGTCGGCTCCTGGCTTACGGCTTTCGCATTCGGTACCTCTTATTTTTCGGCGGTCATCTTTGTCGGATACGCCGGCCAGTTCGGCTGGAAGTACGGCCTTGCCGCCACCTGGATCGGGCTTGGCAACGCCCTCATCGGCTCGTTGCTGGCCTGGCGGATCCTGGGTCGCCGGACGCGCCTCATGACACAGCATCTTCAGAGCGCCACGATGCCGGATTTCTTCGGGAAGCGTTTCTTCAGCAACGCGCTGAAGGTCGCCGCGTCGGTCATCGTGTTTATCTTCCTCATCCCTTATACCGCTTCGCTCTATAACGGTCTTTCTCGGCTATTCAGCATGGCATTCAATGTGGATTACGTATGGTGCGTGCTGGGCATGGCCCTCCTCACGGGCATCTATGTGCTGGTGGGCGGCTATATGGCGACTGCCGTGAATGACTTTATCCAGGGATTGATCATGCTGGTGGGCATCTGCGCCGTGATTGCGTCCGTGCTCAGTGGTCATGGAGGATTCAGTGCGGCGGTGGAGAGCCTTTCGCAGATCCCATCGGAGTCCGCGCCGGCCTTGAACGGCGCTTTCGTCTCTTTCCTGGGGCCCCAGCCCATCTATTTGCTGGGCGTCGTCCTGCTGACCTCCCTGGGAACCTGGGGCCTGCCGCAGATGGTGGGTAAGTTCTACGCTATCCGGAACGAGGCGGCTATCCGCAAGGGCACGTTCATTTCCACCTTCTTTGCCATCATCGTGGCGGGAGGATGTTATTTCCTGGGCGGTTTCGGGCGGCTTTACGGCCAGAGTATCGAGTACACGGCGGCAGGCACCCCGGTATACGACAGCATTGTCCCGTCCATGCTGTCCTCCCTGCCGGACCTGATGATCGGCGTGGTCATCATCCTGGTGCTCTCGGCTTCCATGTCCACCCTTTCCTCGCTGGTGCTGACTTCCGGATCCACACTGACACTGGATATCATCGATCCGGCTGTGGCCAAGGCCCGTAAAGGCGCACATATGGATGACCGCCGGCAGTTGCTCTGCATCCGGTTGCTTGTTCTCTTCTTCATCATTGTCTCTTCCGTGCTGGCCATCATCCAGGCGAAGAGTTCCGTGACCTTTATCGCCCAGCTCATGGGCATCTCTTGGGGGGCGCTGGCCGGTGCATTCCTGGCGCCTTTCCTGTACGGCCTGTACTGGAAGCGCACGACCTCGGCTTCGGTCTGGACTTCGTTCATCGTGGGCGTGGGTATCATGTGCGGCTGTATGTATTGCACTTTCACGGGCAAGACCTTCATCAGCCCTTACTTCACCTCGCCGATCAACGCCGGTGTCCTGGCGATGTTGCTGGGCCTGGTGGTCGTGCCCGTGGTGAGCCTCATTTCCAGGATGAGCCGGAAAGAGGAGGTGGACGAAATGTTCGACTGTTATTCCAGCACCGTTACGGTCCGTGCCACGGACGCCTTGTCCGAGGAGTCGGAATAACAGGTCTAGAAGACGAAAGTGTAACTGATACCCAACAGGTGACAGGCGGCCGTCAGGCCGCCTTTGTCGAACAGGTGATACAGGTAGAAGAGATCCAGCGAGTGGCCGGCTCCGAGACTGATCTCTGTGCCGGCGTAGTGCAGCGAACGTACCCATTTGGCGGTGTCAAAGCTGCTGAAGAATTCGTACATCAGATAGGGCGTGAAGATGCTGTCCGGGGCTTTGTATTGCCCGCGGAGCCGGGTCCGGAGGGTGTTGCTGAACGCTTTTGTGCCTGGATTATAGGCCAGCTCGTATTTTTCCCGGAGGGCCAGGGTCAGGCCGTCGCGCTTGAGGGTTTCGGTGAAGGACAGGACCGCCTTGTGCTGGATCGTGTTTCCCGCTGCCGGAATGCTCCAGTATTCATAGCTCAGGTCGCCCTTGAGCCAACTGTTGAAATTGTATCCGCCGCCGGCCATGGCGAACCAGCATTCCGTGTTGCTGACATGGTCATAGGAACGATGCTCCAGGCGCGCCATGGCGTAGGGCGCGCCGAAGGATTTGACAAGCTGGAGGCTGCTCCAGGTCCCGAAGTCTGAAACGGTCTGGGCGGCGGCCTGTGCGGCGAAAAGCGCGAGGGCGGAGAAGAGGGTGATAAATGCTTTTTTCATACACTACTGTTACTGCAAGGGCAAATATACGAAGAGCAATTGAAAAAAGAGCCTATCTTGCCTGGTTCCGGTACTCCCGGGGCGAAAGTCCGCTGCTTTTCTTGAAGAATTTGCCGAAAACGGACTGCGAGGGAAAATGTAGGGCATCGGAGATCTGCTGGACCGTGAGTCCGGTTCCCAACAGCATGGCCCGGGCTTGCAGGGAAACATAGTTAAGGATAATCTCCTTAGCAGTGCGGCCGGTTTGTCAATGGTAGAACAAGAATCCGAAATAGATTCTCGGGCCGCCGGGCAGGAGGTTTGATCTGCTGAGGGCACATAGATAATCGACCTTGAGGGTCAGATGCATGGGCCCTGAAACGATGAAATCGCAGCCGATGAAAGGATCGACGGCCATGAAACCCTGTCGGTGATAGCGGGTGCCGTTGATGGGAGCCCAGGATGAAGCGGGTTCTTCCATCATCAGGAGGGTTGTCATCGCCCCGCCGCCGAGCGTTATACCGGTATACGGTTGGAACCTTCCTGCCACCCAATAGGCATCAGCCAGAAGGCCGCCCCAACCGTATTTGAGGTAACTGCCATTGTCTCGTTGGCCCAGCGTAGAGACATAGCCTTCGCTGCCTATCCTGATATGGTTTCCTATGTGCAGGCGGATGACTCCGCCAATGCCCATCGGCATGCCTTTGGCTTCGTAGCCGATGGCATCGAGGGACCCTTTGAGATAGCCGGTGTGTACCATCATTCCACCGTCAAACCCGCGGATCAGTTTCTTCTCTTGCGCCATAGCAGTAATGCTCAGCAACAGGCAGAGTGCCGTGAACCCCCACTTCTTCATAGCTTTCCCTCCAGTTCTTTGCGGCGGGCTTCATAATACGCGTGCCGCTTGGGATTCTCCGGGAACCAGCCGCGCAGCACCCGCTTCTCCTGGAGGAACATCTCGTGGATGCCCCAGAGACAGCAGAAGGCAAAACCGCCGATGATGATGGAAAGAATGTCATTGCCGATCAGGAGAGACAGGCCGGAAAAAACCAGGCTGGCCACCAGCCACATCCACCAGGCTTGTTTCCCCAGGTGATACTCCATCTTGATGACGAGAGGATGGCAGATGCCGATGCTCAGGAATACGGCAGCCCCTATGATGATGCCATTAAAATTCATATCCGTTTTTGTTTTAAGATAAAACGGCAAGCCGCGTAGACCAGCATCGGGCCGAGGCCGGAGTAAAAGGAGGCTGTGAATGCAGCAGGAACGCCGGGAATCATTTTCAAGGCAAAGCCCAGACAGGACATGCAGACAATCAGGATCCACCCCCGCAGCGGGAAGGTTTGCCAGAGGGTGGTTTTTTCTGGTTGTGCCGCTATGCGGGCAGCGTATTTATCTACGATGCGGCGAAACAGGAAGAAGAACCCGGACAGCACAGCCAATGTAATGAGAATCAGCCACCAGAGTCGGCCGACGGGCATCATCAAATAGGCTTTGAAACCTTTGATGGCAATGATTGCCCCGGGTATACCCCATAGAGCGGCCGCGATGTAATATGAAAACTTTCTGTTCATGCCGGACTTTTGCTTTGCAAAGGTCGGTATTACATGCGGAATATTTTAGGCTGGAAGAGGAGGGAATTAGGATTATCCTTGCATCTTTTTCCGGAAGGCGGAAGGCGTCAGGCCGGTTTCTTTCTTGAACAGGCGCGAGAAATAGGACTGGTCTTCGATGCCGATGTTCGCTGCGATGTCAATGACGGGAAGGGGAGTGGAAGACAGCAGGCGCTTGGCGCGCTGGATGCGTACGATATTGATCCAGGAGCCTACGCTGCGGCCGGTAGACTGCTTGACCAGTCTGCTGAGATAATTCTCGCTGATCTCGCATTCCGTTGCATAGGATGCAATGCTGCCAGGCAGTTTCTCCGGATTGAAAACAGACTCGAGGAAGCGGTTTACGGCCGGGTGGATGGTGGCTGAATGCTCCGGTTTGATGCGGGTCATGAGCAGGTCCAGTCCCTTCTCCACAAAAATGCGGTCGCCCTTCTCGAAGGAAAGGAATAGCATGTCGAACAATGATCCTACGAAAGCACCCTCATCAAACCAGAAACCCTGGTGCAGCGGAGCCGAAAGAAAACGGACCGAGGTGGTGTCCGCGAGGGCGGCAGGCGCAAAACCTCCGGTGTAGCCGATGGCGTCCTGGTAATACCGGATGGCGAATGGGCTTTGCTGGGGAATCAGCAGAAGTTGTCCTGGTTGGCAAAGATAGGGGGTCCCATCCGCATCGACCAGTACCTCACCGGCCGAGACAAAGATGAAACCGATGAGCGGAAGCCTGGCTGCCGGAGCCTCGGACGGCTTGAAATAACCGGAGGTATCCATTCTCCGGATGAAGAATGGCATGTCTGAAAAGTCCGCTTCCGGCGCCCAATGGGCTTGTTGCGTCGTCTCTGTCATTGCAAAGGCAAAGATAATCAAGATTATTTGTTTGTTTTGCCTAATCGCCGTACCTTCGCATTATGGCAAAGAAAGGACAGTATATCTATGAGTATCCGCATCCGGCCGTCACGGCCGACTGCGTCGTTTTTGGCTATGATGGAAAAGAACTTCACGTTCTGCTGATCAAACGCGGTCAGGAGAAGGAGGCCAGTTCGACTGCTTATGTGGGGGAGTGGGCCCTGCCTGGTGGTTTCCTCGATGTTGAGGAGGATAAAACAGTCGCCCATACCGCTGTCCGTGAATTAATGGAAGAAACCCGGTTGAAACTCTCCGTGAAGGATGTGAAGGAAGTGGGGACATACAGCGATATCAACCGGGATCCCCGCGAACGGGTCATGACTGTTGCCCACTACGCCCTCGTCAAACTGTCCGAAGTACAGGCTGATACAGATGCTGACAAGGCAGAATGGTTCCCCCTTTCCGAGGTCCCTTCCCTTGCCTTCGACCATGACAAGATCCTTCGTGACGCTTTTTCCCGCTTGAAGCGTGATATCCATTTCGAGCCTGTAGGCTTCGAACTCCTGCCGGAGATTTTCACCCTCCCTCAACTTCAGAACCTCTACGAGTCCATCCTGGAGGTCGCGTTCGACCGCCGCAACTTTGCCAACAAGATGAAGCATTACGGAATCCTTTCCGAAGTGGATGACGGGATTCCGCGTCGCGGTACAAGGACTCCTGTCAAGTATCGTTTCGATAAGGAGAACTATGAACGGCTGAAGGCCAAAGGATTCCAGCTGGAGTTCTGAGCCCGTTCTTTGCATTTGATATTAACACATAGGATATGTTACTCAGAAGAATCTTTTTGCTTATCGGCGCTGCCATCTGCGCTCTTAGTTGTTCGAACCATTCGGACACCATCTACCAGTTCAAAGCCGAGTCCAACAGCGGCGAAGAAGTGAACTTCGCCGATTTCAAAGGTAAGGTCCTCCTGGTTGTCAATACAGCCTCCAAGTGCGGCTTTACCCCGCAGTACGAGGGGTTGGAAGCGCTCTACAAGAAATATGGGGACAAAGGTCTTGTCGTCGTAGGCTTCCCCTGCGACCAGTTCGGCCATCAGGAGCCCGGCACTGATGAAGAGATAGTCGAGTTCTGCAAGCTGAACTACGGGGTCACCTTCCCGCTGATGGCTAAGTCCGATGTGAATGGCGAGAACGCCAATGAGATCTTCCGATGGCTCTATTCCGAAAAGCCTTTCGCCGGTTTCGGGGACAGCGACATGGGTAAGGCCATGGACGGGATGCTCTCCCGGGGCAATCCGGACTATGCCTCCAACCCGGACATCAAGTGGAATTTCACCAAGTTCCTTATCGACCGCAAAGGTAATGTCATTGCCCGTTTCGAGCCGGTCGTGACTCCCGGACAGCTGGAGTCTGAGATCGAGGCCCTGCTTTAATCCTGTCCGGAATCGCGATCATTGGTATTCAAGCCCTTTTACGGCAATACCGATGTTGACGGGATAATGCTCCATCGCTCCCAGGGCGACTTCCCGCAGATAACTGCGCTTTAAATAGACATTGAAATCCATGGTCATCTCCCAGAACTTCCTCTCCGCTTCGGGCTTGGCCAGGAAAGACTGCATAGCCTGCTCGTCATACCCGACAATCTGGAAGGCGACAAAGTAGCGTCCGGTCTCCAACAGGATGGTCTCTTCCGGTTGGATATCGAAGTTTTGCTGATCATCCGAAACGGCGACATCGAAGTAAATGGGTTTGTGGAGCACGTTGACGAAGGATTCATTCTTACCATCGATGCGGTAGATATTGACGGATGCGACGCAACCGGGGATATGGTTGCTGTGCACGGAGAGCAGGATATCTTTCACGAGGAACGGCTTTTTTGCCTGGACGACCGACCCTAGTTCCCGTCCCGACGGATGCCCGTTCCGCAGGGCGGTACTGATAACCCCCATGTTTTTCAGCACATTCATCCCTGGTCGCAGGAGATACTTCTCTCTGGCATTTCCGCCGATGGAGACGGCTGGTGGTAATTCCTGCTTCTGCAGGACGATGACCACATCGTCGGCCGGCCCGGTGACGGGATAGGAGGCTGGCTGATAGGAGACATGGAAGAATTCCAGCGTGTCGCATGGGCTCACAAGCTCAAAACGACCCTCGGATGAAGATATCGTCCCTGTCTGATATCTGGGCACGCCAAGTTGGACATATTCGACGGCCTCGCCTTGTTCATTGATGATTCTCCCTTTGACGGTTACGCGTTCCTGTGCAAAAAGCAGGGCGGGGAGGAATGTGAAGGCAAAGATTAAACTAATCCGCATAGATGTCATCCTCCATTTCAGTACCCTCCGGATCTGGCTGGTAGTCAAGGATGTCGCCCGGCACACAGTCGAGCACCTTACAGAGTTTATTGAGCGTGGTGAAGCGGATGGCCCGGCCTTTCCCCGTTTTGAGCAGGGAAAGGTTGGTCATGGAAATACCGATTCTTTCAGATAACTCAGAGAGTTTCATGTGGCGCTCCCAGAGCATTTTATCGAGGTTGACGGTAATCATATCGCGAGCTTGCTGTCTTTGGCTGCGAGGTAGGCCATTTTGTAGAGCCCCGCAAACAGGAGGACGATGAGGGGAATCAGGATGGTATTGGAGTCCAGTGTCATCTGGGATTCTCCTCTCACCACGGCATCGTAATTCGAGTGGACGAAGGCGAGAATCGCTGCGACCAAAGCGCCCCACCGGATAAGAGAAATATTGGATTCAGGAAAGATTTCTCCTTCTTTGAGCCCTTTATTGGTACGATGCAGAAAAATGCAGCATAGAATGAACATAGTGGTAATACCTATGAATCGCGCCGAGAGGATGAAAATCTGCCAGCCCTTGATATCCGGGTTCCACTTTAATGGATAAATATAACTATCCACCCATAACTGTGCAATCATTTCCCAGTAAAGATAGGCGAGGGTGATACCACCAATAATGAGGGTGGCGATGGAGAGCCTCACGATGCTCTTTTGTGTTGAGTTGTTCATATCTTTATCTATTTTCTAATGCTGCATTGATAGACAAAGATGATGCCAATTTTATGAAAAACATAAAATTCTTTTACGAGTTGCATAAAATTACTCGTTCTGCTGCTCGTTTATCGTGCGTTCGATTCTGTTGAGGGTGTCAAAGAAGCGCTTGGTAGCGATGGCCGGTCCGAAGAAGAGTACACCGATGGTATTCCAGCCGAACATGTGCCACCAGGATGTATAAGGCCCTTCGATCCCTAGTTCAAGCGCCTTTTCCTTCAGTTCACCGGCAATCCTCGCCATCCAGACAAGCGGGTATATGAACAAGGTAGGGATGCCCAGCAGGTAGGCTACCCAGTACCGCTGGGTGTGTCGCTCCACGATATGGTCAAGTTCGTCCTGGAGCCCGCTCAGCGGCATGTAGAAAAGGAAGAACAACCCGGCCGTACAGAAATCGATGAGGCCGAACCAGAACCCGGGCCTGTTGGTGTGCTTGAATTTCATTCTTTTATTGCTTTCACGGTTCAAATGCTGTTTTGGCGGCAAGTCAAAGATAGCTAGATATCCGCATAATTCATAATTTCTTTCCTGGCGGCCTCGCATCGCTGCAGGACCGCACCGGGCGCAAAGGTGCAAGATAGATAGTGGAGCATTTCGCTGAAAAAGTGTAAATTTGCTTTGTGGTTTTGCAAACTGATTTCAAATGATTATGAACATCCGAAGAGAATTGCCTGACGACTACCGTGAGGTGGAAAACCTCACGCGGGAGGCTTTCTGGAATGTCTATCGGCCTGGATGCACGGAGCATTTTGTACTGCATTGCTTCAGGGAGAATCCGGACTTCATCCCGGAATTGGACCTCGTGATGGAAGATGGCGGGCACATCGTGGGTCACGTGATGTTTTCCAAGGCGGAATTGGTTTTGGACGACGGAAGCCGTAAACCTTCCTGGACCTTCGGCCCCATCAGCATTCATCCTGATTATCAACGTAAAGGATACGGCTTGCGGCTTCTGAAGTATGCTTTGTCAAAGGCCCGTGAAAGGGGCGTCGGATTCCTTTGCATGGAAGGAAACATCGATTTTTACAGACATGCGGGATTCTCGTTGGCAAGCGGCTTCGGCATTCACTATCACGACTTTCCTAAGGATGACGAAGTCCCTTTCTTCCTGGCGCAGGAACTGATTCCCGGATGGCTCGAGACAAATGGGATAGAAGAGGCAACGTATTGCCCTCCAATGGGTTATTTCGTTGCCGATGAGAATTCGGAAGCATTTGATGCTTTCGAGGCCACCTTTCCGGCAAAGGAGAAGAAGCGCCTTCCAGGACAACTGTTTTATGATGGAATGATGGAAACCGGTCGTATTATTCTCCGCCCGTGGCGGGACAGTGACGCTCCTGTTTTGTATAAATGGGCCTCGGATCCCGATGTGGGACCCCGTGCCGGTTGGCCACCGCACCAGTCCGTCGAGGAGAGTCTGGAGGTAATCAGGACGGTCTTTTATGATGCGACTAATACTTGGGCCATCGAACTCCGGGAGACCGGCGAGGCCATCGGAGCCATGGGCTATGGCCCGTCATGCGATTGCCATCTGCCTGCCCTTGACGGCGAGCCCATTGTCGGTTATTGGATAGCAAAACCTTATTGGAACAGAGGTATTTGCACGGAAGCGCTAGGACTGATGATTGAGCATATCCGGTGTACGACCGATATCAAATCCCTTATATCCGGACACTTCGTCGACAACCCCGCCAGCGGACGGGTAATGGAAAAATGCGGTTTTTCCCCCACAGGAGAAACCGTGACCGATGATACCCTGTATCAAGGTGCCAACCGGCCTGTAAGAGTGCTTCGTTTAAAACTGTAAACCCACAGTACGCATTTTCAAAAAATAACAAACATATAAACCGAGATTTATACATTCCTCAGTAATATATTATATGGATTACCGGGAAGAAGCCATAGAATGCGTTAAAGATCGTGTCCTCCCGATCCATCAGCAAATATTTGCCAAGTATGATGGGGATTTCGACAGGATTTACTCGGAAGGATATAATAGCAAGTCGTATCAGGGCAGGGTGATTGAACCGGGGAGGGTTTATGAACTGAGTTATCTGGAATCTCTCTGATTATGGCGTGTAATTCGGATTTCGTTCAATACAGCATCGACCGCTGCTCGGGCGCTGGTGAGATAGCCGTGAAAAAGATGATGGAAGACTTCTGCGCTTATTGTGACGGTTTCCTTTTCGGCCTCATAGTTTTGCTTTTAGCCGCTGGCGTGCTTTGGTAACAGAAGCAGGGGATATCCCCAGCAGGATGGCTTGCTCAGATACGGAGAATTGCAGGTGCGAGAGGATATAGGTGCGGATATCACCTTTCGTGAGG